>Ga0315537_1001475_pt1 | contig 18452 bp, 16 predicted proteins | sample SalMarSW160270MG_FD_203091 | JGI IMG/M metagenome (GOLD analysis project Ga0315537, IMG submission 203091) | Salt marsh sediment microbial communities from the Plum Island Ecosystem LTER, Massachusetts, United States - Salt Marsh Sediment SW1602-70 ... | reverse complement strand
CTTGATTTCATCCTTTAACAATTCTTGCATTTGGTCTAAAATTTCTTCGTACATTTTTTTGCCCTCCAATGGCAGAAACGTTTTTGGGTAAATTTTAAGCTGATTTACCAAAAATACATCTATTGGATGGTTATTTTTACCTACAAACTTGACGGGCACCCTCACTTCTTTTGTTTTTTTATTGAACTCGCTAACAAAAAGGTCTATAATATTAATGAATTGTTGTTTTCATCATAAGCCTCTGCTTTTTGGCGTGTTGCGCTATAAGCAGAGGCTTTTTTCATAATCTTCACGTCTTTTTTGACTTTTTCTTTGATTTAATGGCTTTGGAGTTTATAATCATAAGTAAAGCCAAAGGCAGGTCTGTGCGGAATACCAAACCTACGCCTCAGATAAACACAATCATGTAGCGGCTCTTTTGTTTCGTGCATCTGAGAGATAATTTAGCGATGGTCTTTTTGTTACATCGTTCAACAATAACTTCAACTTATTCAATTGGGAGAACGAAAATGAAAGAGAAACTGTTAGTATTAAGCCTGTTTTTTGTAACAATGTGGAGTTATGGTTGTGCTACGATTGTGACGGGCAAATACAAAATATCTCTGTCACATCGGAGCCACCAGGCGTAAAAGTTAGATCGGATACGGGCGTATCTATAACTACGCCTGGCAGTTTTGACCTAATCCGCAATCAGGACCACAGTTTGGTTGCTGAGTATCCAGGTTGTGAGCCACAACAAAAGGAACTTAAGCATGGACTACAAGGTTGGTTCTGGGGCAATATTTTAGCTGGTGGTATTATAGGTGGCATTGTGGACGCTGCTTCTGGGTCTTCTGACGAATTACAACCTAAAAAAGTCCACTTCAATTTTACAAGTGCAGGTCAAGCAGCGTTAAATCGTCAACGTTCATATTTGGATTCGCATCCTGATATAGATGAAAAAGTTCGCTTTGCCATTTTGAATGAACTGTCCAGAAAGGGTATGACGAAAGAAGAATTGATAGCAAGTCTTGGTAAGCCAGACTTGATTGACCAAGAAAAAGAATACGAGGTATTCATCTATAATGATCGTAAACCTCAACGCTACTACTTGAAGAATGAGATATTGGAAAAAGTAAAATAGCTTGGCTACTTGTGTTCTATCCCCGCTCCCAAGCCCTGTTATTCTTGGTGGCCTCGGACTGACATTTACCGGCTGGCTCCTCAAAAGACGCAAGATGCTTTAGTGTTTTCTACAATCCATTCCGTAAAGAATCTGTCGTTTTAAGGTCGGTGAAAATTAATAAAGTGGCCCATAACTCTCATGGTTCACCATACACATCACTATTAAAGAATATACATAACCGCTGACAAGAATGAGCGGAGCAAATGATGGCGAGTGGGAAAGGCTGAAATTTATGTCAAGAGTTTGAGATATTTCCCTTGATTTTTAGCCTTAAGAATTGTACAATTTTTTTGAATTGCGACTCCAAGAATTAAGAAAGTGCGGTGTCATTATGGGAAAGCGAAAAGCATTTACCCCGTTAGAGGGACCCCGCCTTGCGGGAACCCAAATAAGTCGAATTCAAAAAGTGCCAAAGCTTCAGGCGGCACTTCTAACGGGGTTTACATTGATAGAGCTTTTGGTGGTAATTGCCATAATTGCGTTGTTGATGGCGATACTAATGCCGGCGCTTCAGCGGGTAAAGAAACAGGCAAAAGTGGTCATTTGCCAGTCTAATCTCAAGCAGTGGGGCACTATCTTTGCCATGTACACTGACGACAACAATGGCTTCTTTCCCAAGCGCACAAGCGGCACAGGGCGTTGGATAAATGTCCTCTACGATTACTATTATCGGGATGAAAAGATACGCTGCTGCCCAACGGCGATGAAAATTAAGAACCCGATTTACCCGCCGGGCGGCAGCGGCACACTTGGAGTAGGTGGCGACGCCTTTACGTCCTGGGGCAAGATAGGGGTGACCGACTCCCGGCCGGCCGGTACGTACGAGCCGGCCGGTACATGGGGCAGCTATGGAATCAACCACTGGGTCTATGTGGCCGCCCAAGACCCACTTTACGACCAGCCCGCCAAATACTACTGGGGAACAGTCAATGTGAGGGGCAGCGGTAACATTCCGCTGTTCCTGGACTGCTGGTTCTGGTGTGCCGGGCCGGAGAATGACGATACGCCCCCAAGCTATGAAGGCGAACGGTTCGACCCGCACACGAATTCTATGAACCGGTTCTGTATCAACCGACATCAACAGGGCATAAACGGCATCTTTTTGGACTACTCGGCCAGGAAGGTTTGGTTAAAGGAATTGTGGCATGTCAAATGGGGCAGGAACTTTAATGTAAATGCCCCCTCACCCAACTGGGCAACCGAAGCGCCCTGGATGGCACAATTCAAGGAGCATTGAAAATAACGCCCGTCCAAAGGCAAGGATAGAAGTCCTGATTCGGCCGAACCCGTGTAACGGTATTGTGAAAAACTAAATTAATGAGAAAATATGCAGGGACTATTATTGTAAACGAACAAAGAGGTTTTACGTTAATAGAACTTTTGGTAGTGATTGCCATCATTGCGTTGTTGATGGCAATATTGATGCCGGCGCTGCAGCGGGTAAGGAAACAGGCAAAAGCGGTCGTTTGCCAGTCAAACCTCAAGCAATGGGGTACTATCTTTGCAATGTACACAGACGACAACAACGGCTTCTTTCCCAGACGCACACAGTCGGGCGGTCGGTGGATAAATGTCCTGTACGACTACTACTATCGGGAGGAGAAGATACGCGTCTGCCCAATGGCGACAAAAATTAAGGTCCCGACCTACCCGCCCGGGGCCAGCAGCACACTTGAAGCGGGTGGCGACACATTTACGTCCTGGGGCAAGGTGGGTATGACGCCAAACGAAGAGTGGGGGCCAGTCGGTACCTACGGCAGCTATGGAATCAACCACTGGGTTTATGTGGCTGGGCAAGACCCGCTTTATGGACAGGCCGCTAAATATTACTGGGGAACCATCAACGTGAAGGGTGGCGGTAACATTCCTTTGTTCTTAGACTGCTGGTTCTTTTGTGGTGGACCAGAGAATGACGATACGCCACCCAGCTATGAGGGCGAACGGTTCGCGCCTCATGTAGAATCCATGAACCGCTTTTGCATTAACAGGCACCAGCAGGGCATCAATGGCATTTTTTTGGACTATTCGGCAGGGAAGGTTTGGCTGAAGGAATTGTGGCATGTCAAGTGGGCCAGGAACTTTGATATAAATGCCCCCTCACCTCACTGGGAAACCGAAGCTCCGTGGATGGCACAATTCAAGGGGCCTTGAGAGGAAGCTCTCTTGTGCTATTTTTCAATGTTGTCAATGGCACATTTGAAGCCGTAAATTTAGTCCAGAAATTGCTGACCAAAAATGGCCGTGCACTTTTCTTCGAATCGATATTGTAGAGTTTGCTGTCACAGCCAACTCGAGCCGGGTTTATCCACAGCACAACAAACTGACGCTTATGGCTGCTCCGTTCCCGGCCTGACCAGGTTCACGCCGTTTGTTTGCATGGGACCCGGCTGTCAACATCGCTTATGGCAGTAGTGACTCAACTCAATCAACCCTCGGAAAAGAATTCGGCCTCGCTATAGCGGATTGCGAGTACAGGGTACCGCTAACACCCCGCTTAGCACGGCCATTTTTACTCCATCGTCTGCAACCAGTTCTCAGCCACCAGCGCAGAATCCAGCGAATTCATCATTATATTAATCGATTTGGCTTGGTTAAGCAATTTTTTTATGTTTTTTACCCGGCTACCATCTAAAGCAATTTGTGGCATAAAGTATCGGCTCAAATGTTGCCATTTTTTCTATGGGAATAGTTCCCCATGTCGTATTTAAGTGTCCGAGCATTCTACTGTTGTTCAAACTTCGGGAATAATCAACCAGTGCCTTTGTAGCTTCTAATTTACGCCAGCCAGCCGGCCACACCCGAAAGCCCTTTTCCAGAAACATAGGTATCGATTCGTAGGTATCCCGGGGCTCGTAGTGCCAATCGCAGATTACTATATCCTTGGGAATCAGGTCAATCGCTCCAGCGGTACCATCGGCACCGGCTTCCCACTTACCGTAATTTATTTTACCGGCGTTGATTAAACGGTCGCCCCACATGAGCATTTCAAGCTTATGTTTTTTAACCAGGTGCTTGTAATAATCATTCACAGCCTTGGCGAAAAGCTTAGCTTTATCTTTACCCCTGCAACGTGGACATGCGTCATGACCTATAAGAAAAACTTCGTCCATTCCGACATGAAAGGCATCAGCTTCGAAAGCATCAATCAACTCGTCCATAAGATTGAATATTATCAGATTAACTTCCGGATGAAGCGGACACCAGCTTCGGCAATAAATCCCTTCGTTGTTGGGGTATTGGCCAGGGGTCTCGTCAAATTGAGGATACTTGACTAATAAAGGAAAAGTGTGTTTGCTCCACGACTGATGGCCTAAACACTGAAATTGTGGGATAAGTCGAATATGATGTTTTCTGCATTCAGCAACCAGCTTTTTGATTTGCTCTTTTTTGCTCGGATTGCCTGTTTGTAGCTCTGGATGAGATTGATATTCATATCCGTAATTGACCTCTGCTATAATTACGTTAATTCCGACGTCTGCCAGCTCATCTACAACTTCAGTTAGTTGCTCAGTTTTGTCTTGAGTAGTCATAATAACATGCACACCCCGCCAGGGCTCAGATTGCTTTGCAGAAAGTGTGCATGATACGAATAGAATCGGCAGGATACATATTAGGAGCCTATTGAATAACCATCTTCTCATTGTGAAATCTCCAAAATCATAAAATCTATAGCAAGAAAAGGTCTTTTAGCTCAGCAGCTTCGTCAAGCTGTTGGCAATTTTATCAAATTCACCTAACTCATTCAATAAGATATGCAAGTTCTTGGAATATTCTGACCCGCGATAAATCGGGGTTGATTTAGGTTCCGAATTTGTACGTGTTTGGTTTGAGAATGATGGTTTTTAGCCTCAAGCTGCTTTGCTTGGGGATTTGAGAGGTTTGTGTAGCTGTTAAGAGGATTAAGAACTCGATAAACGACTGAGAAGGTCGATGTTTTATGCTAAATGTATACTCACATTTATTTGGGGGTTATCTATCGTTCTTTATTATTCGTGGCACCGCCGGCCGGTACAGCATCTCCGTCCCAAAGTTGGAGAATGCATTTAAGAATATCTGACCTGCTGATAACGCCTACCACTTTGTCATTTGATGTAACGGGGACTCTTCTGATAGAGTTGTCCCTCAAACAGTAGCAAACATCCAGCAAAGGTTCATTCTCTTCAAAGTGGATAGCAGGTTGTGTCATAAAATCATTTACTGTCCGGTCTTTTTCGTCTTCATAGGTGTGGAATAATCTTAAGACATCTTGTTCTGAAAGTATCCCTACCAGAGTCATATCATCTTCGACCACAGGGATGCCCGTAATGTTGTTTGTCGACATAACTCTTATGGCTTCAATTACAGGGATGTCCTTTTTTATGCAAATTACTTGCTTGGTCATAATGTCTTTTGCTTCAAGCATCGTACAGCCTCTTTTTCGCCAATCTATTTTACGGGTACTAAATCATTTTAAAGGAATTTTTTCTCAGATAATATTTTAATTACAAGAATGAACCCATAGTTTATTATCCTGCGATAGCTTTCCAGCTTTGGTTTAATTCTTCCATTACTTTTATACAATCACGAATCATTTGAGCGTCACGTTTTATATTAGCCTCAGAGAGGCGATTACTCATGAAACAATAGAGCTTACGAAGATTAGTAGCTATTTCGCCGCCGGCATCCATATCCAGGACCACGTTGAGCTCATTGATTATGTCCTGAGCTTTGTTTATATAGCGGCCCTTTGCCTCGTAGTTATTCGCCTCAAGCTCTTTGATTGCCAGTCTCATAAACTTGATTGCACCATCGTATAGCATAACAATGAGACGGCCTTTGCTTTGTGTTGTAACTGTATTATCCTGGTATGCTGCGATTCCGTTCATAGTATCGCTCCGTTATATCGTATATCGAGCTGCGAGATGCGTATTGCGTTAGCTTTATCAGGCAATACTCAATACGCACGATGCAACACGATATTTGTTAGCTGGTATCTTAACTTATAGGAAATGGGAGATGGCTGAGGATTTGCCCCAGTCATCTCCCTATATTGTTATTCAACACTCGAATGCTGCTGTTTTTTATCTAAGAAGTGTCAGTGCCATCTGAGGCATCGCGTTGGCCTGTGCCAGCATTGCGACACCTGCCTGTGTCAGCACCTGGTTCCTTGTCATCGCTGCCATTTCGGTAGCCACATCGACGTCCGAAATACGAGACTCGGATGCCTGCAGATTTTCGGTCTGAACGTCTATAACTCCTACTGTGTTTTCCAGACGGTTCATCTTTGCACCGAAGTCTGCACGGGCAGTATTTGCGGTGTCGATTGCTGTGTCCAGCGTTGTTAATGCCGCCTGGGCACTGAGTTCGGTGCCGATGTTCAGTGCATCGATGCCAAGACCAGCCTGGGTCATATCCTTCATTTCAATTTCGATAGTGTCAGTTGAACTACCGAAGAAGACTGAAATGCTGCCAGAAGCACTGTTGAGCATGCTCATATTGTTAAAATTGGCCGATGCTGAAATACGCTCGATTTCGCTGGCCAATTCTGTGAACTCGCTGTTCATAATGTTTCTTTGTGCGGTAGAATAAGTACCCGTAGCCGCCTGTTCAGCCAACTGTTTCATACGTACGATCAGATCGTTGATTGTCTGCATACCGCCTTCTGCCACCTGTAGTAAGCTGATGCCGTCCTGAGCGTTACGAGAACCCTGCTGGAGCACAGCGATGTCGGCACGCATCAACTCACGAACAGCCAGACCGGCTGCGTCGTCCTTTGCACTATTGATGCGTAAGCCTGACGCCAGCCTTTCGACCGATGTGGCCAGGGCATCATAGCTCTCGCCCAAGTGCCTCGCAGCGTTTGCTGCCATAAGGTTGTTCTTAATTGCTAACATATTTTTGACTCCTTAATAAAGTACCGAACAAATTTTTCTTGGTCCTGTCAAAAGCCACAAATACTATTTTGAACGTGCAACAAGCACGCTGGAAGAATTTGTTTCCTACGGCAATTATCGACTGAAATAGAACAGACTTGAGGGATTTCTTTGGTGGGAGTACCAGCAAAATCATTGGACCGGTAATCCGGATGTAATTGGGACTGATATCGCTGACAGGCTGTTAAAAACAGTAAAAAAAATGGATAAATTTGCTAAATTATCGGACAATCCAGACTGGATTTTGTGGATTGTTATTATAGAAATTTGGGAAATAATCTTAATCTCGAAAAATGTTCTTAATCTATAAATGCCTTGATAACGAAGGATAATTCTTGTCTGAAGTTTCATAATGGAGTATAGTTCAGACAATAAGTGAAGCTTTTCTAAGGTCTATCAGCACCGCATGTCGTAAATGGGAGACTCGCGTTGTTACCGAACAACGACAGAGAGAATGAAAACAATGCTCGCCGGTTCAGGAAAGCCGATGGGGGAAGTAGGGAAATTCTCTCCGGCAGTTCTTTATCCAGATTGACCGTTGAGCAGGCTCTGGACCTCGCATTTTCCTACTACGATACCGGACGTTTTTTGGAGGTTGAACAACTCTGCCGGCTGGTCCTTCAGGAGGTTCCCCGCCAAGCCGATGCGATGCAGTTGCTCGCCGCTGTTCTTAGTCAAAGAGGGCAATACACCGATGCGGTACAGCTTCTGCGGGAGGCCATCAGTCAAGCACCCGGGCATGCCCACATCCATAACAACCTGGGAATAGCGCTGCATCAGATGGAAAGGTCTCACGAGGCTGTTTCGGAGTTCAGCAAGGCGCTTCAAATTCGGCCGGATTTTGCAAAAGCTCACAATAACCTTGGTGTTGCGCTGATGAAGCTGGGACATCTGGATAAGGCAGTAACCGCCTGCAGGCAGGCAATCCGCCTGCAGGGTGATTTCAAGGAGGCATACAACAATCTCGGGTTGGCGCTGAAGAAAAAGGGAGAGTTGGGAAACGCGATAGAATCATACGAGAAAGCGGTAAACCTTGACCCCGAATATGCCGAGGCCCTGAGCAATCTCGGTATGGTGCTGATTGCTCAAGGTAGATTTGAAGAAGCGGTTGGGAATCTGCAAAAGGCGGTAAGCCTGGTCCCGGATTCAGCCGAATTCCGTGATAATCTGGGTGTTCTATTTAACCGGCAGGGGCGATTTGAAGAGGCTGTTAGTGCAAGCGAAAAGGCTATATCTATGCGTCCGTCCTTCGTGGAGGCCCACAATAATCTTGGTACCGCGTTAATGGAACTGGGCCGATTTTCTGATGCAAACACCGCCTTTGAAAAGGCGATTGCTATTGACCCTGAATGTGCAGAGGCCCATCACAACCGTTCACTTGTCCTGCTGCTGAAGGCTCAATTCGAGCAGGGATGGGCCGAATACGAATGGCGCTGGAAACATGCCGGTTTTTCCACACCTCTGAGACCGTTCTCCCAGCAGTGGTGGAATGGTTCTGCGGAAGGTGTGGCAAAACTGCTCGTATGGGCCGAGCAGGGCATCGGCGACGAAGTGCAGTTTTCAGGGCTCATCCGGCATATACTGTCGGGGGGCATTCACGTGGTTGTCGAATGTGATAGCCGGTTGGTGTCGCTTCTGAGGAGAAGCTTTCCCGGGGCTATTGTTGTTGAACGGAGCGATCCTCCAGCATCTTTGCTAAAAGACCCATCAATTACCCATCAGATTCCGATGGCCTCTATCCCACGTGTGCTGGGATTATCACCGAATTCCATGTGCTTTCAGAATCCTTTTATGGTTCCCGACGAAAAGCTGCGCGACCGATTTCGTAGTGAATACAAAGTGGATGGGGCTCCTGTGCTGGTAGGGATAAGCTTCAGAAGCGGGAACAGCCAGGAGGGGCAGAAAAGGTCTATCGGGTTGGAGCACTGGGGCCCAATATTGAAGGTCGCAGGAGCGCGATTTGTGAATCTGCAATACGGCGAATGCTCGAGGGAATTGCGAGCGGCCTATGAGCGGTTTGGTGTGGAGGTTTTGAAAGATGAGAGGATTGACCCTCTTAGGGACTTGGAAAGTTTTGCCGCCCAGGTGGCCGCGATGGACTTGGTAATTTCTGTGGACAATTCAACGGTTCACTTCGCAGGAGCTCTGGGAGTTGAGGTTTGGACTATGTTGCCCACCACGCCGGACTGGAGATGGGGCCTTGAAGGTGACAGGACTCGCTGGTATCCCACTATGCGCCTGTTTAGACAGGCCGAGAGGGGAGAGTGGAAACCGGTTATTTTAAGGGTTGCCAGAGAGCTTACTTCGTTGATAAACTCGCATGAAAGTCGGTAATTCGGCATCGCCATAAAGACCTGAGTTGGACACGTCGCAAGTAGGAGAGCAGAAAGTCAAAGTGTAAAAATTAAGGTCGGTTTTAGAATTTCATCACAGGCTAAAATTTTTATTGAGGCCCGTGAGCCCCTGCATAGTCATAGCTTTCTAACTTGCTTTTGGCATCTTCTAACCCGGCGTAACCGGAACCAAAGAGGGTTGGATAAAAGGCTGAATCCTTAACGAAACCTCTTTCTGCTCATAAGCATCCATCTTATTCGCACGACCGCAATCTCCCTGCCCACCCTCTTCGAGGGAGGGAGATTGCTTGTTCTAAAACTAAAAGGTTTCGCTGCTACTGCCGGGCCGGTCAAAGCTCTCGCCAAATAAAAGACGATTTGGCACCATCTTTGAAGCGGCCCTACATATTACTGATACCGTGGCCGTTTTGCGCACAATTTCATTTGTAAGAGACCAATGCCCACTCACGAATTAACCATCCACAAATTGTTGGTTTCGGGATTTATCGTCAGTATATCTATATCAGCATATTTATAGAGCCGTCAGTAGTGAGCGCCTCCTGTAATTCGGAAATGTTTTCGTAGCTATTATTGTTTATTAACCATTCGTTAATCCCGTTAGTATCGGGATTATTTACCCCCATATTTGAATTTGTTGAGTCATGTTGCTGGGTCCAGCCGTTTTGCAGTCCGCCTGAGGCGGAGTCTTTAAGGGCTTCTTGCTCTGGTTGTTGACCCTCGGAGAGCACAACTTCAAGCCGTTTGATATGAATGCCTGCATCCTGAAGGTTTTGGATTATTTGTGGCAGTGCCTGCTGTATCTCTATTCTGGTTTGGGACTTGCTGACTTCCAATAGGCCTATTATCTGGTTGTCCTGCTCATCGAATTTGATGAAAACCTTTCCCAGTTCCGGTGGGTTAAGGCGAATCGTAATCTGCTGGTCCTGCCCTTCTCTGGATAAAGAGCTGTGAAAAGATTCAAGAATCTGTTTCCCAATGTCTGCAGAGACACTGCTGGGTGAAGTTTGCCCCGGCAGAGCAGCGGCCTTCGCACCCTCTTCAGAGTTGTGGGATTGCTCTGTAACGGGAGTTTGTGGGTTGTTGTGCGAAAGTATTTTTTCGAGGTCTGAATCAGAGCTATCATTTGAGGTCGAACTGCCACGGTTTTTTGTTTGGCCGGTGGATACTTGGACCGCTGTTACATTCAAATCTTGGACAGTTGGGTTATCTGAGAGTTTGTTCCCGGCACGTGGGGATTCTTTGCCGTTGCCACCTGATGATTCTGAGACTATTTCAGGGGCTGCTGCTGCACTGTCTGATGGTTTCTCAGCAGTCGGTGCAGTTTTTTCCGGAATAGTCCCGACAGGCTGAGACTGAGGTTCAGTGTGTTTGGTCTGAACCGGTGGGAAGTTGGTATTCAACATCGGAGTTTTTTCATTGCCGGGAATGGCTGACTTATTTATCGTGGTTGTTTCTCCGTTGTTCGTTTTGCTGCAATTATCAACAAGGGCATTGGGAATCAGTTGTTTGGCGTTTTCCCCATTGCCTGGAGCTTTTGCAGATGCGACCGTGCTATTTGGTATCAGTATTTTATCGATGTTGCTACCTTGTCCAGGCTGAGTATCGGCAGTACCCTCGTTTATGTTAGATAAAACGGTTTTGGGTAGAGGTTGGACCTTGGATGCCTCCGGCAGAACGGTTTTAAGTCCAAGTTGGCCTTTGTCAGTAGTTACAAGAAGTTTGATTTCGGCTGATTTGGCTGCTTTTCCGGTAACAGGAGGGGATTCACCATCTTTCAGATTGGCGATAAATTCGGCAAGCTGTCGCCCGGTTTTCGGCTCCATTTTTGTGGCGACCTCTTTGACAAGCGTGCCAAGTGTAATTGGGATTTCTGGAGTCGAAAGGGATTGGTTAGGATTCGACTTGGAAGGTTTCGCAGAAGCCGAGTCTTGTTGTTCTGATTTTGTGTCATCCCAGTCTTGCTGGGGCGCTTCAATCTTTGCTGATTTACGAAGCGTATGGCGAAAATCTTCCATAGGCTTGTTTACGGGCTCATTTTGGGTGATAGTAGGTATATTATCGGTCGTTGTTGATTCAGGAGTGTTAGAAGGCGGTGGAGTATCATCTGCCGCACAGGAAAACTGCGTGGCATTTGTGAATGTATTAGGTTTGGATGCAGGAGGGGCCGCGACGGCTGTTCCCGTGAACAACATATTATCGATTGTCAACAAGTTCGTGTTCATACACCATAACCCATAAAGCCAATACAATATAATAGTAGCAACTGTTGTGCCAGTATTTGCGGCCCGTCCCCTTGTAAATGATAACTGCTTGCTAATACTGAACTTATGAATACTGAAAAGATTGCGATTGTTCAAAAATACCTTGCTGTTAGCAGTGTTGGTGGAGAAATATTCCTGGTGCAGGAAAGAATTTCCGGTGTGGGTTGAGGATAAGTAGGTTCAAGAACTTTACGAGAAGTGAGGGCATGTAAAAAAGCACGCCATTGTATAAAATCCTGACATCGCTGATGCCTCTCAAATAAGCGATTATTAGGACTTAAAGCGGTTTTTCACACAAGATAGGGGTTAATATGCTGAAAATGACCAGCTTTCAGCGTTTGGCACGATTCTTGCTTATGTATCTTGAGAGACAAGGTTTGTGCATAGATATATAGATATTGGGAAATTCAGATGTCCAAAACAAACAGCATAATAGCTATTATCGAGGCCGGTATAAAGGCTGAAGGTCTTCGCCAGAAAGCGATCGCTAATAATGTTGCCAATCTTGAAACGCCGGGATACCGCAGGATTGATGTCAAGTTTGAAGAGTTACTTGCCAAATCCCTGGATTCATCCGGTTCAGTTGAGCTTAGTAAACTTGAGCCGCAGATTTATAGGCCCAGACAGACACCGGTAAAGTCAAACGGCAACGATGTTACTTTGGAAAGCGAAGTGGGTGCAATGATTAAAAATAGTCTTCGCTACACGACATATATTCGGCTGCTCAACAAGAGATACAAACAGATTGAATTGGCAATAAACGTAGGTGCAAGATAGTAATCCATTGTTGGCTGCTATGGTTCGCGGTGAGCCGGACAAGGCCCGGCAAAGAAAGAGAAAGGGACAGAAAATGGAAGTTGACAATCTCTTCGGCCCTATTGATATAGCAATTTCGGGTTTGCAGGCACAGGGCAAACATATGGAAGTGATTTCGTCGAATGTTGCCAATGCCCGCACAAGCGATGCCGGTAAGGGTGAGCCCTATCGCAGGCTCGAAGCGGCGTTCAAATCAGATGGCGATTTGGGCGGTGTTGAGCTGGGCGAAATTCTTCCGGATATGGGTGATTTTCTTAAGGTTTACGATCCCAGCAGCCCTCGGGCGGATGAGCAGGGATACGTTTCAATGCCCAATATAAATTTACCGCTTGAGATGATGAATCTGAGTATTGCAACACGGATGTATCAAGCCAATGTAGCGGTTTTGAAGCGTTACCAGCGAATGGTGGAAACCACGCTCGAATTACTTCGATAAGTTGAGGAATAAGTAATGGTTAACTTAAATGCAAATATAATTGGTGTCCAAAACTCAATGAAAAGTATTTTGGAACCACGCTCGGTACAATCCAGGAACAATCTCGATTCTTCCGGGATGCCGAAAGTGGGTAGTTCCGACGACGAGAAGGCGGACTTCGCTAATGCAGTGAAGAACTACATATCCAAGGTTGACGACCTTCAACAGACATCAAATATGTCCATAAAAGATTTGTTATCGGGTAAGAATGAGGATATCACCTCAGTGATCTCGGCGGTGGCTAAAGCGGATATGAGTTTTAAGCTTCTTGTGGGCGTTAGAAATAAGCTGATTGAAGCGTATAAGCAAACTATGAATATGCCGTTGTAATTGGTGAGTAGTGAGTAGTGAGCAGCCAATTAACCACTCACCAATTACCACTCACCGATTAATGAAAGGGCTTAATGAACTTTTTCCAAAAGATAAGTGCGATTTGGCAAAAGATAGGTCTCGTTCAGCGGGCCTTGCTTATTGCGCTTTTCCTTACTTTCGTTGCTGCCGGTGCTCTGCTTACTTATTGGGCCCGCAGGCCTGATATGAGAATGTTATACCAGGAAATTGCACCTGAAGAGGCGGCTAAGATTACAGAGAAAATTAGTGATAAAGGTATTGCTTACGAATTGCGAAACGGCGGGACGAGTATCTACGTGCCGAGAGAACAGGTATATCAGCTTCGTTTGGATATGGCAAAAGAGGGTCTTCCGATAGGTGAGCAGGGCGGTTACAAGATATTTGATAATGAAAAAATCGGCATCAGCCCGTTCGTCCAAAGCGTCAACCTCAAGCGGGCACTACAGGAAGAGCTTGCCAAGAGCATCCAAATGATAGACGGTGTCGTTCACGCCCGTATCCATTTAGTAAGCCCTGAACAAACGCTTTTTACACCTGATGCCGGCAAAACCACCGCTTCCGTGGTTCTTCGACTAAGACCTGGTTATAAATTAAGCACTTTGAATATCGCGGCAATTACTCATCTGGTCTCCGGCAGTGTTGAAGGGCTTACATCCGAAAATGTTACTGTGATAGACAGCCAGGGCAATCTTCTTTCCCGTGAATCTGACCCGACTATGGCCAGCGGGGCAAGTACTGTTCAGGATTATAGGGAAAGGGTGGAGCAGAACTTAGCCAGAAAGGTTGAGGATATGCTTGCTACTGTTTTGGGACCCGGCCGGGCAACGGTAAAGGTTAGTGCCATTATTGATATGAACAGCGTTAGTACTGTTACGGAAAAGCTTGAACCAAAGGGAGTTGCTACTACAGAAGAGATTACAAGCAATTCTGAAACTGGAGCCGGCACACCATCGGCAGCGGGCGAGCCGGCCATACCGGGAAGTATAAAGAAAGATGAAATAATTAAGACTGAATTCGAGATAGGCAAGACTGTAACACAGGAGGTTGTTTTGCCGGGCCAAATAAAATCTCTGAAAGTAGCGGCTTTTGTTGACTTATCTGTATCAGACGCTAATGATGCAGGCTCCGGTAGCAGCACTGCAAAGATAATGCAAGAATCTGATGTAGTGGCAATTATCCAAAACGCTCTTGGTCTTGAGGATGAAACTGCAATCAAAGTAGTTGATGTTAAGTTCAATCGTCCGCTTGAATCTCTGGTTGAAGAAGAGCCGTCCACTTGGCCTCGCTATATAGCGATTGCCCGCCAGGCTTCTTTAGGCATTATGGCAGTTTGCGCGCTGCTCGTTCTTCGTATGTTCCGTGGTGCAAAGAGTAAGGTGGCATCGACTGCCGCGGCAGGGCAATTGTCCGAAGCTGAAGGGGCCGCCGGGTTTCTTCCAGGTGGAGGCGGGAGCTCGGAGCCATTAGTCTTGCGCAAACAGATAGCCGGTGCTTTGGAACAAGACCCTGAGCGTGTCAGGCAATTGTTTGCCAGTTGGCTCGAAGAAAAGCCGGAATAAAAATCGCAATGCATGAATCGTAATGCGTATAGCGAAACAATAAGCAGCACGATATACAAGACGCGAATATCGAATGCCGAACAAGGAATATCAAATATCGAGCAGAAAATATTTTCGAACGAGATACAAGGCAGGTATCCGTCCGTTGCGGGCTTCTGACTCGTCGCGGCGGAGGCCGAGGCCGCAGCAGGACGGGCGGCTCCGAGATACGAAAAAGGCATTAACGGGTAAACAAAAAGCTGCAATGTTGTTGATGAGTCTGGATACGGCAACCGCTTCTGAGCTTCTCAAAGGTGTTGATGCCAAAGTGGTACAGGAATTGGCAGCGGAATTGGCACATCTGGATGCCGCTGATTCCAGCAGGAACAGGCAGAGCTTGAAACTTGCCCGGCAGTTCTGTAATTCACTGCAGACCAACCATGGTTTTCGTCTTAAAGGTTTTCTAAAAGCATTATTGAAGAGTACCGTAGGTGAAGAGAAGACAGAGCAGATCCAGACCGGAATACAGGAGCTGCTGTACAAAGACGACCCTTTCATATCTATTCGTTCCGCCGACTCTCAAACGGTAGCAACAATTCTGGAGAATGAGCACCCTCAGACTGCCGCGGTGGTTTTATCAGAACTGCCGGCGGAGAAAAACTCGGAGGTGCTCAGCTTTTTGGACTGGGGTATCCGAATTAGTGTTGTCAACAGGATGAGCAGTTGTGGGGTTATGAGCGCCGAAGCAAAGACCCGGACAGCAGAAGTTGTTTGCAGACGTCTTGAGGCTATTGCCGCTCCCGTGCTTTCTTGCGAAAGCAAGAAGGGGAGCCCAGGCGGACCTTTACCAACACTCGTCGCGGCGAAGGCCGAGGCCGCAGCAGGACAGTCTGAACCGTCTTTGAGAAAATTGGCTGTTGTTTTGCGAAACCTGGGTAAAGAGATTCGAGATGGTCTGCTCGGCGCCATACAGGGAAAAAACAGGCAGGCCGGTGAAACGGTGGCTGACTTGATGATAGTATGGGATGACATTCCGCAAATTGCTGAGGGGTCGTTGAAAGAGGCCTTGCGGCGAATTGATGTAAGCAAGTTAGGGCTGGCATTAGTCAAGGCCGACGATAGATTCTTTCGGAAAATAAAATCCAATATCTCCGAGCCAATGGCTGTTATGCTGGAAGAGGAAGCGATATTTATGTCAGCTTACAAAAAGAAAGATGTTGAAGAAGCCAGAGAGGAAATTGTCCGGGTCTTGCGCGAAATGAATGAAAGAGGTGAGATTGCATTTATAGAAGAAGAATGTAATGCCTGATAGAATTTCAGGCCAATATTGCCGGTAGTAAAAAATCGCCGGAAAGATATTAGCGCGAAAAATTCAAAAAAGGGATTAAGTAAGCGATGTTGACGGGTAAACAAAAAGCTGCGATGTTGTTGATGAGTCTGGATAGTGCAACTGCTACTGAGCTGCTCAAGGGACTTAATGCCGAAGAAATTCAGGAGATTGCTATGGAGCTTGCGCGAATCGACGCATCGAAGCAGGGCGATGCCAGAGAACAAGCGAAAGTTGCCCATGAGTTCTGTAGCTCACTTCAAAAAAATCAAGCTTATAGATTTAATCTTAAAAATTTCTTCGACGAATTGCTTGTAAACGTTCTTGACAAAGATAGGGCCGAGCAAATCCAATCCCGGGTCAAAAAGGCTACGGGAAATAAAGACCTGTTTATGGATATTCGTTTGGCAAGCACGGACGAATTAGTTCTTGCGTTGGAAGGTGAACATCCACAGACGATAGCTGTGGTGCTGTCAGAGCTAACTCCAAAGAAAAGCCAGGATGTCCTAGCGCGTTTGAGCGAAGAAGCTCGACTTAAAGCTGTGTGCAGGATGACGAATCCGGAACTGGTTGGCAGCGGAGTGAAGCAGCGGATCGCATTTACATTTAGCGAACGGCTGGAGAGTTTCAAAGGAGAGGCTCTTCCGGAAAAACCGGAGCAGACTTTACGAAAACTGGCTATTGTGTTAAGTGGTCTGGAAAAAGACCTGCGAGACCGAATGCTTGATGAGCTCAGCAAACATGATGAAGAAACCTCCACTATGGTAAGGCGTTTGATGATAACGTGGGAAGATATTCCGTCAATAGCAGACAGGTCTATGCAGGAGGCGCTGCGATCCGTCGAGCCTGGGAAATTGGCGGTGGCCCTTTATGGAGCCGATGAAGATATTGTGCAAAAGATACGCTCAAATATATCTGAGCGGGCTGTGGCTATGCTTGACGAAGAAATTTCACTGATGCAGGAGCCGCTGGAAAAAGAAGTTCTTGATGCCAGAGAAAAAGTTGTCGGTCCGCTGCGAGATGCCAATGAGGAGGGTAAACTTAGATTAGCAGGGCGGTAACAGAATGACGCAGACGCTTACAGTCCATCTTGAGAAGCCGATCGCCTCGGCCAAAATTATGGATGATTCCGCCGGTCGTGGTGGAGTCGATTCAGCAGCAAATGCCGAGCGGATTCTGACACAGGATTCGGAGGTTCAGAAAACTGCTTTTTCGCAGGCTTACCAGGCACTTAATGCCGTGGTTGCCAAGCTCAACGAATGTTACGATAAAGTATTTGTCGAGCACAAAGAAGAAATTGCCAAACTTTCAGTGGAAATCGCCAGAAAGATTTTGATGCAAAAAGTAGAAGATGGTGCATATGAAATAGAATCTATCGTCAAAGAAGCACTCAAGAATGCTCCGACCCGCCAGGATATAGTAGTGCATTTGAATCCTGAAGACTGTGCGCAATGTCAGAAGGCACAGCAGGATGAAGCAGACGGCGACTTAGCCGGCATTAAGTTTGTTTCTGACCCAAAGATTGGGCGGGCTGAATGCCTGCTTGAGAGCCCAAAAGGAATAATCGAATCGTTGATTAACGAACATCTGGAAAGAGTTGGTAAAGCACTTAAAAAGGCAGAATGAGTTATGGCTACAAGTGAGATTAGTAACAGTTTGATTGATTTTGAGAAGTTTCACTCGGCTCTGCGCGATGTAAATTTGTTGGATTGTCAGGGTTTTGTGGTCCGGGTCTCCGGCCTGACGGTTGAATCTACCGGTCCGGCAATAGGTTTAGGAGAGCTTTGCGGGATCCAGATCCGTGACGGTCGGCGTGTGTTGGCTGAAGTGGTAGGTTTCCAGAATGACCATCTTATCCTGTTGCCCCTGGAGCATATAGATGGTATATCGCCGGGCGATACGGTAACCGCCCGGACTACTCCGCGCCATATTACCCTAAGCGAAAGTGTTTTAGGTAGAGTTGTGAACGGCTTGGGAGAACCTATAGATAATAAAGGGCCGTTAACAGGCGCTGATAAGAAGGCGTTGGATGCAAGTAGTCCGCCACCTTTGAGCCGCAAGAAAATTACCAGTCCTTTGGCTTTGGGTATAAGGTCGATGGACGGCGTATTAACCTTTGGCAAGGGGCAGCGCGTAGGTATTTTCTCGGGCAGCGGGGTGGGAAAGAGTGTTCTGCTTGGCGATATTGCCAATTCGAGTGAGGCAAATGTCAATGTCGTAGCACTGATAGGCGAGCGTGGCAGAGAGGTTCGG
>Ga0315537_1001474_pt1 | contig 18466 bp, 14 predicted proteins | sample SalMarSW160270MG_FD_203091 | JGI IMG/M metagenome (GOLD analysis project Ga0315537, IMG submission 203091) | Salt marsh sediment microbial communities from the Plum Island Ecosystem LTER, Massachusetts, United States - Salt Marsh Sediment SW1602-70 ... | reverse complement strand
TTTGTATTGTAAAGAATGGTCAGAAAAGGGATTACTATCTCTTTCATTAATCTGTAGGAAAATCTTTTCTGATTTCCTGCGTCACTTGTACAGAATTGGAGCCTTACTGCATCAATTCCTGCCTTGCTTATAATTTCTTCAGGAATAATTACATTTCCTTTGGACTTTGACATCTTTTTCCCGTTTTCGTCAACTATGTGGCCTGCGCAAATTACATTCTTATATGCGGGTTTGTTAAAGAGAATAGTTGCCAAAACATGTAGGGTATAAAACCAACCTCTTGTTTGGTCAATTGCTTCTGAGATAAAATCATAAGGGAATCTTCTTCCAAACTCTTTTTTATTTTCAAAAGGATAATGGAACTGGGCAAAACTTGCAGCACCAGAGTCATACCAGCAATCTATCACATCAGGCACTCTTGTCATTTCCCTGCCGCATTCACACTTTAATTTTATCTCATTAATCCATGGCTTGTGCAAATCAATTTTTCCGGTTATTTTTTTAGAAGAAAGTTTCTTTAATTCTTCAATGCTCCCAATAACTTCTATTTTTTTGCAAGAGTCACACTTCCAGATTGGTAGAGGGGTCCCCCAGAATTTAAATCTCGATAATGCCCAGTCTTTAGCACCTTCAAGCCATTTTCCAAATCTTCCCTCTTTAATGTCTTTTGGCTCCCAATTTATTTTTTTGTTAAGCTCTACCATTTTTTTCCTTACCTCACTTACTTTAATGAACCATGAATTTATTGCATAATAAATTAAAGGAGAATCGCATCTCCAGCAGAATGGATAGCTATGAAGAATTTTTTCTGTTCTGAAAAGCAAATCTCTCTGTTTTAAATCTTTGATTATATCTTTTTCAGAGTCTTTTACAAACTTCTCTTTGAATTTTGGAACAATGTCTAGGAATTTTCCGTCTTCGCCGACAGTATGTACAGCAGGCAGACCTTTCTTTATTCCAACATCGTAGTCATCTTCACCATACATAACTGCGATATGGACAACCCCTGTTCCTTCTTCTGTTGTGACAAAGTTTGCAGAAATAATTTTATGAGAATTTTTATTCTGTGTTTCAGGAATATTAAATAAAGGTTCATATTCTAGTCCAACTAAATCTTTTCCTTTTAGTTTTTCAATAACTTTGTATTCTTTTTTTAAAATATCTACCTTGTCCTCGCTTAAAATCATTTTCTTTCCATCCTCCAGCTCAACTTTTACATAATCAATATTCTTGCCGACAGCAAGAGCCACATTCCCAGGTAGGGTCCAAGGAGTTGTAGTCCATGCTAAAATATATTCGTCTTTTTTTCCCTTGATTTTGAAAGCAAGGTAAATAGATTCTTCCTTAATATCTTTGTATCCTTGTGCAACCTCATGGCTTGATAAAGGGGTGCCGCATCTCGGGCAAAAAGGAACAACTTTGTGTCCTTCATACAAAAATCCTTTTTTATACAATTCCCTAAGGCTCCACCAAACACTTTCAATATATTTGTTATCAAGAGTTATATAAGGGTTTTCCAGATCAATCCAGTACCCGAGTTCTTTCGTTGATTTTTCCCACTCTTTTATATGCGAAAAAACACTGTCTCTTGCTTTTTTGATAAATTTGTCAGTTCCATATTTAATCACATCTTTTTTTGATCCGAGTCCGAGTTCTTTTTCAACTTGAACTTCTACAGGAAGGCCGTGACAATCCCACCCTCCTTTTCTTGGAACAGAAAATCCTCTCATAAATCTAAATTTGTTTATTATGTCTTTGTATGTCCTGACTTCAAGATGGTGCAATCCTGGAGGGGCATTTGCAGTCGGGGGTCCTTCTAAAAAAGAAAATATTCTCTTTTTTGGATTATCCTGAATTGACTTTTTTATTTTAGAATTGTTTTTCTTCCAAACTTTCTTAACTTCTTCCTCAACTTTTTTAAAATCATACATTTTATCTTAAACTTTAGATAGAGTTTTATATTTTTAAATTATTACTTAATTTTTCTTATATGCTGTTCAAAAATTCTTCTTCTGTAAAATGAAGCTCTCCCGGGAGGATTATGCAAAAAGGCGCCTTGATTTTCTTATTCTTTAACTCTTCAATTTTTCCATAATAAATTCTTGAATCTTCGTTACCAAGTCTTGAACATACAATTATTTTCTCCAACTTAATCCCTTTTTTTCTTGAATCCTTTTCAAGTCTTTTTAGAGAATCTTTAAATTCCATTCCAATATCAACTAAAATAAGGCTGTGGGCTTTAATGCCTATATTTTTTTTAATAATCTCTATATAACTATCTGCTTCAAAATTGGGCATGCTTGAAGTTTTTCCAAACTTATATAGCTGCATCCCTGTTTCACCAACAGCGTCGAGAATAGAAGCATTATGGAGAACTCTGACCTTAATTTTTTCTTTCTTAGCTTCCTGAATAAGGGTTATGTGTGTTGTGGCTGTTAATGGCGAGCCATAGACAAGAAGAACAACATCTGTTTTTTTTGCTTCATCAAGCATTTTGTCCATTTTCTTTTCAACAATAGCTCGATTAGCCTGAATGAATTTTTTCCCCTTAAACTGATTCTCTAGTTTCTTTATTTCATACGGAAAATCAACAGTATAATTTTCAATATAAATTTTTTTTGCCCTGGAAATTGTTTTATAAGCCTCGCTGCTATACCCCTGCTCATTCAAACCAAGTCCAATTATGTATAACATAAAAAGACTAAAATTCAAGCATTTATTAAGATATCCCAGAAGTTTCCTGAAGTCTTTTTTTAGAGACAATACATATTTAAAAATAAAAATAATTTATCTATCCCACAAAAAGAGGCACGGGAATATGGCAAAAAAGAAAACAAAAAGAAAAAAGAAATAAATATCAACTTAACAAATTTTATCTAAATTTTCTTTTTCTGCTTCTTTTTTCTTTCTTTTAAACTTCTGCTTGTAACTATCATCATAAAGAGAAAAGTGAAGAGCAGTAAATCATTTCTAAATATCAAGCTAATCACAGAGCCAATCAAACTAAAAAGAATAATTATCTTAAACCATTTTTGCCCTGATTTTAGTTCTTCTCCTGTCCATCGCGCAAGAAGATTGCCAATAGGAATTCCTAATATTAAAAATACAATGCCTATTGGAAATTTGTATAGTTCTTGCATGAATTGATTAAATAAAATCAGTTAAAATACTTTTTGTAAACAAATATTTATATAAACAGAATCTTTTATTTTAAAAACTAATAATGAAATGTTTAAAATGTGGGCATGTGTGGAAAAGGACTAAATGGAAAGAATTTTTTTCCTTTCTCTCTAAGTGCCCAAGATGCGGTTCAAGATTTGTATTGAGATACTAAGAATTTTTATAACAAATTTTATATAACAGCTCCTCCTTCCTTTATCTAATCATGTACAAAAAATATTTAATAGTTGCGAGTAAGTTAGATAAAGCAGGAATAAACATTACGACCCAACTTAGCCAGTTTGGAGATTTTAATTTCTATTTGGTTGATAAGGAAATAATTTATACAGAAAATCTTGACTCTGAGAAAATAAATTCTTATGACTTTGTTGTTTTTGCCTCCAAACATAAATCAGAAAGCAGGGAAAAAACTCTTTCTGTGCATGCTCCGGGAAACTGGCGCTCTGTAGATTTGGGAGGTGAATCAGGAAAGGTGTGCAAAAGTTCTGCTTTATTTGCAAAGCAGATGTTCGGAAAACTAAATAAAAATGCAGAACAATATCACTTAAAAAATTATAAGGTTACAATGGAAGTGACTCATCACGGACCTTTAATTGACAAGCCCTGCATATTTATAGAAATTGGCTCAACAGAAAATGAGTGGACAGACAGAAGAGCTGCATTTGTCATAGCAGAAACAATTTCAGAAACAATTGAAGGATTTGTAGAAAATCCTTACAATGAGGTTGCTATTGCAATTGGGGGCCCGCATTACTGTCCTAACTTTAATAAAATCCAGCTAAGTTCCAATGTTGCAATTTCATATGTTATTCCGTCGTATGCAGCGCCAATTACAGAAGAGATGATTAGAGAGGCAATAGATAAGACCGAAGAGGAAGTTGATTTTATTCTTCTTGACTGGAAGGGTTTGGGAAAGGCAGAGCAAAAAAAAGAACTTCTTAAGACTCTAGACAAATTCTACATTCCTAAAAAGAAAACAAGCGAGATAAAAAGGTGAAATTACTTTTTATGAATTTAATAAATTTTAAACTAATTAGATATCCTTAATCCCCACAAATTTAACATTTCAAAAAATAATTTTTTATTAATAATTTTCTTAGATTTGTATCCAAGACCATTAAAGTCAATTTTCTCTGATAAAGAACTTGTTATTAAAAAAATCTTTCCATCTTTTTTTAAATGTTTTTTGGACTGTTTTAGAAATTTTTTAATTATTTTATTACCTTTTTTTCCACCAGTTGTTGCAGTTCTGGAACTTTCAGGTTCTCTTTTATCAAAAGGGAGATAAGGCGGGTTAAAAATAATTATATCAAATTTTCCACTTATATCCTCAAATAAATCTGATTTTATAGGGTTAAAATCTAATCTTTTACAATGTTTAATAGCTTCCTCATTAATATCTGTGCCAAAAATATTTTCTTTTTTAACCCCTGCTTTTAGAGCTGTTTCAAGCTGGATTCCAGAACCAATACCAATTTCAAGAAAACTGATGTCTGGATTTTTCCTCGTCAAGGCTGGAAGGATTTTTTCAAGATGATTTGACATTAGATAAGAGTCTTCTGCAGGTTGGTAAATTTCTGGCATCTTAATAAAAAAACGCCCAGTGCAGGAATCGAACCTGCGCACCCCGAAGGGTCCGGATTAGCAATCCGGTGCAATACCATTATGCGAACTGGGCTTTGTTGATTATATTTATAGAAATTTAAGATATTATAAAAGTTTCTTAACTCCTGAAAAAGAACCTAAAAATAAAGATAGCGGGAGTGGGATTTGAACCGCACGATCTCTGGGTTATGGGCCCAGCGAGGACTCCAGACTCCTCCATCCCGCTGTCACGCTTTAATAATTTTAACAATAAAACCTAATGAAATTTGCTTATAAAGGTTTCTTTTGTATTCTACTTTCACTGAATATTAACAAATCTTTAAAAATGAACCTTGTTTTTTTTGTTAATGGAAACAAAGTCAAAAACTTCCAAAACTCTTCTTTTAGGAATTGATGACGCAGGTCGTGGTCCTGTGATTGGTCCGATGGTTTTAGCAGGATGTCTTACTGATTCTGAAACAATAAATGATTTTAAAAAAGTTGGTGTGAGAGACAGCAAACAACTAACACAAAAAAGACGCGAGTTTCTTGAGGGAATAATCAAGAAAAAAGCAAAAGCTTTTGAAATTGTTGTCTTAAATCCCAAAGAGATAGATAAGAAAAATGGCGAAGGCTTAAAACTAAATGAGTTGGAAGGATTAGCTGCTGCAGAAATAATTAATAAGATAAATGACGGAAAAGAAAAGATAAGGGTAATCTTGGACTGCCCCTCTCCAAACAGAACAAGATGGAGAGATTTTGTTATTCTAAAAATAGAAAATCTTTCAAATCTGGAAATAGTTTGTGAGCACAAGGCAGACAGGAATCATGTGGTTGTTGGAGCTGCTTCTGTCCTGGCAAAAAGCGAGCGTGAAAGACAGATGGCTATTTTAAAGAAAAAGTATGGGAAAGATATGGGTTCAGGCTACACCTCTGACCCTGCAACTAAAAGATTTCTTGAAAAAAATATAAAAAATCACAGCAATAAGGGAATATTCAGAAAAACCTGGAGCACATGGAAAAAAGCAGACCATAAGTCTAAACAGAAAAAGCTGTTTGGTTGATTATTAAAGTTTAAAAATCTCTTTATGCTTCATTTTTTATGTATATTAAAAAACTGGTAATGAAAGGTTTCAAAAGTTTCCCGAAGAAGACAGAGGTTCCTTTTATGCTTGGAATAAATGTGATTCTTGGACCTAATGGCAGCGGCAAGTCAAATATTTCAGACGCAATATGTTTTGTTTTGGGTCGGCTCAGTGTTAAATCAATGCGTGTTGCAAAAGCCAGAAATTTAATTTTTATGGGAACAAAAGCAGCAGCCCCCTCAAAAGAAGCAAGTGTTGAACTGGTTTTTGATAATTCTGATAAAACTTTCTCCCCTGAAAAAAAAGAAATTTCAATAAAAAGGATTGTGAGAAAGAGCGGACAAAGTGTCTATAAAATAAATGATGAGACAAAGACCAGGCAGGAAGTTCTGGCATTGCTGGCTCAGGCAGGGATAGATCCCCAGGGATTTAACATCGTTCTCCAGGGCGAAATCCAAAATTTTGTAAGAATGCAGTCAGAAGAAAGAAGGAAAGTAATTGAAGAAGTTTCAGGAATATCTGTTTATGAATCAAAAAAGGAAAGATCACGAAGAGAACTGGAAAAAACAGAAGAAAAAATTAAGTCAGTTAATTCAGTTCTCAGGGAAAGAACTTCTTATTTAAATAATCTTGAAAAAGAAAGGCAGCAGGCTCTGAAGTATAAAAAAATGAAGGAAGAAGTTCAAAGGTTAAAAGCGAGTATAATTTTTTATGACCTTAATAAAAAAAAGAAAGAATCTGGATTAATTAACAAAAATATACAGGATAAAAATTCCGGACTTGAAAAAACAAAAAGATTCCTAGCAGATATCGAAACAGAAATAAAAAATCTCAAGACAAAAACTGATAAAATTAATTCACAAATCCAGAGTTCCACAGGAATTGAACAGGAAAAACTAAATCAGGAAATTGCTAATCTTAGGGCAGAGCTTTCAGGAATAAATGTAAAGCTTGAAAATCAGGAATCCAAACACACGGGTTTATTAAAACAAAAACAAGAGCTTCAGGAATCAATTAAAGAAGCAGAAGAATCTATCAATGAATTGCAAAAAGAAACCAGAGAAGTCCTGACAGATGAAAAGAAATCCAGGGAGGTGGAGGAAAAAAAGAAGCTTCTTGAGAAACTTGATGAACAGCGTAAAAAATTTTATATGGCTAAGTCCGACCTTTCATCTTTAAAAGAAAGAATCCTGGATAAGAATTTATCTCTTAAAAACTACAACAACGAAGCTGATTCTCTTGTAAGGCAGTCAGAAGCGATTTCACTGGAAATTTTTGATACGAAATCAAGCCAGCAAAGACTTGACAAGCTTAAAACTCTTTCTGCCGAGAAGAAAGAGGTTTTGGGCAGGCTTTTGAAAAGAGAGATTGAACTTGAGAAAATTACATCAGTTAATGAGTCAGAAATAGAAAATTATAAAAAAATTTTTGAAAAAGTTTCAAAGCTTGACATATGCCCTATCTGCAAAAGCAAGATAACACCTGAGCATTTCAAAGAAATTGAAGATGAATTTTTACCAAAGATAAAAAAACTTGAAAAAGAGGTAGAGGATTCTGACAGGGAACTGAAAATAATTTATCAAAAAAAGGAGATACTTACTAAGGATGTTGAGCAATTCACCGAGAAGATATCCAGAACAGAGTCGGATATAAGTAAAATAAAAAGTATAAATGAAAAGAAATCACAGATAAAAAAACTTAATGAGAAATCCGAAGAAATTAAGAAAGAGTTAGTAAATTTAATTAAAAAAAGAGAAAGGCTTGAGAAGACTATTGAAGCTAATTCAAATATAGAAAAGAAATATGAGACTTTAAAAATTGAGATTCAGGAAGTTTCTCTAAGAACCAAGGAAAATTTAAGTTCAGAGGTTGATTTCAAGAAAAGAGAGCTTGAAAGGCTGAAAATTTCTCTGAAACAGACTTTTAGGGATGATGCTGAAGTAAAAGAAGAGATAAAATCTCTTAAAAGAATTGTAGGGGAAAATGAAAAATCACTGGCAGAAAAAAGACATCAGGAAGAACTGCTCAGCCAAAAATTCAGGAAATTTATTTCAGAAAGAGACTCTATTTATTCTCAGATAAGAAAAAAAGAATCCGAAGTTTTAGAACAGCAACATAAAATTCGCATGATAGAGGATGAAATTAATGAGCTAAAAATAGAAAGAGCGAGAGTTGATGCTGAAACAGAGAACTTTGAGACTGAAATGCTTGAATTTGAAAGTGTTAAAGATAAGATAATTAGGACAAAAGCAGGCAAAGAATCTCTTGTTCAGAGGCTTGCTAGGGTTCAGGAAACCCTTTCCAGAATCGGAAGCGTGAATCTCCGCTCTTTGGAAGTTTATGATTCAATAAAAAAAGAATACGATTCCATAAAAGAAAAAGCAGAGATAATCTCTAAAGAGAAAGAAGGAATTTTAAAAATAATTCAAGAGATTGACAAAAAGAAAAAAAAGACTTTCCTTAAAACTCTTAAAACCTTAAATGAGCTTTTCTCAAGGAATTTTTCACAATTAAGTGCCAAGGGGCATGTTTTCCTAGAGCTTGAAAATCCGAAAGATCCTTTTGAACCAGGTTCAGGAGTTCAGATAATAGTCAAAACAGGCCATGGAAAATACTTTGATGTAAAATCTCTTTCAGGAGGTGAGCAAACACTTGTGGCTCTCTCATTGATTTTTGCAATTCAGGAATATAGCCCTTATTATTTTTACCTTCTTGATGAAATTGATGCAGCTCTTGACAAGAGAAATTCAGAGCGGCTTGCAGGCCTACTGAACAAATACATGCAAAAAGGCCAGTATGTAGTTATCACACACAACGACGAAATAATATCAAAAGCCACAAATCTTTATGGCATAAGCATGCATGACGGCATAAGCAAGATTATTAGTCTGAGGGTTTAGATTGATCTTCAGCAGCTTTTACTAAAATATTTAAATTCCTCCAGCTTTAGTTTGCTATGGAAAAACAACAGCTTTTTCAGAAACTGAAAGCTATGGGTTTTTCAAAGAAAATTATAAATGCTTTTTCTAACGTGAGAAGAGAGGATTTTGTTCCTGAAGAATTTAAGGGGCAGGCATACGAAGATACTGCTCTTCCGATTGGAAATGGGCAGACAATTTCACAGCCTTACACAATTGCGGTTATGCTTTCTGAACTTGATTTAAAGCCAGGACAAAAGATTCTTGAGGTTGGTTCTGGCTCAGGATATGTTCTGGCTTTGATTTCAGAAATTATTGGAAAAAAAGGTAGGATTTTTGGTTTGGAAGTGGTCAAGGATTTAGCTAAGAAATCAAAAGAATCTCTGGAGCTGGGAGGCTGTAAAAATGTAGAAGTCCATGCCAGAAATGGATTTAATGGCTTTCCTGAAAAAGCACCTTTTGATAGAATTCTCATGAGTGCTGTAGTTCGTGATATTCCCAAACCTTTGTTAAAACAGCTAAAGGACAAAGGAATTCTTGTGGCTCCGAAAGGCCCGAGATTCCAGCAAGATATTGTGGTAATTCAAAAACAGGGAGAAAAATTTATCACAAAAAGCGAAATACCCGGATTTATCTTTGTGCCGTTTGTTGAGGGCGAGTAGAATTATTTTTTATTTATCTAATTAACATGATTCTATTTTTATTTTGGAATAAATCCTATTCCAATTCCATAAGACTGCCCATCACCATTATACTTTGCTCTTAATTCTGGGATTACTGTTCCAAAATTAGTATTGATTCCTTTTGAAACTCTCGCAAAATATGTTTCACCTTCTGGTTGATATGTTAAATCTAGAGTTACCTTTCCATTATAACTTATACCAAACATTGGTTCAAGTTCTCGTAATGTAGTTGTAAAATAAGCTGTAATATCTTTTAAGTTTGCTCTTGCACCTATTTTTGTTTTTTCTAAATCTTTGAGATTTATTAAACTACCAAGGCCACCATACTTTTCATCTAGGTCAATACTTACAGTAAAGTCAGATGGGATACTCCCTTCATCTAGCCACATTTTTGTAGCTTGTAATCCAAGATTAAGGTTTCCTTTTTTAGTTGCAATATTTCCTTGTAGCAACTTAATATCATTTTGAGCATCTGTCCATCCTAAAATATAAGCGCTATTATCTTTTTGTTTACCAAATGGAACACTGCCAATTATCCATTTGTCTTTATTTACATCAAAACAAACCTTATAATACTGAATAGGCACTTGTCTAGAATCACCTGTAAGGTCTGCTGAATTGCTAGAAAATACTTTATTTGACCCTAAAAACATTCCACCAATTAATCCAAGAAGTACTGCTTTCTCTTTTGTTTGGTCTCTTATTTCCCTCATTGCAATTTTCTGTAAACTTTTTCTAGCAACTTGGGTTTGATACCCAACATTTCTTCTAATAAAATCTTTTAGTTCTGTTTTAACTTTTCTACCTCCAAGCATACCTAAAGCTTCAGCAGAATTTCTTTTAACTTCATAGAAATCATCATAAAGTGCTTCAACAAGATAAGGAACTGCTCTTTTGTCTTTAATCTTCCCTAATTCAAAAGCAGCTAAAGCGCGATGACTTTCATATTCATCATTCTTTAAAGCCCATATTAAAGGCAAAGCAACCTCCCTACTCCCTATTTCTCCTAATCCCGCTATTGCTTTTTCACGAGCAATAAAATTATCATTATTTATATTTTTAGTATATTCGCTAGTATTTTCTTCAAGATTTTCCTTTTTTGAAATCACTTTAGTATTTTCCATTTTTCTCTCCTTATTATTTTTTGATTATGAAAACGAAAGTTAAATAAAAAAATAAAAAACAAAAATAAAAACTAATAGTAACTTTCGCTGAATTCCTCAGTTTTCTCTGGTTTCTTTCCAAGCAAGACAACTAATACAACTAGCAATACAATAAAGATTATTGCCAGAACAATTGTCAAGACAATTATTGGGCTTGTAATTGGTCTTCCTTGAACTGTTTCTGTAAAGCTAACTGTTTCAACAAGCTTTCCGTTCATGCCGAATATACTTATAGAATAAGTATGTGTCCCGGCAATGTTAGACTCAGCATTTACTATCACAGTCTTACTTGATCCTGCAGGAACTGAAACAAGAGTTTCAGAAATACTTACAGATACATCATCTGTAGATTGAGGAACAAGCCTGTAAACCACAAGTTCATTTGTAGGGTTCACAATAAGAAGCTTTCCGTCGGATGTGATAAAGTTTCCTTCAGGAAAAGAGTTTTTTGTGACGAGCTGGACTGCCTTACTTGAAACAGTATCTTCATTTTCTACCTTTACTTCAAGTGCGTACACACCTGGCTCAGAATCATATGGCATTTGAAGGAAAATTCTTCCTGTTACAGTATCTCTTTCATCTTCAAAGCACTTTCTTGTGATGTTAACACCCCAGTTCTCTTCAGGGTCTTCTATGCCGTCATCACATCTAAGAGCAACAAGGTCTCCGAAGAAAGCTGTTCTTTCAACATCCAAAGCAGAAATTCTTGCAGTTACAAAAACATCATCTAAATCGTTGTAACCAAGGTTCTTCAGAACAATATCAACTGGGAAAAGTTCTCCAGCATTAACTTTCTGAGGAACTTCTACAGACAAAATCTCTACACTGTATGATTCTCTCTGCAACCTTAGAGTATAGTCTTCTGTGGTTTTGTAACCACTTCCGCTTATTTCAATGTGAAGATTCACATCTCCGCTAAGCGAGTCTCTAAGATCAAAAGGAATCTCAAGAACAAGTGTTTTGTGATACCTTTTTTCTTCTTCAACATCAAATAAAGATGTTTCTGCTTCTACATCCTTTCTGTTACCTTCAAGCTCTGCCTCTACTGTAACATCCTGCACATTGACCAGGGAATCAAATTCAACTCTAACAAATATTGTTTCTCCAACAACTATTGAAGTATTATATTCATCAACATTAATTCCATTAACTTCAACTGTGACATTATTTGCAATTTCAGCAGCGCTTACAGTGCTAGCCAGAAAAAACACGCTTACAAGCATCACGAAAAAAACCAAAAGTTTTTTCATGTTCATTTTTTTCTTTTTTCTTTTTATAATTTATTTTTTAACTGAAGACTAGGTCTTCCTGTAATCATATTCACTCCAAAGTCCCTTATAAACTTTATTGTGATAACATAAAATATTCATTGTGTAGTACTAACTGTTAGTAACATTTAGTTAATTTCTTAATAATTATTGAAATATTAGTATTACTACCATAATTTTTCCGAAAAATAAAGGCATAAAAAGTTAACTCTCTCAACATATAGGTAAAAACATATAAAAGTTTATATAACCCTTGTTCTCCTGATTCATATGTTTAAAAGTGCCCCTATGAAAGCTTCAAAAATTGTAGGAATATTAGAAGATTTGGCTATTGAGGAGTATAATCTTTCTTCTGATAATCTTTCTGTAGATCCAAGGTTTATTGAAATTAAAAATCCACAAGACTATTCTAGCCTTCTAAAAACTTTAAATCTAAAAAGTAGCAACGAATATATTGGTTCTCCTTGTTTTAACAATAAACTGCAGATTGTTAATTACCATGGTTGGACTTTTGAAACAATAGTGAAAGATAAAGATTCTCATTTATTAAAAAAGTTAGAAAAAGAAAAGTTATTATTATAATTCATTATTTCCTTCAAAAAACTAAAAACTTCTAAACTCCAATCAGCTCAATCTTTGTATCTGTGCTTGTGAAATTTCTTGCTGCAATCGCCTTGACACCTGATTCTTCTGCAGAATTTATTGCTGTCTTGGTTGCTGCCCCGTCAATGATTATTATGAATGGTTTGTCTTTTGATTTTTTTAATGTAATTGTTATATCTCTTGAAGAAATTCTTTTCATTTCTTCCAGATTATTGTTTAAAAATAATGCCTTTCCTTTCCCTTTGTTTTTTTCTGCAATTTCTTTTATTTTTGCCTTTATTTTTTCATTAAGGGGTGTGGGAGAACCAAAACTTTTTGTTCTGGTTCTTGTTTCCCTTTTATCATACTTGTCTTCATATTTTTTCTCATTCCTCCTTCCATATCTGTTCCTCGCTAAAAATTCGTCAGTTGGAATTTTTTTCCTTAATATCTGAAGGACCTCTTTTCCTGAGAGCTCTTCGACTTCTTTACCATCAGGAGCAATGCAAATATACTTTATTTTTGCATTGTCAAGCACATTCTGGATAATTAATTTACCGCCCCTGTCTCCGTCGACAAAAAGAGTTATATCTTTTTCTTCAGATAAATCTTTAATGCTGTCAGGCAGCTTGGTTCCATTCATGGAAATTACATTTTTTACTCCTGTTCTTAAAAGGTTCAGCACATCGGCACGACCTTCAACGACAATTATTTCTTTTTCAGAAAGGTCTCCGTAAGTAAGTTTTTCTTTTCCATATTCTTTAACATCTGCAACTCTTGCGGATTCTTTTACTTTCTTTGAAATCTCTCTGGAGTCAGTCCTGCTCCCAAAGTCTGCCATGAGTTTCTTAGCCCTTTCAATAATATAATCTCTCTTGCTTCCGCGGACATCTTCAATCCTTTCAACCTCAACCTGGGCGTCGCAAGGACCTATTTTTTCAATAGTTTCAACTGCAGCAGCGATTAAAGTAGTTTCTGACTGGTCAAGAGCTGTTGGTATCTTAATTTCTCCAAGAGTTATTCTGTCTTTTCTTTCTAATTCAACTTCAATTCTGCCAATTTTTCCTTCTTTCTGCAGATCTCTCATCTCAAGGTCTGAACCAAGAAGTCCTTCTGTCTGCCCGAAAATAGCTCCGATTATATCAGACTTTTCCAAAGCTCCTTCAACACGAAAGTTCGCATGTATCATATACTTAATAGATACCGGACTTATTTTTGCCATCTTTACTCCTATTATTTTAATTACTTGAAATCATAATGATTTCTTAGAGAAATATTTGGATAATCTTTTCTTACACTTTACATAACAAATTAATGCGCAAGTGAATGTGATAATATCATGAAAGTGATTTAATACTATTCGTTATCAATATTTCTCAGATATCTAAAAATAAAGTTGTTTTTAAGGTTTTCTATAGAAAAATTTAACTCTTCTTCTTTACGATTTCTGTGCAAAGTCCTGCTGCAACTGTTGAACCAGCGTCTCTTACTGCGAACCTGCTCATATATGGGTTGTCTTTCTGTGTTTCAAGACAAAGATTTCCCTGAGGCTTGATTCTCACTTTTGCACTGTCGCCATTTTTCAAGAATTCTGGATTTTGTTTTATGGTCTCACCTGTTTTTGGGTTAATCTGTTCAATAAGTTCTACAAATTGGCAAGGAACCTGAGCTGTATGAACGTGAAATACAGGGGTATAACCTTTTGCCAAAACAGTTTGGTGGTTAATAACAGTAATTGTTGCGATGAATTCCTCTACAACAAATGTTGGTTTTGTAGCGTCGCAGATAACATCTCCACGTGCAATGTCCTTTTTTCCGACACCACGGATATTAATTCCTATATTATCACCTGCAATTGCTTCATTCATTTGCTCATGATGCATTTCAATTGTTTTTACTTCTCCATTAATTCCCTTTCCTGTTCTTCCGGGCAATACTGTAACTTTTTGTCCTACTTTCATAATACCTGTTTCAACTTTTCCTACAGGAACTGTTCCGATACCTGTGATTTCATAAACATCCTGGACAGGCATTCTCATTGGCAAGTCAGTCGGAAGCTTTGGCTCTGCAAACTGGTCGAACTGCTCCAGGATTGTTGGTCCTTTATACCACTTCATTTCTTCAGATTTCTTAGCAACATTATCTCCTTTTAATCCAGAGCATGCAATGAAAGGTGTTGTTTCAGGATTGATTCCAACACCTTGAAGCAACTTGCTTACCTCTTCTTTAACTTTATTAAATTTCTCTTCACTATATTTTGCCGCGTCCATTTTGTTAATTGCAACAGCAATATTCTTGACACCCATTGTTCTTAGAAGCCACAAGTGTTCTGTTGTTTGAGGCTGTACGCCTGCAGGGGCAGCTATAACAAGGAAAGCAGCATCTGCCTGGCTTGCTCCTGTAATCATATTTTTAACAAAGTCTCTGTGTCCTGGCGCGTCAATGATTGTAATCTGGTATTTTTGAGTAAGAATTTTCCTGTAAGCAAGGTCAATAGTTACACCACGCTCTCTTTCTTCCTTAATTTTATCCATAATGTATGCAAATTCAAAACCTGCTTTTCCGTGCTTTTCAGCTTCTTGTTTAAGCTTTGTTATTTCCTGTTCAGAAACAACCCCTGTATCGAAAAGAAGTCTTCCGACTATGGTTGACTTTCCTGCGTCAACATGTCCCACAAAGACAGTGTTCATGTTTGGTTTTTCTTTAGCCATTTTGATTGAAAATTCTTTAAGAATTTTTTAATAATTGTTAATAAAAAATTAGGTTTATAAAGTTTTTGTTTTTATTAGTATTCCCCCTAACTTTTCAGATTAAAAATCCATAAAACAATAGCCACAACAAAAAATCCTGCTGCATACCCTCCAATTACGTCGGTAAACCAGTGTGCACTGATATAAATTCTGCTAAAACCAACAAACAAAATCAGCAGGATATTTATCGAGATAAAAATTATTTTTAGAGCATTGTTTTTTATTTTGTCTTTGTAAAAATAAATTAACGAAAAGAAAAGTATGGCTGCGAAGATAGAATGCCCGCTAGGGAAACTGTAAATTATTTCTTGGACTAAATTTGTTTTAGGGCCAGGTCTCTGAGTCATAAAAGTTATTATCTGCTCAAAAATAAATCCTGAGAGAAGACTGGTCGCAAGAATGAAAGATTCTTTTTTTCTTTTTCCAATGTAAAAAGCAAGAATTGCAATAAGACCTATCCCAATAAGAATGCCCTTGAGATAATTTCCAGTAAAAATAAAAATTTTATCAAGTGAGCTGTTTTGCAATAAAGAAATTTTTTGGTTTATTATATTATCAATTTGAAAGCCGCCTGCGATTACAATTCCCATCAGTAAAAAAAAGAAAACAGCCAAGGAAACTAAAGACAGAATTAATTTTGAATTTTCTTTTTCCATAGCTGAAAAAGAATTTTTATTATTATAAGGTTATTGGTTTCTCGGGATTATTCTAATAAAATTTATCTGCTCTCAATCAATGCCTTATTTTCTAATAATTTTTTAAAAGAGTAGTACCTGGCTTGTGCAATCATCTTAGGAAAACCACCACCTCCTGATTTTTGTAATAAATTCCCCCTACTGAACCTTTCAAGAATTTTCTGAGATTCTTTGTCTAAATAATGACCACAAAAAAATAATCTTCTTGGTTGCATAATCTCATGACCTAACCAAACAAGATAGTGTGTAGAAGGATTATCCATAATATATAATTCAGTTTTAAATGATTTTCCCCATAATTCTTCATTCAAATCTTCTAATTGATATTTTTCTCTCCTTTCCAGTAAAGTTTCTAGTCTTTCAGATGTAATAATTTTCTCCTTTTCAGATGTGAAAGTTCCTGTTTCTCTTGCTTCGTCATAATCATTTTTGTCTGTTGTTAATAACAGTTCACTTTTAATTGCTGGCAAACCTGCAAGTAATCTGGCTGCTTTCAGAGTAAATTCTAATCTCTCTGCTGTTTTTTTGAACTGATTGCACGAAACTTTTCTTCCGAATCTGTTTTCAATACTAAAACTTTTCATAATAATTTAATGAGCTAATTATTTATAAGAATTATTGCGATAGAACCTACTGATTTTCTGAAAGTCCTTTTCTTTTTCTGATTCTTTTTATGACTTCAGGCTGGATGCTTGCAGGAACTTTCTCGAATAACTGGTCAAGAAGTGAACTAGTGCCCCTGCCTTCTGTTGCTGAACGCAGGTCATTGCTCCAGCCAATCATTTCTGCGACAGGAAGCTTTGCTTTCATTTCTGCCTGAGTTCCTTCCTGTTTAACTTCAAGCATTTGCCCCCTCTTTCCTCCGACGATTTTTGTAACCTCTCCTAGGAATTTATTAGGCATTTCTATCAGGTTAATCTGCAATGGCTCAAGAATGTATGGATTTGCTTTTTTCATTGACTCAACAATTGCTTCTCTTACCGCAGGATAAACTTGTGCAGGACCTCTGTGAATTGCGTCTTCGTGAAGCTTTGTATCATCAAGAGAGACTTTAAGTTTCATACAGGGTTCGCGGGCTAAAGGTCCTTGTTTCACAACCATCTCAAAGGCATCGAGAACCATTTCTATAACCTCTCCAATATGAACTTCTCCGCGCGTTTCATCCAAAAAGATATTTCCGTTGTAAATGTCTTTAACATTTCTTATCACATCACCAGGCCAGCCAAGATTTGAAAGAGCTTTTGAGACTGCCTCGTTTTTCTTTTTTATTCTTCCTTCAGGAATCTCTCCGTTTTTTATTGCTTCATAAATTTCATCTTCCAGCGGAGCAACTTTAATGTAAAAAATGTTATGTTTGTTTGGACTTCGTCCTTCAACAACAGGAGATTCTTTAGATATTGTTTCTCTGTAAACTATTATCGGCGACGAGGTTTTTACATCAAGTCCTTTTTCTGTCTTGATTCTGTTTTCTATGATTTCAAGATGAAGCTCCCCCATACCACTCATTAGGCTTTCACCTGTTTGCTCATTAATTTCTATTTTTATAGAAGGGTCTTCTTTCCTTACATGCTTTAATATTTCAACAAGCTTTGGAAGGTCTGCTGCTTTTGTTGCTTCAATAGATTTTGTAACAACAGGCTCAAATAAGTGTTTTATTGCTTCAAAAGGTTCCATCGGATTTTTGCTGACTGTTTCGCCTGTGAAAACATCCTTTAGACCGACGACCCCAACTACATTTCCAGCTGAGACTTCTGAAACAATAATTCTCTGGGCGCCTTTATAGACAGAAACCTGCTGAATTCTTACTTTTCTTTTTGCAAGATTCATGTAGACTTCATCACCCTGCTTTATTGTTCCGGAAAACAATCTTCCACAGGCAACTTCTCCTGCATGTTTATCGACGACAATTTTTATCGGGACAAAAACAGGCTGCCCTTCTGGATTGCACTTAATAAGATCTTTCCCGAGCTGGGAGTCTAAATCTCCGTGCCAGATTTTTGGAATCCTGTACTCCTGGGCCTGAACAGGATTTGGGTGGTGCCTTATAACTATATTTAAGACAACTTCATGCAAAGGAGCTTTTTTTGCAAGTTCTTTGACCTTGTCATTTTTGTAAGCATCAATTACATCTTTGAATGTTATCCCTTTCTTTTTCATATAAGGGAAACTTAAAGCCCAGTTATGAAAAGCAGAACCAAAAGCAACACTTCCTTCTGAAACATTAACTTTCCATTTTTCTTTGTAACCCTTTGGAGCAATATTGTGGATAAGTTCATTTACATGGTTAATTACCTTGATGAATCTGGCTTCCATTTCCTGCGGCGTTAGCTTAACTTCTTTTATAAGGCGATCAACTTTATTCAGAAATAAAACAGGTTTAACCAACTCTTTTAGTGCCTGCCTTACAACAGTCTCTGTCTGAGGCATGACCCCCTCAACAGCATCAACCAGAATGATGCACCCGTCAACAGCACGCATAGCTCTTGTAACGTCCCCCCCAAAATCAACGTGTCCCGGTGTGTCTATCAAATTAATCAGATATTCTCCTCCTTTAGGAA
>Ga0315537_1001473_pt1 | contig 18482 bp, 11 predicted proteins | sample SalMarSW160270MG_FD_203091 | JGI IMG/M metagenome (GOLD analysis project Ga0315537, IMG submission 203091) | Salt marsh sediment microbial communities from the Plum Island Ecosystem LTER, Massachusetts, United States - Salt Marsh Sediment SW1602-70 ... | reverse complement strand
CGTGTTCATACCTATCGCCTGGCCCAATGCATTGACCAAAGGACCGCCGGAATTGCCCCGGTTAATCGAGGCATCGGTCTGAATCATATCGCTGTAAATGCGCCCTTCTTCATTCCGGTCAAAATCGCGGTGCAGCGCCGAGATAACCCCCACTGTTACCGACGGCTGATCGTTCACCGCGAAAAGCCCATACGGATTGCCAATCGCAACCACCCATTCGCCAGTGATAGAGGCGTCCGAATCTCCCCACTCGACAAACGGCAGGTTCTGATCGTCAATCTTGAGCAAAGCGACATCAAGAAGCGGATCCGTACCGACAATCTGCGCGTTGTACCTCTTGCCCGATGTGGTCGTCACCACAATCTCGATGGCACCGTGGACAACATGCTCATTGGTCACAATATAGCCATCCGGTGAGATCAGAAAACCGGAGCCCAGGTTTTCAACCTTCTGCCGGAAAACACGCGGCGGCAATCCAAAAGAAAACATCCGAAACATCGGATCGTTGAAAAGCGGGCTGCGGGATACAACCTCCCGCACTTGACAGACATTGATGCCCACGACGGCGTCCGCCGTCCGCTCGATCGCCCGCGTGATGGCGTTCTGCCGCGTTGTCTCGATCTCCAGCCAATTCGCATCCTGGATCGCGCGGTCGTAAGCGGCAAGGTCCAGCCGGTGCAGCGCGTTAGCCTGAGAGGAGCCCGCGTCCGCCGCATGCGCGCTTGCCTGAAGTTGCAGCGTCTCGATCTGTCGACTCAGTGCTCGGTCCCGGTGGTAAAGGAACATCCCCGCCGTTCCGACAAGCAGACCAATAATGAAATAGGAAATAACTCGTGCCATTTCCAATCAAGCCAATTGTTGATCAATGAATAGGCGATCAGGCCGCGCCGAGCCTCTACCAGCCTTCGGGCCGAATCTTTTTCCAGTCGGCCAGAAAGCGGTCAATCCCAAGATCCGTCAGAGGATGATGGACAAGTTTCTCCAAAACGGACCATGGAAGCGTCGCTACATGCGCACCGGCCAGCGCCGCCTCCACCACATGAAGCGGATGCCGCAGACTCGCGGCAAGACAACTCGCTCCAAAGCCGTACCGTTCGAGAATCGCAACGATATCACGAACAATATCCATGCCGAAATGGCTGATGTCATCGAGGCGACCGATAAACGGACTGACATAAGCTGCGCCAGCCTTCGCCGCCAGAAGTGCCTGCGCCGGATTGAAAATCAGAGTCATGTTGACCGGAATGTTCTCGGCGTGCAGCTTCTTGCAGGTCTGGAGTCCCGCCACCGTCATCGGCAGTTTGATGACCATATGAGGGCTGATCGCCGCAAGCTCGCGCGCCTGAGCGAGCATGCCGTCCGGCTCCAGGCTGATCACTTCCCCTGACACCGGGCCCTGTACGAGGTCGCAGATTTTCTTCAAATGCGTCTTGAAGTCCGACGCACCGGCCTTCGACATCAAGGTCGGGTTCGTCGTCACGCCATCCAGAATTCCCCATGATACCGCCTGCTCAATCTCGGCAAGGCTCGCCGTATCAACGAAAATTTTCATGCGACCCTCATTAAGATGTACCGGACTCTCCCCCGTCGTCCTGTCTGGAAAAGCCTCTCCAAGGGCTGTAACCGACTTCAACCAGTGTCAGACCGTGAGCGGGTGCCTGAGGACCTGCCTGTTCGATCCGGCCCGCCTTCAGAATGATCGGAATGGCCCCCGGTTCAAATCTTCTACGGCCAACTTCGAGCAGCGTTCCCACGAGCAACCTGACCATGCCCCGCAGAAACCTGTCCGCCACAATGTCGAAGATCCTCAGCCCCTCCGTCTCGACCCACCGTGCCTCGAGAACCTCGCACACGCTTCCAACCGTATCCGATCCCGAGAGGCGAAAGGCAGCGAAGTCGTGGAGGCCACGCACATCCGCCGTCGCTTTCTTGACCAGATCAAAGTCGTAGTTGAAACGCGGACACCAGCTGAGTCGCCGCCAGAGTGCCGAAGGCCGGGTCGCCAGAAGGTACTTGTATCGGCGCCACTGCGCATGAAACCGCGCGTGGAAGTCGGGGGAAACCAGCGCGGCTCCCTTTACATAGATGTCTTCGGGAAGCAAGGCATTGAGCGCTCGCTGAACCGTCTCCACGGGCCGATGACGCTCGCTGCGGAAGTGGACCACCTGCCCGGTGGCATGAACCCCCGCGTCCGTGCGCCCAGCAGCGACCCCTCTCGTCGGCCCTCCAAAAAGCGCCTCCAGTGCCTTCTCCAGCTCGCCTTGAACGGTTCGGCCGGTTCGCTGAATCTGCCATCCGAGGAAATCCGTTCCATCGTACTCGATTTCCAAACGGTATGACATTTGCTGCTTCGTACCATGCCGCGGAGAATTACAGCTCATGAAACGGTGATCGCGACCGCCGCAATCCCCGTCACCAAAGCGAACACCAAGGCATCGAGCCAGCGAAAGTGCGCCTCTGTGTAGGACGAACGGGGAGCACCCACGGCAAACCCGCGGGCCTCCATTGCAATAGCCAAACCATCGGCATGCCGGAAAGCCCCAACGAAAAGAGGAACGAGGATAACCGGCAACTGGCGTATTTTGCCTATCCAGCTGCGCGCTTCCCCTCGCGCTCGCTTGGCAAGGGCCAAACGGCTGGCCTCGCGCTCCAAGATTGGAATCAGGCGAAAGGCCACTCCGAGAATAAGCTGGATTTCACCGACCGGCAGCCGGAAACGACGAAGCGGCGAAAGAAGTCTGCCAAAGGCTCGCGCATACTCCTCGCCGCTGCCAACATGCAATACGATTCGCGAAACAAAGACAAACAACACGAGGCGGGCCGCAAAGAGACCGCCTTGACCCAACCCCGTGGTGGTGAGCGAAAAAGTCGCGCAACGGACAAGCGTCCGGTTTGTGGACGGACCGGCAAATCCGTGCACCAGCAAGGTGATAATCAGAATGGGCCACAATGCAAGCGCCGCCGTCGCGGCAAGTCGCAAGGGAAACCGTACCAGGACCGCTGCCAACAGAATCAGCCCAGCGTACAAAGCCAGGGCAACCAGTTTGTCAGCGAGCAGCAGCCCTGCTATCAAGACAGCCGCCGCCCCGAGTTTGGTGCGCGCATCGAGCCCGTAAACAAATGGCCTTTCCAAATGAGGCCTCAACAAAGCGCTAAAGCTCGCAAACACCAAATTATACAGATAAAATGCCACAGAGTCAAGCCAGCATATCCTATGTCGCGCCTGTCATGTGAATGGCCTTCTCGCCCTCGACAAGCCCGCCTGAATCGATCCGGAGGCTTGGAGTCGACTAAGCCTGCACAAAGGCGACTTTAGCAGCGCTCAAAAACTGCGGATTTTGAAGTTTTTGCTTGACTTTCCGCTTTCTGTTACTTTACTTATAGAAAGTCCTATGGACCCCCCGATGCCTGTTCAAGGACGGGCAAACGGGTACGATAGACAAGATTCGTCCTAAATATCTGATAAATTTGACACTTGAAAAACCCAGTTGGGGCCCTGTTGTCTCAAGGCGGGCAACGCGCACAGTGGCAGCAGGCCCCACGAGCCACCAAAACATCGGGAGGTTTCCCATGCGTGAGAGAGGAATAATCTGCCTTACATTGGCCCTCGGAATTGGATTGCTGCTGGCCACCGCGGCCTGGGCACTGCCCAACTCCAAAGCCGATCTCAACAATCGCGAGACGGCTCTTCGGCTTTCTTATACGGGAGCCAGACACTTGGACCAAGATGAAATGCAGTATCGGTACTGCAAGACCACCGACTGGGGCCACACATGGTCTGATCCCATGCAGGCCGGAGATCTTTCTGACCTTACCGGATGGAATACGGAAATGTATGATTTCGGATCCATCTGTGACGGCCAGAACAACCTGCACTTCATCGGTGCCCTCAACACCTTCGCCAGCGCCGACGACAACGGAGTCTATGACATCCATACCACGGACGGTGGAACGACATGGACAAGGACTCTGGTAGCGGCCGCGGGAACCAACACGTTCAACTGGTGCAGCGCGGCGATCGATCCGAATGGCAATCTCTACTGCCTCATCTGGGGCATGGACGCCAGCGAGAATACCGTCTTCTGGGCCTCCAAGTCCGGGGACCATGGCGCCAATTGGAGCGCGCCACTCGTGCTCGCCACATCACCCGGCGACATCGATGTAACAGCCGAATATCCACACCTTGCCGAACAGGCAAGCGCGAGCTACTGCTTCTTCATCTTCCAGGAGGAAGTCGCAGGCTACGAGCAGTATGCCGCTCGTTTTCCTACGGACATGAGTGCCGGCGCCACCATCGTGAACCTTCAGGCTGCGTCCGGCGCTTACTACAGCTACTACACCGCCGCCAATCAGCCGATTGCTTACGACCCGACGAACAATGCCCTCTTCCTTTGCTTCCGCAGCCTCGATCTCTCTGCGACTGCCCTTTACTATTCTGGAGATGAAGGAGCAACTTGGGACGCCGGTACAGATATTGTCGGCGCCCAGCGCTATCCGCAGGCAGTCGCGGATCAGGGCAACATGACTCCCTGGATCTTCTCCAATGTCGGCCCTCCGGCATCCGGCGCCTATCACAACGATTGGGTTGCCTTCGACGAACTCGGATACGGCGGCGGCTCTTGGACCGGCCAGATTCCCCTGGACTCGCTCTTGTACGACGGTGTGCGTGATCTGCTCTATATCCACCACGGCTTCTTCGACACCGACAATGTCATCAGCATGTGCAATGTCTGGGGCAGCTTCACACCCGAAGGAGCGCTGGTGAACTACTCCACCGACGATGGAGCGACCTGGGCTGGCGGCTGGAAGATCTGGGACTTCCTCGAGGATGAGTTTGTCGGTGGCTACATCGAGCAGTGCCAGTTAAATGGTGGATCAGGCGGTGTCGCCTATGTCACCTGGTGTGCCATGATCGGAGAAACCGACCTGGAGCCGATGGAGATCACCAACCAGAACCTGGTGACGCCGTATACTGAACTGCCTCCGTATGTCATCAGCGCGCACTATAGCGACAATGACTCGGTCGACTGGGAAGCATACATCTGGGTGAACTGGATTTCCTACACGCACGGAGCCGAATGGCTTTATGCGGAACAGGACAGCCACGTTTGGGACGACCCGGCAACGGGCTCCGGAACCTACTACTTCACGATTCCAGACACTCACTACGATGGCAGTGCGGTGGCACAGGGCGACACGATCTGGTTCTATTGCGACGGCTATGACTATTCGGGGAACTACTCCTACCACGATGAGCAGGCTGTCGTTGCAGGCGTGGCATATTTGGATGTCGAGAGACAACCTCCGATGACACCCACGACTTTCGCACTACATCAGAACTACCCGAATCCGTTCAACCCGATCAGCACGATTCGGTTTGATCTGTCCAAGGCGGCTCGTGTCGAGCTGAAGGTCTACAACACCCTCGGCCAGGAAGTCGCCACGCTGGTGGACGGGCCAAAGAGCACGGGTTCCTATTCGATTCCGTTTGATGCATCAGGTCTGCCCAGCGGCGTCTACATCTACAGGCTCTCAGCCAATGGTATCAGCGAGAGCCGCAAGATGGTACTCCTGAAGTAAAGAGCGGGATCAGATTCGCTTTCCTTATTGTATGCTTCGAAGCTGGGGCAGGGCAAGCATGCCTTGCCCCAGCCAAGAGGAGCTTTATGGGGTATGGTTTGGCCTACCTCAAAGTGCATTAGGACAGCGTTAGAAGGCACAAGCATTGTCATTTAGGCTCGCAAGGGACGAAAGTGGCCCTTTGCGCAGGAGGTTTTGAGGTGAAACGAAAACTATTCTACCTGGTCTTGCCGATACTCTTTCTCGCGATCAACCTGCCACTCATGGCAGCCGAGACGGGAAAGATCGCCGGCGTGATCAGAGACGAGGCGACCGGTGAACCTCTGCCGGGGGTGAATGTCCTCATCGTCGGGACCAACCAGGGAGCCTCGACAAACATCGACGGGGAGTTTTTTATCCTCAATGTCCGACCGGGAATGTATGACCTCCGAGCCACGGCGATCGGTTACAAAACCGTGACCATGACAGGCGTCATGGTCGTGCAGGATCTCACGAGTGAAAAAGACTTCGTGATGGAAGAAGCCGTGCTGATAGGTGAGGAGGTCACAGTTACGGCTGAACGCGATGTCGTCCGCAGGGATGTTACCTCATCGACGCATATCGTCTCTCGCGAAGAGATCGAAGCATTGCCCGTAACCACCTACCAGCAAGCGCTGGCGGCCACCGCGGGGGCAGTCGGGACCGGAACCAATATTCACATCCGGGGCGGTCGTCGGGACGAAATCCTCTATCTCGTTGACGGACTTGAGGTCAAGGACCCGCAGTTCCAACAGCGTTCGCTTGATGTCGGATCCGGCTCGATCGCCGAGATGATTGTTCTCACCGCCGGCTTCAATGCGGAATACGGCGAAGCACAGTCCGCTGTGGTCAATCTCGTGGTTCGAGAAGGGGATCCGGAGTATCACGGCCATGCAAGCCATTTGATGGACATGGAGGGCGCGGAGCATTACCAGGACTATGACTACTCGGAAGCCTCCATCTCAGGACCGGAACCCATCACAAGCGAACTCCTGCCGCGGCTGGGCACACGCATTCCCGGCAAGATGAGCCTGTTCGCGTCGGGCAATGTCTGGTCACGCAATACGAACTCGCACGGCGTCCCCATCAACACCAGCACATGGTACCGCCACCAGGTGACGGACGTCTTCGGCATGGATGTGCGTAAAAACCAGACATACACCGCCTCCAATGTGAAACTGACCTATGTTCCAGCGCAGAAGTACAAAGTCGCCCTCGCATGGAATCAGTCTCAACAATTTGAAAACCCTTACTGGTATCGCCTCTCCCGCGTCTTCCCTTACGATTACACGCCGGACGAGCGGATCATCGGCATCCATGCTCTCTCGCAGATCCGGGGCTACACATCGAACGCAACCGATTTCGACAATGTCTTTGGCGTCGATGATGACGGTGATGGACGTGTGGATGAGGAGGCCTTGAATTGGGCCGACGACGATCTCGATGGCCTGATCGACGAGGACCTGCAGTTCTATGAGTACAATGCCAACGACCATACGCGGACGGAACGGATCCGCGACCAGCAGGTGGCCCTCAGTTGGAACCACACGATCAGTCAGAGGACTTTCTATACGGTGAAACTCAGTGCCTTCGGCGCCCGGCGGGGTCTGGCGGCCAGCAACAAACCGGCCTACGAGTATGGCGAGGCCTCCGAGCCGTTCACCGACCTGCCCGATGCCGAGGGAAAGTTCAATGGCCGCTACAACACCGGTGAACCCTTCGTTGACCTCGACGGTGACAACATGTACGACACGGGGAATCCAGGCAACGCGACTCCCTCGGTCTACGGCTTCCACATCGCCGGCGACGGCCTGGCAGCAAACAACCAACAGCTTGTCCCGTACTGGGCGGATTTTGAATCAAAAACCTGGACAGCCAAGTTCGACCTCGCCTCCCAGATGACCCCTCGGCACCTCGTCAAGACAGGCCTCGAGCTCACCTACTACGATGTCCGAACGGAAGATCACCCCTACGCCTCCGTCGATAACGAGGGACAGGGTATCTATACCGACATCTATCACTGGTATCCCTCGCAGGGGGCCATTTATATCCAGGACAAGATGGAGTACAAGGACATCATCGTCAATGCGGGACTTCGCATGGACTACTGGGATGCCGGAGATGACGGAATCCAGAAATCGGTCTACAGCAAGATTGAGGAAGGCGTTCAGGAAGGCGAGAAAGAGAACTATGTTGATTACGAGCCCCCGGACAAGAAGTTCTACTTGTCTCCGCGACTGGGCGTCTCGTACAGCGTGACGGAGAAAGATGTCTTCCACTTCAACTACGGGTACTTCTACCAGCGATCGCGGCTCGACTACTACTACACGGCCGTCAACCAGCTTCAGACCGGTGGCACGCCGATTGTCGGAAATCCCGACCTGGATCCGATGAAGACGATCGCTTACGAGCTGGGTGTGCGCCATCAGTTTGCTCAGGATTTCTTGCTGGATGTCTCGACCTATTACAAAGACATCAAGAATTGGATCCAGACGGCCTCACAAAACCTCCTCTACTGGGACCTTTACCACCGTGTTATCGTCGGGTCCAATGCGGCCATCTACTACAACGCAGATTACGCCTCCATCCGCGGCTTTGAGTTCAACATCTCGAAGCAGTACGGAGCGAATTTCGCGGGCAGGCTGACCTACACGCTGGCTTGGGCGTCCGGCAAGAACTCGTACAACATCGGCTCCGATGTCACACGGGCGAACTATGTCGACCCGAAACGGGAAACCCCGCTGGGTTGGGACCGGCGCCATTCCGTCGTCGCAAATATCGGCCTCCACTTCCCATTGAAAGGGGATCCGTTTACGCCCGAGTGGTTCCAGTCCGGTTGGAATGTGAACATCCTGACGCAAGCCCTCTCTGGAACGCCTTACACACCGACGAACGCCAACGGCACCGACATCGAAGGCAGCGAGTTTTCGGAACGGTCACCGTGGACCTACTCGACCGATGTCGATGCATCCCGCGAATTCAAGTTCGGAAAACTGTCCTGTCGCTTGCTCCTGGAAGTGCGCAACCTGTTCAACGCGCACAATATCCTGGGCTGGGACCTCAATAATTACACGATAGACACCTATGTCGAGCACGGAGGACGCGCGGGATATATCAACGACAATATTTCCCCGAATTACGGCCTGAACCCCAAAGCCGGACCGAATCCCGATGCGTGGGATTACCGCCGTCTCATCCGGATGGGGCTCGCGCTTGATTTCTAAGGGTAGGAGAGAACCGACCCATGAAACACCTTTCCATTCGCGCTTTCATCATCGGTATTTTTGCCGTGGCCATGCTCTGCGCTGCCGGTGCCTCGGCACGCATGGTGAGCGAGAAGAGTCGCAAGGGCGATTCAGCGATCGATGTGGCCGACCCGCAAGCGCGCAAAGCGCTCATCATGCACGACATCGGGAATGTGCGCATGACCATGGCCAATTGGGGAGAGCAGGGAAACCCGGACGGCGTGGTGGGATTCAAAGGCTTCGAATTTCCCATCAATTCGGGTAACGATTTCCTCTTCTCCGCCGGAGTCTGGGTTGGCGCCATTCTCAACGAACAACGCCTGGTCTCCACGGCGACCGACGGGGATAACGGCACGAACGAATTCTGGCCTGTTCACATTGGAACCTATCCCGGAGCGAACTCGGCCTCCGGTTTCGGAGACTGGGTCGTATCGTCCACCAGCGTCGACTTTCTCGGTGAGCGCTACTATGTGCGCGGAGCCAAAGAGGTCGATGACGACGGGGACTGGACTGAGGCAGACGACAAGGACGGCGACGGCAAACCCTCCGCCAACTACGACGGCGGCCTCGGAACAATCGGACGGGATGACGATGGCGACGGTCTGGTCGACGAGGACAGTGTCTACTTTGTACAAGGCCAACTTCCGGTCGAAATTGATGTGGATGAAGACGGCAATGTCAGTGACACCGGTCCCTCAGGGGATGCCAACCATGACGGTAACTGCAAATATGATCCTGAACCGCACATCGACGAGGATCCCCCCGGAGACATCTCCGCCGACTACATTGACAACGACTTCGACGGCCTGGTTGACCTTGAAGACAACATCCCCCCCATATATGATGGGGACCAGGTGGTTGGAAGCTTGGACGATGATGGCGACGGCCTGCTGGACGAAGACGGGCTCGCGCGAGGCGCGCAGGAATACTTCTGCGTCTACCAAGACGACATCGAGGAAACCTATGTGGGCAGTCCCGATGTGGACGGCCACACGCCTCTGAAGATCCAGATGTCGCAGCGGACTTATGCGTATCCGGAAGAATATGCAGCGGACTTTATCCTGCTGGATTTCCGAATCCGCAATGTGGGGCAGCTCAAACTGAATGATGTTTACATCGCCATGTTCTCAGACCCTGACATCGGAGCGCGCGGGGAAGGCGGCGATGCTGCCTCCCTCGATGACTTCAACTACTACGATGCGGGGCGGCTGATGATGGTTCAGTACGACGCTCTCGATGACGACGACGGTCCCGGTCCAGGGGTCTTCGGCATCCGCGTGGTGCAGACACCGGTGCCGCTGGAGGAGCTCCAGATCACCTTCGCCAACTTCGAGCGTACCGCGGGCGGCGATCCGGAAACCAACCTTGACAAGTACAATATGATATCCTCCGGCGATATCTCGCTTCCTTCAGAACAGGCAGGCGACTGGCGCATGCTGCTCGCTTTCGGATCAGCAGGAGAACCGTTCTCCATTGCACCGGGAGAGGAACTGCCCATCACGGTCGCTTTCATCGCCGGCGAGGATACAACCGATGTGGGGAAGAATGCCGACTGGGCACTCGCCCTCTACAACAACGACTTCCAAGGGCCTGCCGCACCCGCTGCCCCGATCACGCATGTGGCATCTTTCCCGGATTCAGTTCACATCACCTGGGACACCCTTGCGGAAGCGTCCATCGACCCGATTACACAGGAGATGGACTTCGAGGGCTATCTCATCGAGCGCTCCGTCAACCAGCAGGACTGGTATGCGATTGCCTACTACGACCTCATCGACACTCTCGCGGGCGAGTTCGAGTGGCAGAACTACAATGTCGGAATGCCTCCAAAAGAACCGGTTGCCCCCGGCAGTACAGACTCCGTCTACTACTTTAATGACACGGATCTCATCCCGGGACACACCTACTACTATGTGGTGCGGGCCTTCGACCAAGGGGTCCCTGGTGCAGGAATCCTGACCTCCTCGCGCACCGGAAATTATGTCGAGGCGAAGACGGTGAGGACCGAGATAACGGAGGCGCCGACCACGCTGGACGAAAATGAGATCTATGTCTTTCCCAACCCCTACAAAGGCTCGCATAAGGGGGAAGCCGGTGGCTGGGTCAATCCGTCCAAGGGGCTCATTGAATATCCCCGCTGGATCTACTTCATGGGACTTCCGGCCAATACCGCACAGGGACGGTGCATGATCGACATCTATTCCCTTGCCGGTGACCATCTGGCCACTATCGACCACTGCAATGGAACGGAACAGGATGCCTGGAATCTCATCACGAAGAACAAGCAGGAAATCGTAAGCGGAATTTACTACTACGCGGTGAAATACAAGAAACCCGGAAGCGACTCATGGGAGCGCTACCTCGACAAGTTCGTGGTCATCAAATGAGCGCGGCCTTGCCGAATGCAGGAGCGCCAATCCCAATGAGAGGAGAACCTTCCATGAAATCTTTACAACTTTCCCTCGTGATCGTCTTGGTCGCCTTGCTGGCCATCGGGTGCGCCGACCCACGCCAGGCACCCATCGCCCCAGGACAGTTTGCGTACACGAAAACCGTGATACTCTGGGATGATGTCGTTTCCGGGGGCACAGCACAAAGTGCCACCTTCGTGGTCGACAGTACGCTTGCTGCGGCCACAGTGACGGTTGCCGGGTTCATCACGCCAGACGATGACATCCTCCATATCGAGGCGATCCAGAATGACTCCATCCCGGCAGAAGCGGATACGATCACTTATTTCCTCGTCCGGCTGGATTCCTTGGGCCCCGATTCCACCTGGAGTCCTGACACCACCATTCTCGGCCTCGCGTTGCGTGACAGCTTGCAGTGGACTATCGACGATACGACCGAGATGGGAATGCGGCGTGATTCCCTCATCCTCCTCGTCGATGACCGCTACGTGCTGTCCATCTGGTCGGATGTCGATGCGACAGAGCGATATCCAAGCGCAGTCTATCTGGACGACCAAGCGGATACGCTGTCCGGACAGCGATTCTGGGCCGCAGCCACGGATACGGTAACCGAGATGAAAGGCCGCTCCTTCCAGTTGAACCTCCGCGAATGGAATGCAGCCGATCCGGCCAATGTGGGTCGTCCCATCGTGATCAATTGGCTTTCACGTCTGACAGAGGGAAGTCACACCATCACCGTCAGACTGATGGGGAGCGGATCGCGAATCACAGGAACTATCATGCTTGTTTACGAAGAGGGCTAGATATGAGCTATCCACAGCTGCCCTGGAGAGGCTCCATAGTCTCTCCAATAATAATCTTTGTCCTCATTGCCTCTCTCGTTTGCCCCGTAGCGGCCCTGGAGAAGATCGGCACGACATCCATCCAGGTCCTCAAAATCCCGGTCGGGGTGCGAGGCGTGGGCATGGGGAACGCTCAGGTGTCGGCATGCACCGATGCATCCTCGGTCTTCTGGAATCCAGCCGGCCTGGTCTATCTGGATCGGCCGGAAGGCGAGCACTATGAAGCCGTGCTCGGACAGATCAACATGCCAGCGGACATTCAGCTCAATACCTTTGTCGTCGCTCGCAAATTCGGAGGGGTATCGGCAGCCTCCCTGCACATCATCAACCTCTACACGGGCGACATGAAGGTGCGCACCTGGGATAAACCCGAGGGAACCGGCGAGAACTTCAACGCCTATGATTTCATCATAGGAGGAAGCTACGCCCGGCGGCTCACCGACCGATTCTCCCTCGGTGGGAATGTGCGCTACCTCCGTTCCGGCCTGGAGAATTCAACCTACAATGGCGTCTCCATCGATCTGGGCACTCTCTACCGGACCGGCGTGCGCTCCCTCACTCTCGGAATGGCGATTCAGAATCTGGGTCCCAATGTGACCTACTCGGGCAGTTACTTGGACTATCGCAACGAGAGCAAAGCCGAGGGCCTTCTCGAGCAGAACTATGAGGATGCGGCCCTGCCCACGATGTTCCGACTCGGCGTATCGGCGAATATCTTCGAAATGCTGGAGGTCGATCCCGGTGAGAAACATGAAGCCACTCTCGCCATCGAGATGAACCATCCAAACGACAACCGCGAGCGCCTGAACATCGGAGGGGAATATGTCTGGGATAAGATCCTCGCCCTCCGACTCGGTGGGAAATTCGCGTACGACACAGAGAGCTTTTCGGCCGGCCTGGGACTCAAGATCCCCGTGAGCGGGGACTATCGCATTACCTTCGACTATGCCTATTCCGACTACGGTGACATCACAGCGGCCGTCGGCGACGATCTCATGATGCAGCCACACCGCCTTGCGCTGGGATTTGCATGGTAGCAGGATTGTCCATTTTCCCGGAGGAGCCACTCAAATGCTGAAAGATATTTTGCGGCTAAGTCTATTGGGGTGCCTGATCGTCGTGATTGCAGGCTGCGAGGTCAGCGATCCCGGGAGTGCGGTGCCCAATCAGCCGCCAAAAACCTATCTCGTTCTGGCGCCAGAGGACTCGTCAGTGTTCAATCACTTCGTCAACCTCAAGTGGTCCGGCACCGATCCCGACGGTGAAATCGCCGGCTTCTGGGTACTGGTGGACGGAGACACGCTCATGTTCACCACGGCCTACGAGGATACCATCGCGTTCTACGCGCCGGGCGATACGGTTCTCGCTCACCGAGTTCAGGTGACGGCGGTGGACGATGACGGTCTGGAGGATCCTGCGCCGCCCAGCCGCTTCTTTTACACCTCGAACACGCGCCCCTCCGTTGCCTTCGGCGAGGGGAGCGTGCCGCAGGGAGCGGTCGTGGGCAAAGGATTCGCCATCGAACTGGAAGGCGAAGACCCGAACCCGTCATCCCTTTACTATTCGATTGCCATCGATGATTCAGCGGGCGGATGGCTGGCTTGGTCGCGTCATTCGACCTTCCTTTTCTGTGACAAGACAATCCGTTTCCTGCCGTGCACGACTGCTACGTGGCGGGACGTCCCCTGTACGGCAACGCTCATAGACAAGAATATCCTGACGGCGGGCGACCATACGATCTACGGCCGTGTCAAGGATGCCGGAGAGGCCCCAGGCCTGGAAATCATCTCGGTCAATGTGACCGTCGTCGACACAATGACGCCGTTCATGGACACGGTCGTTACGGGAGCCTACGGCTCCGATGAGTTCTATCCGGACGGCTCGGTTTTCTACAGGGCCAATCGCGAAACGCAGCTCACCTTTGGCGGCAGCGCCGACGACTACTACGGCGATATCAACGCTTACCGCTACCACATCGGTGAGGGAAGCTTTACCGACCAGGACAGGTGGCAAGAAGTCCCGGAAATCGTGCTGAGGGACCTGTCGCCGGATCCACAGGGTCTCGATGTCCAGATCCAGTGCCGTGATGTGGCTGGCACACTTAGCAACATCGTCTCTCATCAAATCTACATTGTCGAACCGGACTTCACGCACGGCATTCTTATCGTGGATGAGACCCGGGACGGCACAGGCAACCCGGGCAGCCCGGATGATCAACAAGCGGACGACTTCTACGCGGCGATGGTCGGCGCGCGGACATACGCCCAGTTGGATTACGCGACTCACCAGATCGGGGGCGTGAGCTACCTCTCGCCGTTGGACCTCTACAAGTATGAACTGGTCCTTTACCACACGGATGACAAGGCCAATTATAACCTGGCAGATACGCGGATCATGCTGGCTGAATACATGGATCGCGGTGGTAAGCTGATTTTCAGTGGTTGGGACTTGTTGCAGCCGTTCGGTGTCACCGACGACTCGGCCTCCTATTCTGCCACCGGGACGGCGGCGGAGCAGTTTGTCTACAAGTACATGCGGCTCTTCTATGCGGTGCGTAGCAGCAGCACCAGGCCGCGGGAATGCGTTGGGTTCGCCGGCGTGGGCCAGGCCTACCCGGATACCGTGGCCATTGATCCCGATAAGCTGCCATCCAGCTGGAATGGGGCGATGGACAAATGCTGGACTTTCACCAATCGCGGCGAGACAATCACCATCGGCACCTTCTTGGCTGCCGATGAGGAGTCCACTTTCAACGGCCGCCATTGCTGCCATGTTTATCTTGGCCCAACCTACAGTACCGCAGTCATTGGCCTTCCGCTCTACTTCTGCTATCAGGATCAGGCCCAGCTATTCATGGACGAGCTTCTCCTGGAGATGCTGGGGCCTTAATCGCATTCCTTTGCCGTCACCGCAATAAATAAAAGAGGCTCCGAATTTTCGGAGCCTCTTTCTCGTGCTCTTATTGGGTGCCAATCGTCGTGCTAAGATGGCCAGGAGGTGTCTTCTCCTGTCAAGTAGGCGTGTATCGACCTTGCTGCTTGCCGTCCGGCACCCATGGCGAGTATGACGGTCGCCGCGCCAATCACAATGTCACCGCCCGCCCACACACCTTTTTTCGATGTCTTGCCCGTCGTGGAATCTGCGGTGATGTTGCCCCACCGATTCGTCTCCAGCCCCGGTGTGGCCGCCGGCAAGAGTGGATTGGCCCCATTACCGATGGACACAATCACCGTATCGCACTCGATTTCAAACTCCGTTCCGGGAATCGGCACCGGCTTTCGGCGACCGGACGCATCCGGCTCGCCCAGCTCGTAGCGCAGGCACTCCATCGCGGTCACCCAGCCGTCATCGTTGCCGATAATCTTCGTGGGATTGGTGAGGAATTGAAACTCGATCCCCTCCTCCTCAGCATGGTGAATCTCCTCAATACGGGCGGGCATTTCCTTACGTGACCGACGATAGACGACGCTCACCTTCTCAGCTCCCAGCCGCAGCGCTGTGCGTGCCGCATCCATCGCCACATTCCCACCACCCAGAACGCAGACAAGCCGGGAACGCACGATGGGCGTGTCTGACTTGGGAAACTCATAAGCGCGCATCAGATTCGAGCGTGTCAGGTACTCGTTGGCCGAGAACACGCCATTCAGGTTCTCTCCCGGAACTCCCAGGAAATAAGGCAGCCCGGCGCCCGTGCCGACGAAGATGGCGTCGAAGCCGTCCGTGAACAGATCATCGATCGACATCGTGCGGCCGATAACGGCACTCGTGATGATCTCAACCCCCAGACTCGCCACATAGTCCACTTCCGCCTGCACAATGGATTTCGGCAGCCGGAATTCCGGGATGCCATAGACCAGAACACCGCCGGTCTTGTGCAACGCCTCGAAAATCGTAACCGCGTGACCGAGTTTGATCAAGTCTCCGGCAACGGTCAATCCCGCCGGTCCGGCGCCGACAATCGCGACGCGCTTGCCGGTGGGAGGCGCGATCTCGGGCAGTTCGATCAGATTATGGTCCCGTTCCCAGTCCGCCGCGAATCGCTCCAGTCGCCCGATGGCGACCGGTTCCCCCTTGATTCCCGTCACGCACACCTTCTCGCACTGGTCTTCCTGGGGACAGACGCGGCCACAGATAGCCGGGAGGGCATTCGCCTCCTTCAGCTTGCGCGCAGCGGCGGCAAACTCGCGCTCTGCGATGAGCTTGATGAATCCCGGGATGTCAATCTCAACCGGGCAACCATCGACGCACTTCGGCTTCTTGCACTGGATACATCGAGTCGCTTCCACAACGGCCGTTTCCGGCGAATAGCCATACGGCACTTCTTCGAAGTTGTGCTTCCGCTCTTCGGGCGGCTGCTCTGGCATCGGCTGTCGCGGGATCTTCGGCTTCTTGGCGGGAGCAGCCTGCTTTGGCACGGGAGATACGCTCACGATTTCCTCGCCTCCTCCAAGCGGCACTGGTGTTTCCAGTGTTCAACCGCTTCTCTCTCGAAAGTATGATACGCCTGGAGTCTCTTTGTCAATTCATCGAAATCTACTTCATGGCCGTCGAAATCCGGCCCATCAACGCAAACAAACCGCGTCTTGCCACCCACCGTCACCCGACAGGCGCCGCACATCCCCGTCCCATCCACCATGATGGGATTGAGCGACACTTCCGTCGGAATGCGAAGTTTCTTCGTCATGTTGCACACCGCGCGCATCATCGGAACGGGACCGACCGCAAAGACCTTGTTCAACTTCTCCCCACGGTCGACCAGTTGCTGCAGAAGCCCGGTGACGAACCCGTGATACCCGAACGAACCGTCGTCGGTTGAAATCAACAGTTCATCGGAGGCCTCGCGCATCTCATCGATCACGATGAGAAGTTCCTTCGAGCGCGCGCCGACGATGGACAGAACCCGGTTGCCGCCTTCTCGACAAGCGTGCGCCACCGGCAGAATCTCGCCGGTGCCGATGCCGCCTCCCATGCAGACGACTGTGCCGAATTTCTCGATATGAGTCGGTTTGCCCAGCGGCCCGACGACATCGGTGATCGTATCGCCGACCTTCATCTGCCCCATCTCCATCGTGGATTTGCCCACTTCCTGGTAGATGAGCCGGATGGTTCCCGCTTCAGGATCCGCGCCCGCGATGGTCAGGGGAATGCGCTCCGAGGGCTCCCTCATGCGGATGATAACGAACTGGCCCGCCTGTCGGTTGCGCGCGACATACGGCGCTTCCACAATCATATCCCGCACGGCGGGTGCCAGGAGTTTGTGTGAGACTATTCGGTGCATAAATCAACCTGCAGTTCCGCACGCATCTCAAATATATTTAACTACTTTCGTTCGTCTGAAGTTCCACCGCCTTGGCAGTCGCTCCGGCAACGATTCGGCGCGTATCGTCCGCAATCACGAGCTCTTCGTTCGTCGGAATGACGAAGATTTTCACCTGCGAGCTCGCGGAACTGATGTCCGTGTCGCTTTTAATCGGTTGCCGATTCGTTGCCGCGTCAATCTCAATTCCCACGAAGCCAAGCGTATCGACGCACTTCTCGCGCACATAGTAGGCGTTCTCGCCAATACCACCGGTAAAGACGAGAACATCCAAGCCGCCCAGCGCGCCCGCATAAGCGGCGATATACTTCTTCAAGCGATAACAGAAAGCGTCGAGCGCCAATCGAGCCCGGTCATTTCCCTTCTCCATCTCATCCCAGATCTCACGCATGTCCGAGGAGACCCCGGATATTCCAGCCAGGCCACTGTGCTTGTTCAAAAGTGCGTTGGCTTCGGCAAGCGCGAGTTCCTCTCGGCCCATGATGTAGAGAATCGCCGAAGGGTCAAGGTCGCCGCAGCGCGTGCCCATCACCAATCCCTCGACCGGCGTGAATCCCATCGAAGTATCCACCGAGACTCCGCCCTTCACTGCTGCAATCGAGCAACCGTTTCCCAGATGGCAGGTGATGATCCTCAGACTCTCGATTGGCTTGCCGATGAGCCGGGCGGCTCTTCGAGAGACATAGTAGTGGGATGTGCCGTGAAATCCGTAACGGCGCAGGCCGTAGCGGCGGTAGAGAACATAAGGCAGGGCATAGAGAAAAGCGTAGTCGGGAATACTGTGATGAAACGCCGTATCGAAAACACCAACCTGCGGCACGCCGGGAAGCAGCCGCCCGCAAGCCTCGATACCCTTGATGTTATGAGGATTGTGGAGAGGAGCCAGTTCGATACACTCGCGCAGCTTTTCCATCACGGCCGAGTCGATCAGGACAGACTCAGTGAGTGCCTCGCCTCCATGAACCACCCGATGCCCGACCGCTGCAATGTCGCGGTGGTCACGAATCACGCCATGATTCTTGGAGACGAGAATTGCCAGAATATACTCGATGGCGACCTGGTGATCCAG
>Ga0315537_1001471_pt1 | contig 18493 bp, 12 predicted proteins | sample SalMarSW160270MG_FD_203091 | JGI IMG/M metagenome (GOLD analysis project Ga0315537, IMG submission 203091) | Salt marsh sediment microbial communities from the Plum Island Ecosystem LTER, Massachusetts, United States - Salt Marsh Sediment SW1602-70 ... | reverse complement strand
CAGGAACCGGGCAGCCAGAACCGTTAGCCCCTGCCGGGCCTGGTACAGCAGCAACAGAGCCACGACGAGGGCAGGGGCCGCGAAGATGGCCGCCTGACGGCGTTTGCCAGCGTAGAGCTGCCCGAGGCCGGGCCAGACGAAGGATAGGGCGGCAGCGACAGACCTGGACCCCTCCAGCACCTGACGTGCCCTCATACTGATACCCATTGCGGCCGGACTCTAGCACACAAGGCACATCCGCAGGTCCCGGACGACCAGCCGCAGCCATGCGGAGACCACGGTTGCACGCAAGGGGTTGCCGCGCGATACTTGGCGGCGGCGTTTCGCCGTTGGCCCCGTGTGCGGCTGCGTAGGGGAGGAGTATGATCCGCCGCCACGCCTTCCTGTTCAGGATGGCTTTGGTCGCTGCAGACACTGTTGCGGCGTTGATGGTGGTCCAGGCCGCCTCGTACATGCGGTTCGGCCTTACAGACGATTGGTCCCAGGCACTGGATCCGAGCATACCGGACCCCAGGCTGGCGGTGGGCGCGTTTGTCGGGGTCTGGATCGGCCTGCTCTGGCTCCACGGGCTGTACCGGGGTCGAGCCCGCTGGACGGTCCGCGGCGAAGCAGCTGAGATAGCCAAGGCCTCGATCACCCTGACGGCCCTCACCCTGAGCGCGCTGTTCCTGCTCAAGCTGCCGGACGTGAGTCGCCTCTTCCTCCTCGTCGCCTTCCCTCTGCTGGCCGCTTCCGCCCTGGCCGTACGGATCGCCATGCGCCTGGCGCTCATCTACCTGCGTGAGCACGGCCGAAACACCCGCTTCATGCTCGTCCTGGGCGCCAACCCCAGGGCCCAGGCCTTCGCTGATCTTGTCGAATCGCACACCGAGCTTGGCCTGGTGGTTGTTGGTCACCTCAAGGCGGACCAGTCGGACAACGGTGTCCCTCTCAGCCGCCCTCTTCTGGGCTCGATCGACGACCTCGAGACCATCCTCCACTCGCACATCGTGGACGAGGTGGCGATATGCCTGCCGTTCGCCCTGGAGGACTTGATCGAGCAGGCGGCCCGCCTGTGCGAGCAGGAGGGCAAGGTCGTCAGGATCCCAGTGGCCCCCGTCGAGCGGGTGCTCTCGCTCGGCCGGCTCGAGAGCATCGAAGGCATCGGCGTCTACTCGCTCGCCAACGGCCCGGACCGAGCGCTCAGCCTTCTTGTCAAGCGGCTCCTGGACATCGCGGTATCGGCAGCGTTGATGGTTCTTCTGTCTCCTCTTCTGGTTCTCATAGCGCTGGCCATAGTGCTCGACTCGCCCGGCGGTGTCCTCTACCGTCAAATGCGGGTCGGCCTTCACGGCAGGCCGTTCACGATCCTCAAGTTCCGCAGCATGTGCGAGCAGGCAGACGAGCAGCTGAAGCATCTGCGCGAGCGGAACGAGATCAATGGCCACGCGTTCAAGGTCACTCGTGATCCCCGGGTCACGCGCGTGGGGCGAGCGCTGCGCCGCACCTCGCTCGACGAGCTGCCGCAGCTCTGGAACGTCCTGCGGGGCGAGATGAGCCTCGTGGGGCCGCGCCCGCCGCTGCCCAACGAAGTAGCCCAATACGACATCTGGCACCGCCGCCGGCTATCGATGAAGCCCGGTATGACCGGTCTGTGGCAGGTCAGTGCGCGGCGCGACCCGGACTTCGATCAGTGGGTTGAGCAAGACCTGGAGTACATCGACAGCTGGTCGCTGGTTCTTGACTTCAAGATCATTGCCAGGACCGTGCCGGCGATGCTGGCCGGCCGCTGATGCGCCCTGTGGCTTCGGAATCGAGACCGAGCGCCAGCCACGAGACCGAGCTGTCGCGGCCGTCCGCCCACGCGCTGGCTCGGCTCGTCGCATTGACATCGAAACCCTCCGAGTCGTGTCAGCCATCGCTGTCGTAACCATCCACGCGACTGGGGCGTTCGTGTCGCGGCCAGAGCAGACCGGCGAGTATGGAGCCAGCTACTGGCTGGCGCTGACGGCGAATCAGGCTGCCCGCTGCGCGGTCCCGGTCTTCTTCGCCATTGCCGGCTGGGTTCTCCTGTCGCGCGGTGACCAAGACAACGAGACAGCCTGGCTAAGGCGGCGGATGGCCCGCCTCCTCGTCCCCCTGGTTGTGTGGAACCTGATCTTCGTGGTCGACGCCTGGGTCATTGCGCAGATCAACGGCGTCCGCCTCTGGGAGGCCACTGAGGGTCCGGGCGGCTGGTTGTGGGAGGAAGCATCGGCGGCACTCTGGGGGCCAGGAACACGCATCCATCTGTGGTTCATGTACTACTTGGTTGCCCTGACGCTCGCACTCTGGCTGCTTCGTGTCGCCCCGAAATCGGCCGAGGGGGAGATGACGCGCCTAGCGGTAGGGACGGCGGCCGCGATGTTGATCGTGCCCTTCTCCCTGGCCGCAGCGCTTCGAACCAACCTCTCATGGGCCAGCTTCGGATGGGCCATCGGCTATGCCGTGATCGGATACGTCATGTTGTCGCTGCCCGCCCCGCGCCGCTGGATATCTGCGGCGGTCTACGTCGGAGCAACGTTCGGACTCGTCGTGGCCGAGCAGTTGATCGGCTTCTACCAGTGGCCCATGATAGAGACGAGCCCCCTCATCCTCCTCCAAACGCTCGGCCTGATCGGACTGGTTCGCTCAGTCCGCCTGCCTGAGAGCTGGAAGCCGAGAGTGATCGCGGCGGCGAGATTGACCTTCGGCGTGTATCTGGTACACCTCATCTTCCTCGACGCAGTTCGCCTCATTCTGGCGAGAACGGACACATCGCTCTTGCTGGCGCTCACCATGAACTGGCTCGTGCCGGTGGTCTGCTCGTTCGGAGTGGTCGCCCTATGGCACAGATCGCAGACGATCGGGCGCCTGCTAGGTTGACGGCGGTGCCAGCCGCCCGGGCTAGGTTCTAGAAAGGGCTCCGAGCGAGCGAGTGTCAGCTGGGTTCGTCGAGGCCGGCGCCTATTCGATGGCCCGCCGGTCATCGGCCATCCCTGTCGGATGAAGCTGTGGCAGGCAGAGAGCCCGTCTTGCTCGCACTTCCGAGAGGCACCCGATGTCGGTCAGCGCACGCTTGAGTCGCCAGCCATGAGCGGCCACATCGGCAACGCCTTTCTGCCGGTCGCTCTGAACGGGGCGAGTGGAGACCGTGCGCGCTAGGGCCCAGGCACCGCTGTCGATACGCCTTCCGGTGGATCGTTCAGGTAGCCCTGGAAGCGCGCAGCATACTCGCCTAGCCAGGCATGCCCGGTCCAGCCCGCCAGCGCCCAGAGCTGGGTGACATGGATCTGGTGGTACATGAGCGAGGCCACACGGCAACCATCGGGCGCGCTGGGGTCGGCAGCGCCTGGGGGCGACACTAGGCTGTAGCAGCTCCACGAGCCGGTGTCGAACGAGGGAAGTTCACGCCTCAACGCTGCGAGCCCCAGGTCCAGGACTCGCCGTGATGCGGCGTCGCCGAGGACGACATCGTACTCGTAGAGGCCGATGAGCGCGAACATGAAGCCGTTGAGGACCTTCCCCTGCTCGGGCGGGATGTACTGCACGTACCACGCGTAGCCATCCTCGGCTCGAACCACCCCGCGATCCGACAGACCTCGCCGGAAAGGAGCGAGCCCAAGCGTCGCGGCAGACGCATACAGAGGATCACCAGTACGTTCGTACGCACGAACGAGAGCCGACAAAGCCTGGCCTTGAGCCATCGCCGACCACCAGGGGACAGGCTGGTCATGATAGGCGAAGTCGTAGAGCCAGAGGCCGTCTGCTGTCTGGTGCTCCACGAGCCAGCCGCAGTCCCTGACGAATGCGCGCCAGGATTCGGGCGAGTCGCTGTCGATCCAATTGCTGAAGTAGCCAAGCGCCTCGCCGGCGACGACGGCCGGGTTGTACTCCAAAACGCCCTTGTACATCACCATGGGTATGCCGGCCGAATCGGTTCGGCGCTGGCCCAAGTGCTTGACATGGATGAAGTACGAGCCTAGACGTGGCGCCAGCGGCGAGAGAGCGGCCGTGGGCGGGCTCTCGGACTCAGTAGCATCTCCGTTCGACCAAGGCGCACCACATCCACCGGGCGCCACCAAACAGAATGCGGCAATGGCACCGACAACAACCGGCCACCGCGCGCGAATCTGACCCCAATCGAAATCGCCCAAGTTGGGTCTTGGCCGATCGAGCACTGCGATCGTCCCTCTCGTGTTCCCGCTCGCCACCGACGACTTGGCGAGGCCCAGTCGCTGACAACTCACACAGCACTGAAGCGATGCCAGCGCCCGGGGTTCTGGCCGGAGTATAGGGCCACTCATCACACGCCGGGCAGGATCTTGTTGAAAAGGCGGTTCGGGCTCGACTTCTTCGACGGCTATACGGCAGCGGAAGCGGGCACGCAACCTCCAGCCGCGATGCCATCATCCCTTCCATCTCCGCCATCAGCTTCCCCAAGAGCGACACGCGCGTGACCGGCGTCACGGTGCCGCTCGGCACGGACGGGGTTCTCTGGGTCACTTGCAGTGGCACCCGCTACACGTACTTCGAGGTGACCTTCGACGTCACCGGGTACTTCACGCCCTAGGTTGCTTGAGCAGAAGCCGGCACAACCGGAGAGCAAGCCCCGCGCTGCAGCCCGGGTGGGCGTTGCGTATCATCGGTCCAGACTCCTCTGCCACTGAGATACGCTGTTGCTCATCCGCAGACTCCTGACCCCCAGCCCGGCGGCTTTGCTCGTTGTCGCCCTGGCCTCGGTCGTGGTCGTCGTGGCCCAGGTCCCCTACTGCGTGAGGCATTTCTCTCCCGGCTCCGCAGAACGCCGAGCCTACGAGGTAGTCATCTATGGGGGCACTCCTTCCGGAGTACTCGCGGCGGTCACTGCCTCGCGCGGCGGCGCGTCTGTGGTCCTGTTGGAGCAGACGGGGCACCTCGGCGGCGCCATCGCAAGTGGACTCACCCAGACCGACCTGGGTAACAGGGCGACGATGGGCGGCTACGCGCGCGAGTTCTTTGACCGCATCCACACCTACTACCGCCGAGACGCGATCGACACTCGGTGGGTGTACGAGGCCCACGTAGCAGAGCGAGTCTTCAACGACATGATCGACAGCACGGCCGTCGCGGTGGTTCTGGACGCAGGCATCAAAGCCGTCGAGAAGTCCGGAACGAAGATACTCTCGGTCGACACAGCGGCCGGTCACTTCCGGGGCGATGTCTTCATCGACGCTTCATATGAAGGCGACCTGATGGCCTTGGCCGGCGTCTCGTACCGCATCGGCCGCGAGAGTCGGGCCGAGTTCGGCGAAACGCTGGCCGGGGTGCTGTCAGCACGGGCACTGATCGAGCAACCTGAGGGCACCTCGGCCTACCTGACACCGTCGCCAGGGCCCACGGGCTCGGCGGACGATCGCGTGCAGAGCGCCAACTTCAGGATGTGCTTCTCGATGGCACCAGACCGGGTCCCCTTCACGGAGCCGCAGGGCTACGACCCAGGCCGCTACGCGCTGACGGTCCGGTACCTGCAAAGCCTGGAGGAGGCCGGCACCGAGCCGGAGATGTCCATGGTCCTGAAGCTGTACCCGTTGGTGCGGGGCGAGTTCGACGTCAACAACACGGGCCCATTCTCGACCGCCATTCCCGGAGCATCATGGACCTTGGCCGACGCGACGCCCGCTCACAGGCAAGCCGTCGAGGCCTGGCATGCGAGCTACGACAAGGGGTTGGTGTGGTTCCTGGCGAGTGATCCAGCCGTGCCCGCCTCCATTCGAAGAGAGATGGCATCATACGGCTGGTGCGCAGACGAGTGGCCGGACAACGACCACTTCCCCTGGCGGCTATACGTCCGAGAGGGCCGCCGGTTGGTCGGCGAATACGTCATGAAGGAGGCGGACCTCGACGCGCGGGCAACGAAGGCTTCCGTTGTGGCCATCGGCTCGTACCGAATCGACTCGCACTACATATCGAGATGGATAGAGGATGGCGTTGTCTACGCCGAAGGCGCCCTGTTCGAGCCCTATCGTGAGTACATGATCCCCTACGAAGCGATTCTCCCCAGATCGCCGGAGGCAACGAATCTCATCGTGACAACCTGCCTATCCTCGACGCACGTGGCCTGGGCTGGGCTCAGGATGGAGCCGCACTTGATGATGCTCGGCAAGGCGGGCGGTCAAGCGGCAGTCTTCGCCGTCCAGACTGGAGGCGCAGTGCAGGGCATCGATGTGACCGCGCTCCAGCGGACGCTCGTCGGCAGGGGAGCGGTCCTGGCACTACCCCCCGTCACCCTGTCGGGCCCAAATCAGCGATGAGCCGTCGAGTTGCCAGGGGTCACTGCTGGTCCACCGGGATAACCGGAGGGCAACCTGTCCAGAGCGAGACCAGCCTTGCTGCAGCTCGGCCCGCGCGTGAGTGCTCGACACAGTGAACATGCGGAGTCTCGTCGTTCTCTTCTGCGCAGCGGCCCTGGTCTGCGCGTTCGGCACAGGGTGGCTGGCAGGTCGGTCGGGCTTCATCCCGTCCTCGGCCGGCCATCTCCTCGATCCCTATTTCATGGACCCAACCAGCCTGGGCGAGATGCCTACAGACGACGCCGGCGTGCCCATGACCGAGTACGCAACGGGCCTGGAGTACAACCCAACCCTCATCGCGGGCCAGGCTATCGGCTACTACAACGACTGGCTGCGGACGTCATCGCCACATTCCCGTGCCAGATTCCTGGACCTCTGCGACTGGCTTGTGGCCCACCAGCTGAAGGACGGCCGCTGGGTCTACAAGTTCAGCTACGGCGATCAGCCCACTCCTTGGTGGTCGGCTCTAGCCCAGAGCCACGGTCTGAATGCGCTCGCGCGTGCCTTTGGGGCCACGGGCAATGCGAAGTACAAAGCTGCCGCCAAGCGCGCACTGCTGCCGTTCCACAGGCCGCTTGAGGAGGCAGGCGTCACGATGATTGACGAGGGGCATGTCTGGTACGAAGAGTATCTGCCTCCAAGGGCGCCGCACACCCTGAATGGGTTCATGTTCGCTTTGATAGATCTCTGGGACTATCAGAAGGAATTCGGTGACGCAGACTCGCGGCAGCTATGGCGGGACGGCATCCAGACGTTGACTCACTTCATCGACCGCTTTGACACCGGCGCTTGGAGCTGCTACTCGATGACCTACCCGCCAGGCACGCCCAGACTGAGCGTGACCCACCCGGTAGCCTACCCCGCCCCGAGTGGCTGCAAGCTGGCGACCGCCAGCTACCACCAGATACACGTCTGGCAGCTCCGCGAGCTCCACTCGATCACGCATAACCCCATCCTCGGGGCATATGCCGACCGCTGGCAGGCTTTCCTCCCGACGTCATCCCGAGCGCCATGAGCACGGCGAGCGCGATGATGACGGCGCCGCACCCCAATCCCGGCCCCGTACGAGGTGCTGAGGCTCTGCCTGAGTATCTCAGCATCTGCGCGGGCGAAGCCTCAGAGGATGACGGTGGCAAGTCGTGGGATCGTACTGCGGTGGATGCCTGTCTGCCCGCGCAGCCACAGTCTTGGGGACGGACGCAAGAACCTGCAAGGCTCTGGCGCGAAGATCAGAGTTCGAGCCCCGCTCCCTGGCGCTGGCGAGCAAGCTTCGTCAACGGGGCGGCACGTCGAGGAGTCCGCGGTGGCTCTCCGCTTTGCCGTTCATCCCAACAACGGTACTAGCAGCCCGTAAGGGAGTGGACCACCGATCGTCTGGCCTGGTCTCGGAGGTTCTTGAGCCGAGCGACGTCGGGGGCCGCTCGGCCGTGCAACGCGCTGGCCACGTTCTCTCCAAGTCGCAAAGGTAACTCCGGATCGTCGACTGCGACCCAGGGGATCCCAAGCTGGCGAGCCAGTGCCGCTACCTTCGGCTCGTAGGCTATCGCCACGGTGGGACATCGCTGGCTGGCCGCTAGCAGGACCGCGTGATAGCGCATGGCAATGGTCAGCCGAGCGCTACGCAGCTCCGCAATGAGATCGCCAAGCTCCGAAGGAGCCGCCGGGACCACCGAGAGCCTTCGAAGGTGGTCATGAACGGCCATTGCCGCCTCCCTGTCCCTGGGCCAGTAGAGGGCCGCAAAGCGCAGTTCCAGGTCCTGCGGCTCCAGAGCGTTCAGAACCTCCGCCATGTCATGGACAAACGCCTCCCAGCGCTGGCTTGGCTGGCGCAGGAACCATGGCCTGAGGCTCACAACGACGCGACATGCCTGGGATGCCTGGCCAACGGTCCCAACCCGATCCTTCGCCCCTGTCAGGCAGAAGACCGGGTCGGCCCCGACTTCCACGTCAGACAGCCCCAGGCGCGCCAATTCGTCCGCTGAGTCCTGATCCCTAACGGACCTGTAGGTCGCCAACCTAGCCACGGCTTTCACCGCGGCGCGGCCGTAGCGCGTATAGAAGGGACCCACCCCAACCGAAAGAAGGGCGACCGGCCGCCCGAACAGGCGCGCCACGACAGCCGTGAGCAGCAGTTCAAACGGCATGCGAAGGCCCTCATCCTTCAGAATCCCGCCGCCGCCCAGCACGACGCGGTCAGCGGCGACGCAGGCCGACAGGTACCGCACCAGGCCGAAGCCTCGCATCCTGACTGCCCGAGGATCGCCATCGTTCGCGCGACCCCAGTTCGCGTAGGCAAGTATCTCCACGCCCAGGTGAGCCGCCTCCTGCTCGATCGCGTGCCGAATCGCCTCATCGCCGAGATTGCCCGTGCCGTAGTAGCCAACTAGGAACACTCGGATGCGGCGGGGATCGCCCGGCGCGCCGGACTTCCTCACTTGGCAGGCCACGCGCCCATGGTCGCCTCAGCCGAGTGGGTCATGCGCGAGGCGGAACCGGTGCCCAGAACCGGGAAGCCAAGCATCAGCGCCATCGCAAACGGGCCGTATCCGCTCGTTGCGAAGGACTGGGTGATGGTCAGCGCCGCCAGCCCGAGCCAAGCGGGAACGTACCAGGCGAGGCGCGGGCGGCCTTTTCGGGCCAGGGCTAACACCGGAGCCAGCATCAGCGCCATGAAGGCCAGTAGTCCGACCAGACCGGACTTGAGGGCGATAGTGAGGTAGGCATTATCTACGCCCGGCACGTGGCCAGGCGTGGCCGCTGTCGTGTTCCCGAAGGTCGTTCCCAGGTAGACCAAGCACCCCATTCCAGACCCCAGGATCGGGGACTCCTCGATCATGGCAGCAGCTTTCCGGTAGGCGGCAAAGCGACCGGCGTCGATGGCCTGGAGATCCGAATCGGGATCTGAGAAGGTGACGCGCTCTATCGCCGAAGAACCGTAGGTCGACGGAACGGCTCGCTCGGCCACTGGCGAGGACAGGATAAGCAGCGCCAGTACTACGGCCGCGACGGCGACTGTCGCGATCTTGACCATCCGGGCCGCGGACGGCTTCCACAGGCGAGCATGAACAGCCGGCGCCATACCGAGAGCTGCCGCAAGAGCCAGCGCCGCAGCCGCGGCGAAGATGGACGTTCGCGTCACGGACAAGCCGATGGCGAGAGTGAACAGGCCCACCAAAGCCAGATGAACCCCAGCGCCTTGCCGGCGCCTGACCGCATGGAAGGCAGAGTAGACAAGGGCAGCAAGGACGAACGCGTCGTTGCTGAACTGCAGGCGCAGATGGCCCCAGTCATAGGTCAGGGCCCTGTCCTTCAGAGCGCCTGGGAATGGTGGCAGGACTGCGGCCACCAGCACCAGTGCGGCGAAGAGGGCCGATCCGGCCAGCAGCCCGCGGATCAGCTGTGATCGCCGCACTGGCGTCCACAGCGCAAGGAGGAGAGTCGCGTACAGAAGCCACCACCTCAGATCGCGGAGTATGTCAGTGCGGTCGTGTCGCTGCCCCATCCCCAAGCCCAGGGCGAACGCCCCAACGACAAGAAAGAACAGGATGGCGGCAGTCGGGGCAGCGTTCAGCAGGCCCGCACGCGAAACCTCAAGGGGATGGTGATCCTTCAGCCAGCGGCCGCCTGTCCTCAGGAAGGCCGGCAGGGCCAATGTCACCCCAACGGCAATCGCCACGTCCGGTGGCCGAATCGGCACGGAGTCGATTCGAAAGACGCCGATGTCGGCTGCTCTACCGAAGGGCAGTGCCAGCACGGTCAGGAAGGCGGCTCCAAGGGCTCCGAGACGCCGATCGAGGGCCAGCATGCCCGTTGCCACCCCGGCGAGTGCAAGCACGGCGATCCCCGGGCTGAAGAGGAGGGTGCCGGCCTCGGCGCCAAGGAGGCAGACAACTCCAACCGCCACACCAAGCTCACGCTTGCGCCAAGAAGAGAATCGCCGTGCCCTCACCGTCAGCTGGGTCTCCTCACTCCACGCACCAACGCGCATGCATCTGTCGTGTCTTCGCATCTGCCATAGCCGGCCAAGCCCTCATGGCCCTCCGCTATGATACCCGCCGGCCCGGACGGTGCTCCAGGGCGCCCTGGCAGGGCATCACGAACGTCCGCCATGGTCAGTAGCCCAGAAGCACGAGGGCGGAGACCGCACCGGCGCCGATCGCAAGCGCCTCTCCTGTTGCCCCGAGGCGCAGCGTGAGAGAGACCTCCGCGGCGAAGGCGGCGGCCGCACCAAGCATCGCGCATGCGCACGCCCGCAGATGCGGTGGTCTGGCAGTACCGTGCTGTGACCTAGGTACGGGCTGAGGACGGTGCGTCCGGTCCATGGCCGATCAGAAGATCATCCGCTAGCATCCTCCCATGGGCAGACACCGAAGATGCGCGCGCCTCGAGAGCCTGGGTTCGGCAGCGCTGGCCGTCATCCTGGGTATCGGACTCATCTCAATCGCAGCGCCCATCACGCAAGCCGCCTCCACTACCCTGTATGTCGACGGGAAGACAGGTAGCGACAGCCACGATGGCACCTCGCCGGGCTCGGCCTTCAAAACGATCGCCAAGGCGGCTAACACGATTCCTTCGGGCGTCGCCGCCGCCGGCTGGACGGTGGTAGTTCAGGGCTACTCGGACTACATCTATCGTGAACGGCCCATTCCGCCTGGATGGAGCGGGCAAGGCACGACCTCAGCTCACGTGGTCTTCCGGGCCGCAGACTACGTCCCTGGCGGCACTGGCTACGTGAAGCCCATTGTCTCGGGCGGCGATCTCGCCCCGACCAGCGGCCACTCCTGGCAGTCAACCAGCACGCCTGGCGTCTGGCGGACGCCATGGACAACCGCGCCCTTCGACTACGGGAAGGCATGGGGCCCGAGGGGCATCGCCGTCTTCGAGGATACGACCAAGTGGCTGTGGGCGTACTCGAGCCTCAGCGGTCTCGCGTCAGCTGCCAGCAAGGGGGCCGGCGGGTTCTGGTGGGATTCCGCGAACAAGCAGCTCTACGTCTCCGGCGTGAGCACGACAGGAGCGTCAGGCGCCAACCCAACGGGCCACACAATCGACGTGATCATTCGCAACGCGTTCCTTTTCAACGGCACCTACGGCGTCCGCTACGTAGACGTGCTGGGTTTCGTGGTGCAGCACTCGGCCAACGGAATCGCCTTCGCTATGGGCACTGACTACGGAACAGCCGCTGACAACGTCGTGAACGCCAACCTGTACATGGGAATCCAGACACGTGGCTACCAGGGCTCGTCAGCCGACCCCTCAGTCGGCCACCAAATCACCCGCAACACGGGCTCCTGGAACACGGTCCAGATGATAAAGGCTGACGAGGGAACCCAGAACTCCACGTTCTGCGACAACTCGGCCAGCCGCAACGGCCTGCAAGGCATCAAGCTCCAGGGCCCCCCGGTTGGCAGCTCCTACAAGGGCACAACAGCCAACAACACGATCTGCGACAACGATCTCCACAACAACAACTACAACCCCACGGGCTCGACCTACAACAATTCCAGCGGCCTGACCATCGCCAACGGAGCCCTCAGCACGACTGTCACCGGCAATGATGCCTGGGGCAACGACGTCGGCATCATGGTTTCCCAGGAGGACGGCGCGCGGCCTGCGATCGAGGGCGTCACCCTGAGCTGGAACAGGATGTGGTCGAACAGGCGGTTCGGGCTCTACTTCTTTGACGGCTACTACGGCAGGGGTGACGGGCACGCTACTTCCACCCGCGATGCCATGTGGGACAACGGGATCGGCGTCATGGCGGATCGCGGAAGCACGAACAAGACGCTCGAGCTCGATACGATCCACGCCAACGAATCGGACGGTATCCGAGTGGGTGGAACCAGTGGCGGGGCGACTTCCGTCACGCTAAAGCGAAGCATCGTTACCGACAACGCCGGATATGGCATCTGGGTCCTGGGCAGCAACACCGCGACCCTCTCGTACGACGGCTTCTCACTCAACACGCTCGGCAACTTCCGAGGTTCCGTGTCGAAGAGCTATGTGAACGGCCACGTCGCCGGCTATCTCTCGATCGACCCCGAGGACCCGGACTTCATCACCATCGCTTCCGATTCTTACCAGTACACGGCGGGGCCGGGCGCAACCCCAATCGGCGCCTACTGGTCGGACAAGACGCGTCCAAAGGCAGAAGGCTCCACCTTCTTCGGGCTTACGCCCTCGCGAATACTGGACACATACCAGGACATCCAGGTCAGCTCGCCGCTCCAGGCCCTCCACGCGGTGACTTTCAACGTCACCGATCGCTTCCCCGGCGACCCGGACCGGAACGTCCCTGCCAACGCCACGGCGATCACCGGCGTCCTGTCCGTGTCGCATGCCACCGTCCTCGGCTATCTGGCCTTGACCCCCGATCCGATCGACGTGCCCGTTACGTCGACCATCAACTTCCCGGTCAGAGATGCGCGGTCAACCGGCGTCACCGTTCCCCTCGGCCCCGGCGGCACGCTGAGCGTTACATACGGCGGCACCGCCACTGGAACGGCGGACGTGAGCCTCGACATCACGGGCTACTTCATAGGTGGGTCATCGGGCTCGACCTACTTCGCCCTGACGCCGAACCGCATCCTGGATTCCAGGAAGACCATCGGAAACATGGAGGGCGGACTCACCGCGGGTATCCATCGCACTTTCCAGGTGGCCGATCTCCATCCATCCGACCCCACCATGAACGTACCCTCGACCGCCGTCGCGGTGACTGGGAACCTCACTGTGACCAGGCAGACGCATCCTGGCCTCCTGGCGCTCGGACCCGACCCGATCGACGCGCCGACCACGGCCTCGCTGTACTTCCCAGTCGGAGACAACAGAGCCGCCGGGTTGACCATCAAGCTGGGCTCGGATGGCACTCTCTCGGTGGTATACATAGCCAAGGCCGGCTCCCCCGCAAGCGCGACCGCGCAGGTGGTATTCGATGTCACCGGCTACTTCCTTCCGTCCTCGTCGGGCGCCATGTGGGTTCCGGTGCCGCCCAACAGGATCGTGGATTCACGCAAAGGCATCGGCGTGGGGTCGATCCTGGTATGCGTCAAATCCGCGTCGTTCTACGCGGTGGAGCGCTCCAACGACCCAGCCAAGTACGTGCCGCCCTCGGCTGTTGGTGTGACCGGCACACTGACGGTCACGCGGCAGACGACCGCCGGCTATCTGGCCCTGACCACAGCTCGCCGTGACGTCCCGATCACCTCCACGCTCAACTTCCCCTACGGCGACAACCGGGCGACCGGCGTAACCGTGCCACTCGGATCTGGCGGCGTGCTTTGGGTCTCGTTCGGCGGCTGCAGCTACGCCAGGACTCATGTCGTCTTCGACGTAAGCGGCTACTTTACGCGCTGAGCGACGCCGCCACATCTGCTTCGGACGAGGTCGACACCAGACCAATACCGGCAGGTGATCTGCCGATGCTCGGCGCGCCAGATCCCGGAGCCCGGTAACCTCAAGTCCGGCTGCCCTTGGCCGAGTCAGCGCGTCGGCCACTCGCTCTCGCAAGTGCCACTCAAGGACCGGGTGACCACGACCGAAACGCACTCAATGCCACTCTAGGAGACCCGTCCCTGGCCAGTGGGGCGACGAGGCAGCAACGAGCAGTTGACTCGTCTCACCCGCGCGACGGTAAGCGACCCGAGTAACCCGATCGAGGCCAGCGCCCCGAGTCCGATGGATGCCGCGGCCCCTGAGGCCCCTGCATGGGCCGTGATGGTGACCTGCCCGCAGACTGCTACGACGGCGCCGACACAGAGACATGCGGCCGGCTCGAGCGGTCGGCCAGTGCCCATCCACCACTGGCTCATTACGGAGTGCAGGCCCACCAAGCCCAGCGCCGGGGCGACGAATACGAGCAGTTCCGAGGCGCCGCGATAGCTCTCCGGGAAGAACACCTCGATGAGGGGACGAGCAAACACCATGTAGCTGAGACTCGCGCCCATGAGAGCGACAAACGTCACGCCGAGGGCTTCTTTCAACATGCGAACTCGATGGTGATCGTCGGCATAGGCGACTCTGGGCATCAAGACCACGGCAATGGCAAACGGAACCAGCTGCATGGGCATGGCCAGCGATCGTGCCGCCCCGTAGTCGGCCAGTTGAGCTGACGCGAAGGTGCGCACGAAGTAGACATCGAGTCCCTGGATCGCGGCGTAGGCAACCCCCGAGACGAGGGCGGGGATGGAGAATCGCGTGAGCGCTCGAACAGAATCGAGGCTGGGCCTCGCGTCTTGCCCAAAGACCGACCGCAGTGGATGTCGCTTCACCTCGATGACCAGCATCGGCGCAACGTAGAGGAGGGAATACGCGGCCACCGCCAGTCCGACCGAGGCAACCCCGAGCCACGCTGCCACTGCCAAGACCAGGAGCTGTCCGGCATTGGCCGAGATCCGGTACATCATGAGTGTCCCGAACCAGCCGAGCCCACGAAGCAGGGCGAAGTAGTAGGCGTCGATGGTCAGCCCCACGACAACCACGACCATGGGAGCGATGGGCGCGGCGGATTGGGCGGAAAGGGCGCAGCCGGCGGCGATGGAGATGGCAAGCAGTGGAACCCCCGCGAGAACCGCCGACCAAACCCAGCGCGCGCGAGCCTCAGGGTAGGCGGACACGAAGCGCGTGAGCCCGGTTGGGTAACCGGCGAGGACCAGCTCACCGACGGAGAAGCCCGTGTTCACGAAGAAGTAGACGAGGGCGAAATCGGCCCGGCCGGTGACGCGAGCGAGCACAAGCGGAAATAGGAAGCCAAGGCCCCGCGCTACCGCGTTGCCGACAAAGACGACCATGGCCCCCGAGAGAAGGCCGTTGCCAACGGCCTCGGTGCCAGCCAGCGGCCGCCGTGCGCTGTCGACTGAGGTCGCACCATCCCCCGGGATCACTGCCCCACCCCGTCCCAGCAATGCTCCGGCCCCCGCCCCGCGCCGTCCTCGACCATCTGCACCGAGTCCACTCTCCTCCAATCCTCCTTCTGTGTGGGCGCATGACCCGCGCGCTGCGGAGAGAATAGTATGAGGACGGCCGCCGCTCTCCTGTCGCCCAGAGGCAAGGAGGTGCCCACCAGCGGGCACGCGACCTCCGCGGAGATGTCAGAATCCCATCTTCCACGGGCGGCAGGACGCTGGCGCCGAGGCGATGAGGATTCCGCAGGCCCGACCCTGAAGACGGAGAACGAGCTGGGCAATGCCACCTCCCGCGACGGGTACCGATCTGGAATCGCCGCGTCCTCGCGACGGGCGACAGGGCCTCGTCATCGCCTGGATGGCAACCTCCCAGCGCTCGACGTCGCTGGCGAGGCGGCTCGACTTCGACCTTCTCCTGCTTGGCCGCATGGGATTCCGGCGGCCATGGACCGCCCCGTTCGGCTACATCGCGCTGCTCGTGCGAACCACGCGCGAGATCCTGCTGCGACGCCCCAGGGCACTTCTTGTCGCGACGCCACCAATCGTTGCACCCCTGTTCGCGCTGCCCATCGCGCGCCTTACTGGGGCCAGGGTAGGAATCGACATACACTCTGGGGCTTTCCTCGACCGCCGCTGGCGGTGGTCCTTGCCCATCCTCCGCTTGCTGGGAACCTGCGCCAGGGCGAACATCGTCACTCTCCCGTCGCTGGCGCAGCAGATGGGTCGCGCCGCCGATAGGACGATAGTGCTGCCCGACCCGCTGCCGACCTTTCCCGAACAGCCGTCGCCAGATCCCATAGCCCGCTCGCCCGCAGACGCGAGGCCGACCGTCGCAGTCATCGCAGGCTGGGGTGACGACGAGCCCTTGGCGGAGCTCGGCGAGGCCGCGCTGGGACAGCCGTGGACTCTCCTGATCACGGGCAAACCGCGCCGAAGGCTGGACCTGCCGCCCAACGCCTCCCTGACAGGATTCCTTGAGGAGGCAGCGTATGTCAGCACACTGCGGAACGCCGACGTTCTGGTGGTGCTCACGACTCGCCCCGAGACCCTCCTGTCAGGCGCGTGGGAAGGCATAGCGCTCGGCAAGTCACTTGTACTCTCAGAGACAGCTGCCCTGCGCGAGACGTTCGGGGATTCAGTGACCTACGCGGAACCCAGCGCCGAATCGATCCGGGCTGCCGTGTCCGATGCCCTGGCCCGGCGGCACGAGCTCGAAGCCAAAGCGGGGAGTTTTGCGGACCGGTTCGAGACCGAGACGAGAAGCAGGGTCTCCCAGCTCCTCTCGGCTCTCTCTCCCGGACAAGTTTCCTGAGCCCTCCAGGTCGCCTACCGCGTCCGCACCATGCGGCTGACGATCTCTCGGTAGCGGTCCGCCTCGCGCTCCCATGCGTACTGCCCGGCCCTTGCCGAGGCACTGGCAACGATTGTGGCGCGCAAGGCGGGATCGTCAATCAGCCGGCGCAAGGCGGCCGCGGCCGATCGGGGGTCTCCGGGGTCGAAGTACGCGAGGCTGTCACGGCCGAAGTACCGCTCGGCCGTGACCAGGCGGGATGCGAGCACAGGCTTGCCCATGGCGACGTACTCGAACAGCTTGGTCGACATGCTCAGCTGGGTGTAGTCGTCGGGCCGAGTGGGAGCGACACCCACATCGGCTGCGGCAATCCGAGCGGCGATCGCTTCCACCGGCACCCGGCCGTGAAGGTGGACCTGCGCTTCCAGACCGCGCCGGGCAATGACCTGACGCAGACGGGCTTCGCTATCGCCCCGACCATATACATCCAACCAGATGCGGGCCCCCAATTGCTCGCCGCCATCGGTCCCGGACGCCAGAAGCCCCACAGCTTCGATCACTGACTCGACGTCATACAGCGGCGTCAACGAGCCCGCATAGACAAGCCTCACGACCCCGTCACAGGCGAATTCGCGCCTCGGATGAGCCGAGGCATCGAAGAGCGCCGCGTCAGGACTGTTGAGCACCACAGAGACCTTGTCCGCCGGTACGCCCTTCTCGAGCAGGCGATCCCGCAGCGAATCGTTGACTGTGATCGCCGCGTTGGCAGCCGCTATCGACGCTCGCTCCACCATCTCGAGTGCCTTCACCACGAGCGGACGATCCAGCTTGCCGAAGCGAGCCCGGAAGAAGGGCGGCATGGCCTCGTGAAGATCCAGGACTACAGGCACCCCCACCAACCTCAGCGGGAGCGCTGCGAAGACCAGGAAATCGGGGAGTGTGTGCACCTCCGCAAGGCGGTACCTCCGCCGCCTCTGCAGCCGCGTCGCCATGAACGTGGCCTGCCCCAGGAAAGCGAGGTACTCGGCCAGGTAACCCACTGGGGTCCGACCCTGAACGTGCTGCACCGATAGCCGGTGGACTCTGACTCCATCGATCCGCTCGTCGGCCGGCAGGCCCGGTTGCCGCAGTGAGACAACATCCACTTCGTAGCCATCGGACAAGAGCGCGGCGGCCTCGCGCCTGATCCGGGCGTCCTCTTCGTAGTATGAGTGGCAGATCATGAGGACACGGCCGGCCTTGGGCGGAGGCGAAGACGGGGAATCCGCAGCTCCTCCGCGTCGACGCCGGGTGGCCGGCCGCTGCATCGCCACTACGCCATCACCAGGCCGCCGTCGACGGCCAGCACGTGCCCGGTGATGTAGGAAGCCTCGTCCGAGGCCAGGAACGTCACGGCGCAGGCGATCTCCTGGATCGTGCCGAAACGGCCCAGCGGCGTGTTGCCCTTGAGGCTCTCCATGAGCGCCTCCGGCAGGTCCTTGGTCAGCTCGGTGATGATGAAGCCGGGCGCGACGGCGTTGACGGTGATGCCGCGCGAGGCGACCTCGCGGGCCGTGGCCTTGGTGAGCCCGATCAAGCCGGCCTTCGACGACGAGTAGTTGGACTGGCCCGCCTGGCCCGCCTGGCCGGACACGCTCGACATGTTGATGATTCGCCCGCCCCTGGCCTTGAGCATGGGGCGGATGGCGGCCTTGGTCATGTAGAAGGCGCCGAAGAGGTTGACTTCCAGGACCTTCTTCCAGTCTTCGATCGGCATGCGCATGATCAGGTCGTCGCGGGTTATGCCGGCGTTGTTGACCAGGATGTCGAGCTTCCCGAAGGTGGCCACGGTCTGCTCGACGGTCCTGACGCAGGCCTCCGGATCGGTCACGTCGGCCGCGATGAAGAGAGCCTTGCGGCCCAGGGCCTGGATCTCGGCCATGGTCGCGTCGGCCACTTCCTGGCGCCCCACGTCGACGAAGGCGATGTCG
>Ga0315537_1001469_pt1 | contig 18515 bp, 19 predicted proteins | sample SalMarSW160270MG_FD_203091 | JGI IMG/M metagenome (GOLD analysis project Ga0315537, IMG submission 203091) | Salt marsh sediment microbial communities from the Plum Island Ecosystem LTER, Massachusetts, United States - Salt Marsh Sediment SW1602-70 ... | reverse complement strand
GCCGGTTTCTCATCACCGATTTTCGCGATGACGTCGTTTATCTTAAGACCAAAAGTAACCTTTTCGGGAATAAAATCATACATTAAACCCAAATCTAATCCGAAACCTGTTTCCTTTTTGTCGATAAGCGTATCATAAACATCGCCGAAATCGACTTCCGAAGCACTCAGCCTCAGTTCATCGATATAATACCGAGTCACATATTTGAAGGCAACCCCGCCATAAAAATTATTATCAAAGAAACCCAGTCGCGTAACCTCCGGCATCTCAAAGGCATAACCGGCGGTAAAGACATAATCGCCGATACCATGTAGAAAGGCGCGCGGCTCAAAAATACCCTTATCGGTTTTTACATCGACATCGGCAGAGGCGTAAAACCCGACGCCAATATTTCGAGCTGATAAACCAACAGTCGGATATCCACCGAAGCCAATCCATTTATCATCGAATGGAGCCAGATCGTCAAGAAGCTTGTTCTGTTCGGAAAGGGATGCATCGGTAAAGTTATCGAAAACATCTTCATTATTCTTATAAAAATCAAATAAATCGACAACATCTTTGCCGACTCGCGCCTGAATATTAATTATATCCAAATGGAAATCACAATGCGCCAATTGAGCCGGATTATACATCAAAGCACTGAAATCATCCATAGTCGTGATACCCGGGCCACCCATCCCCAGCGCCCGAACCGAGACATAATTAACATTAGGCGATCCGGCCGAGGCGACGCCTGCCAGCAAAAGCAGGCAAACCGAAATTATAAGTCGTTTATATAACATAAATAAGTTCCTTTGCCTATATTTTATTAAATGATCAGGTCCGGATCCCAGGTACCGTCGCTATCCTCGTCGATCAGACCATCTCCGTCATTATCCAATCCATCAACTACTTCTTCGTCAATTGATCCATCGCCATCATTATCAACGCCAATTTCTACTTTATACATATGGGCAACCTGAATAATCTCATCGAGAACATCATTTACTAACATAGGATTAACGCCGTAATTTCCTACTGCAATGTCCATAATTATATCTATTGCATTATTGATTATTTCTTCGATGTTATCGACAAAAATGTTAAACAAGACAATTAGAGTATCCGGTATCGGCTGAACGACCGCTAATTCGGTCGGAGTAAGTTTCGGTATTACGCTATTGTAGTATCCATAGTATTCAAGCAGATTGGCAATCGAAAAGCCAGTCGTGTCACCATGAACATATTCGATATTAAGACGAACATCATCCGCGGTAATGGCACCATCGTTGTCAGTATCTTGGAAACCCAAGATTCCCAAAAACCCACTGGCTAGGCCCAGATCAATATCAACATCTTTGGGGCCGAAGCCACCGGTGGTCTGGCCGTTATAAATCGGGGTCAAATCATTTGAAACCGTTTGCATGACCTGAAACAGCTTATTGGCATCACCTGCCGTCCAATCGATAAAAGGCATCGGATCGCCATCCGCGAATTCACTATCCGAAATAATATCGGCCAGATTGAGGGCGTTATATCCGGAAGCATGAACGGTCGCTTTAGCGTGATAATAGCGGGCGTCGGAGTTGTTGGGGTCTTCAGCCATGGCCTCGGCGAACTTGGCCGCGGCACCGCTATAATCGGCGTCCCGCATCATCGCTTTACCCTCCTCGATCAGCGAATCGGCACTTTTGCCCGATGTCCAACCGAAGATATTGCAGCCGCTGACAATTAATGCCGGCAGCAGCAATAAAACGATAAAGAACATTAGCCTAAGTTTCATAAGTATCCTCCTTTATATTTTTTTGGATTTTAATTTTTTCCTGCCGTCGATTAACGGTTAATCATAGAGTTGTCACCTTTTTTGTGCTCAAAATCGAATATTGTAATGCATTCAACTCTGCAGGGAAGTATAATTAATTGAGCTTTTTTGTCAAGAATTTATTACATTTGACGACATATTAATAGCTGCAAATTTGCCACAATTGTCAATTCTAATTCTTGACGATTTGTTATTTTATTTTTACTTTGTTTTACGTTATAAAACCATAAATGGTTTGTGTATATCGTTAAGCGGAGGTGTGTATCTTTTATGAATGATACGCCCAAATATAAAAAACGTCTGGCCATCACCGGCGGAGCCGGATTTATCGGCTCCAACCTTCTGCATTTTCTGGTTAACAAATATCCTGATTATCTTTTTGTAAATATCGATTGCCTGACTTACGCCGGAAATTTAACAAGTCTGGCCGGAATCGAAGATAAAGCCAACTATCGATTTGAAAAAATAGATATAACCAGTTTTGAAAAACTAAAAGCCTGTTTCGAAAAGTACGAATTCGACGGCCTTATTCATCTCGCCGCCGAATCGCACGTCGATCGCTCTATCACAGGCCCCGCCGAATTCGTCAACACCAATATTCTGGGGACATTTAATTTGCTGGAGCTGGCCCGAAAAACAGCGGCGGATAAAAAGTCGTTTCGTTTTCATCATGTTTCCACCGATGAGGTCTTCGGCTCGCTGGGTGACAGCGGTTACTTCACCGAATTGACACCCTATAGACCCAATTCGCCGTACTCGGCAACCAAAGCGGGCAGCGATTTTTTGGTTCGGGCGTACCATAAGACGTACAATCTTGATGTCGTCACGACCAACTGCTCCAACAATTACGGCCCCTATCAATTCCCGGAAAAGTTGATTCCTTTGATGATAAGAAACGCCCGTGCCGATATCCCGCTGCCGGTGTATGGCGACGGCAAAAATATTCGTGATTGGTTGTATGTTGAAGATCACTGCCGTGCCATTGATCTTGTTTTCCACAAAGGCAAATCGGGTGAAACATACAATATCGGCGGGCACAATGAGATTGAAAATATCAAATTGGTTAAAATGATCTGCCGTATAATTGATGAAATTACCGATAACAAAGGCGAACCGAAGGAAAAACTGATAACATTCGTAAAGGATCGACCCGGGCACGATCGACGGTACGCTATTGATGCTTCGTTTATTGAATCGCAACTGGGCTGGAAACCGAAACATACCTTCAAAGAAGGCATACGCAAAACGGTGCAATGGTACATCGATAACGAGGATTGGCTTGAAAATTGTATCAGCGGTCGATATTTAAAATATTATGATGATATGTACTCCAAACGATAAGGTATGAAAATGAACGGTGACGTAAAAAAGGGCATAATTTTGGCCGGCGGCAGTGGAACCCGGCTGTATCCGGTGACACAGGTGGCGTGTAAACAGCTCTTGCCGGTTCACGACAAGCCGATGATTTATTACCCGCTTTCGACCCTGATGCTCTTCGGCATTACCGATATTCTTGTTATCTCCACGCCGGAAGATACACCCCGTTTTCAGGACCTGCTCGGTGATGGCCATAAATTGGGGCTTGACATCGGCTACAAAATTCAGGAGAAACCGGCCGGAATCGCCCAGGCATTTATAATCGGCGAGGAATTTATTGGAAATGACAATGTTGCCTTAATTTTGGGTGATAACATCTTTTACGGTGTTTATGATTTTCTTCGCCTGGCCCGGGCTTTTCACGACGGTGCGATCGTATTCGGATACTACGTAAAAGATCCGGAGCGGTACGGCGTGGTGAAATTCGGCGGTACCGGCAAGGTCGTTTCGATTGAGGAAAAGCCAAAAAAACCAAAATCGAATTATGCCGTTACCGGATTATATATTTATGATTCCGACGTGGTCAATATCGCCAAAAATTTAAAACCGTCAGGCCGCGGTGAACTGGAAATAACCGACGTCAATAAAGCTTATCTGGAAAAAGGCAAATTAAAAGTCGTCACCCTTGGTCGAGGAATCGCCTGGCTGGACACCGGGACGCATGAAAGTCTTCTCGACGCCGGCAATTTTATCGCCACCATCGAAAAACGGCAGGGCCTGAAAATCGCCTGTATCGAAGAGATCGCCTACCGAATGAGGTTTATAAATCGTCGGCAGATGCAGGAAATTCTCGACAATATGGCGGATAACGATTATAAAAGATATCTGTTCGACGTCGTTCGCGAGGTGGATAGTGAAGAAAAAAGTTCTGGTGAGCGGCAGTAAAGGTCAACTCGGCCGTGATCTGATAGGGATACTTTCCGCGAAATTCGATATCTCCGGTTTTGATATTGATAAAATCGATATCAGGAATCTCGAAGATGTGAAAAAATTTTTCAGGCAAAAAAAACCTGATATTGTTTTGCATGCCGCCGCCTATACCGATGTTGACAGATGCGAATCGGAAACCGAGACAGCTATGGCGGTCAATGCCGAAGGAACCGAAAATGTCGCTCTGGCCTGTAAGGATATCAATGCCAAAATGATTTATTATTCAACCGATTATGTTTTCGACGGCGAAAAAAGCAGTCCATATATTGAAACCGATAATCCCAATCCTCAAACAATTTACGGCAGGAGTAAACTGGAAGGTGAGAAAAAGATTGCCGGGATCCTGGATGAATATGCCATCCTCCGGATTGCATGGTTGTACGGTGCCCACGGGAAAAATTTCGTTCGCACGATGATAAAACTGGGAAACAAACAATTACGACAGGCGAAAGACGGACAGGTAGTAGAGCCATTGATTGTTGTAAATGATCAATTCGGAAATCCGACCTGGACAATCGAGGTGGCCCGCCAGACCGAGGTTGTGATTGATAACAAGCTTGCAGGTATTTTTCATTGTACATCGGAGGGTGCAACTACTTGGTACGATTTCGCCAGGGCCATTTTTACGGAACTGCTTATGAATGTCTATTTGAAATCATGCACAACAGATGAGTTCCGCCGCCCGGCGCGACGGCCGAAATATTCGGTTTTAGATAATAAAAATCTGAAAGATCTTAATCTGAATGTCATGTCGGATTATAAGACAGCCTTAATAGAATTTTTTAATAAATATGGAGCGACGTTGAAATCATGAAATGTAATATTGATGGTGTTATCATCAAAGAGCTAAGCCCGTTTACCGATAAACGGGGATGGTTGATCGAACTTTTTCGCCATGATGAAGTCCCGGAAGAAAATTATCCGGCGATGGCCTATGTCTCGATGACCAAAAAAGGTGTCGCGCGCGGGCCGCATGAGCATAAAGATCAAACCGATTGCTTCTGTTTTATCGGGCCGTCGACTTTTCGGTTGTATCTCTGGGACGAACGAAAAGATTCGCCGAGTTATAGGCAGTCCTTCAGAATCGATTTGGGTGAAAATAAGAAGGCGATGGTGATTGTTCCGCCGGGAGTCATTCATGCCTATAAAAATATCGGCGATGTCGAAGGTATAGTTTATAATGCGCCCAATCGTCTCTATGCCGGCGAGGGCAAAAAAGAGCCGGTCGACGAAATCCGCCATGAAGATGATCCCGATTCGAAATTTAGGTTGGATTAGCTTTTTATTATTTAATCGTCTTTAGGTCATCTAACAGCATTTTCTTTTCATCATCTTTCGGGACAGCTTCCGCCTGCTTATGAGCTTCTTCAAGATACTTTTTCATCTTCGTCTGATCGCCAGCTACCATTTCGGCCCGAGCCAACGCCTCATAAGCAAAGCCGAGATAAAAGGGCACGTCATCTTTGGAATATTGAAAACAGAGCTGGCCGTACTTGCGGGCGTTTTCAGCTTCACCGGCCAAGGCATAAATCCGAGCAGCCTGCCAATAACCAATGGACATATTTCGGTCGGTTTTATCCGCCCGCTGTGACCAATGCCAGAGCGAGGCCTGACCTAACTGAATCATCTGCTCATTATCTTCAGCGGTGCGGTCTTTTTTCTCAATCAAGCCCCAGGCACCGTTGAAACAATGCGCTGCGAAATATTTATGCGCGGCGGCGACATCAAACGACGGTTCATTCGGCATGCTTAACTCCTCCAAAATTTATTAAGATTTACTTTTATACTATATGAGAACAATAAATAACAGAAACTGATCATGTCAACAGTATAGCAGATGAATTTATCGTGGTTTTAGTTATTTCATTCCGATTCCGAACAGGACTTCTCTCTTAAAGCCAATGCCATTCGATTCTTTATATTTTTGAAGCATTTTGAAGGTATCTTGTTTAAACTTCGTACGTGTTCCGACACCTATATCTTCTATTCTTTTAAGGCAACTTTGCCACCCGGAATTACTGATTATTTCCCACCATTCTTCCTCGTCTTTATAAGCAAAGCGCTGTACTTCGGATATAATTTTAACTTCTTGAAAACCGGCGTCTTTAATCAATTTCCCAAATTTATCTTCCGATTCCTTATGATAGACTCGCGGGTGGCCAGTTTCCTCGGACACATCAACGTCCTCATAATCCGTGTATATTTCTTTGGGAAATGTACTATAGATAAGTTCACCCATCCATTCGCTATCTTCCTCCAGCGCCCATGAACTCAGGACGACTTTTCCGCCTGTTTTGAGCAAAGGGTACGCATCTTTCAGGGAAAAGAAAACATAAGCAAAACCACTCAATAAAAAATCAAAAGAGTTTTCTTTAAATCCCATTGATCCGGCATCCATGTTTATAATCGCGGTATTATGGAACTTGCGTTTTTTTATAACTTCCGACATACCTTTCACGTGCGGCACCCAATTGTCGATACCGACGACAAATCCATCTTTTCCGACTTTCAAGGAGGCCGGAATAAGCGATGTCCCTCGCCCGAAACCGATATCCAGAACATTCGCACCTTCATTAATATGGGCGTGTTCGACCAATCCTTTTCCGAAATACACCCAATAAGCAGCCGCTTTCTTTTTCCAGACAGAGGACATATTTGTATCTTACGTAAATTTTATACAATTGTTAAATTTAAAAAGGATTAGTAGGTCAATTCTCCCCGAGAATTGACATGTCAAGCCTCGGCAAGGCTTGACCTACTTGATTTTTCGCAAATCTTCCAACAGCTATTCTTCAATCTCATCAACATAATGATAAGGAATAGTGGGGCGCTATGCCCCTTGGGTTTCTGACATGATAAAAAAGTGGAAATCCCTGCGGGGATTTCAGCCTGCATGAAAATTTATTCCTCTTTTATCTCATCGACATTCTGATAAGTGCCGCGATAACCCTTTTTGATTTTGAAACCTTTGAACGGAAAACCGGATTCAAAACCGGTCCCCATCAAAGTGTCGCCATCCTGATAGATGGTAACGAATTTATCGGTCGTGACCCGGTCATTGGATCCGTTCCAGAAAAGTTGCTCGGTTTCCAGACGTGTCCCGTACTCATCGACAACAACGACATTGCCGTTGGCAACCATCCATTTGATCGATTCCCGAATCAATCCACTGTCGGCCACCAAGTGCGATGTTTTTTTACCCTCAGAATTATAGAAATGAACATCTAAACCCCACGCCAGAGTTGAATCCTGTTTCGTATATTTATCGATATGATCCGCTTTTATATCGGTTGTCCGGACCGAACCATTGAACAGCTCGATATGAGCATCGTTTATTTGCTGATCCGGCCGCACCACAGATACAGCCGTGCTGTCGTCCTGCCCGATCCCCGGGGCTTTAATCTCATTGCGTTCCGAACATCCGGCTAAGATAAAACCGCCCAGGGCAAATGCGATTATTATCACTTTAACTGCTTTCATCGCGGCCCTAATATATATTCTACTCCGGTTTTGTCAACCATCGATTGTGAATCCATATCCACTGATCTTTGTATCTATCAATAATCTCTTCCAACGCCTCGGTGCATTTCTTTGTAATATTATACACATCGTGGTCGAAATCGTCGGTACGCTCGATTTTTATTTCCGGCCTGACGATTATTTTATACCGTTTGCCGTTTCTGACGCAGGCCATCGGCACAAAACCGGCGCCGGTTTTCATGCCCAGAATAGTCTGCCCGACCGGCGTATATGATAATCGTCCGAAGGCCGGGATAAATTCACTGCGCACACGCATCGAATCGGTATCTATCAATACACCCAGAGCATAACCATCTTTCAGAGCTTTCAACACTCGTCGCGGCGAATCCTGGGTGTCGATATTGACGACATTAAGCGATTCGCGATTGTCGACCAAAAATTTATCAAGCCTTTTATCATACATTTTTCGCCCGATTACCGCCGCGTTATACCCCTGGTTGGCAAAATATGCCGCCAGCAACTCAAAATTGCCGATATGTCCGGTAACGGCAATAATACCTTTTCCCCTGTTATATACTTCGTCAAAATGTTTGCGACCTTCAATATCAATAAGCGGTTGAATCTGACTAAAGTAATATTTTCTGAACCTGACCACCTCGGCGATATTTTTTCCGAAATTGATAAATAGTCTTTTGACAATTATCCTTCTTTCGGAAAGTGCTAGTTTCTTACCATAGACCAATTCCAGATGACGCCCGGCTTTTAACCTGTCCTTTTTAAAGAGAAGATATGCCGTATAACCGAAAATCGCTCCCATGAATATCGCCGCTTTACGCGGAACGACATTAAAAAATCCCACTATAAAAACGACAAAATAATAAACAAAATTATTTCTTATCTTCTGAAATTTCTTCACGAGAAATTAAACCAATTTTGATTTAAGAATATCGTGGAGGTGAATAATCCCGACCGGCTGATTTTTTTTATTCACCACCGGAAGCGCCGTTATGGAATGTTTTTCCATCTTCGCCAGAGCTTCATCGAGAATGGCATCAGGATGAATCGTCTTCGGATTTTTAATCATCACCTCAGCGGTCGTCCGGATAAAGAAATTATCATCCTTCTGCGCCAGCCGCCTTAAGTCACCGTCGGTAAAAATCCCGACAAGAATATTATTATCATCAACGACCAGTGCTGTTCCCAGACGTTTGCCGGAAATTTCCAGCATCGTATCGCGAATAACCGTCTCCGGTTTAACAATCGGTATTTCGGAATTGACATGCATCAAATCTTCGACATGCATCAAGAGTCGGCGCCCGAGCAATCCGCCGGGATGCAGATAAGCATAATCCTCCGGCGAGAAGTCACGCTCTTTTAATAGTGCAATCGCCAGGGCATCCCCCATGACCAGAGCCGCTGTCGATGATGACGTCGGCACCAGGTTGTTGGGGCAGGCTTCGGATTTAACGGAGCAGTCCAGAACTATATCACATTTGGTCGTCAAGGGTGATTCAAGCTGCCCTGTCAAAAGAATTATTTTCACGCCCAGTCTTTTTATGGTTGGCAATATTTGATATAACTCGTCGGTCGCTCCCGATTTCGAAATGACAATTAAAATATCTTCGGAGCGAACCAATCCCAGGTCGCCATGCACGCCCTCCGTCGGATGCAGGAAAAAAGAGGAAATACCGGTCGATGACAGCGTCGCGGCCACTTTCTTGCCGACCAGCCCGGATTTGCCGATACCGGTGACAATGACTCGTCCCTCGCATTCGAGTATCAATTCGACCGCCTTCGTGAAATTTTCATCAAGGCGCGTAGCCAAGTCAGCGATGGCCTCGGCTTCCTTTTCAATTACTTCACGACCGTTATCTAAAATCATTTTTATACCTATGCCAGAAGTGTCGACGGGTCAACATCGACACCTTTAAAGTACGCTTTGATAATTTCCCGCACCGCACCCTCACCGCCTTTTGCGTCAGTAACGTAATCCACTGCCCTTTTCAACTCCGGAGCCGAATCTTTAACCGCCATCGACAATCCCACCTCACTTGCCAGGCCGATATCAAGAATCTCATTACCCAGAAAGGCGACCTGTTCTGAAGATAATCCCAGCTTATCAAGGAGCGGCCTAATCTGCTTGCGTTTATCCAGCATATCCTGGAGAATATATTTGACGCCCAAGTCTTTCATCCGCGTAACTGTAGCCGCTGAGGGCCGACCGGAAACGACGGCTATTTCCAGACCGGCCCGCATCGCCAGAACAATAAAAAGTCCATCGGAAATATTGAACTTTTTCATCTCGAAACCATCGGAACCGAAATAAATATGATCATCCGTCAAAACGCCGTCAACATCGAGCGCCAGGAGTTTTATATCCTTAAATCTTTTCGCCAACTGCTCGAAATTGATTCTCCTTTTTCGTATACTATCATTCATATTATACCCGCTAATTCCGTTCTCTGATTTTCAATACTTCGATGATTAATGTCTCAAATCTATCAAGCGGCAGCATGGCGGCCGCATCGGATAGCGCCCGAGCCGGTTCCGGATGTGTCTCGACGAATAAGCCGTTGACACCTATGGCCACCGCCGCTTTGGCAAAAGGAATTATAAACTCCGGCTGACCTGATGAAATATCGCCCCCTCCGCTCGGTAGTTGCAGCGAATGGGTGGCGTCGAAAACGACCGGATATCCAAAGCGCTTCATTATCATCAGAGAACGAAAATCGACGACAAGATTATGGTATCCGAATGACGAACCGCGTTCGGTCAGAAGTACTTTTCCGGATTTGGCCTTGGCCGCAATTTTATCCATATCTTCCGGAGATAAAAACTGCCCCTTTTTTATATTAATCCACTTACCGGTGGCGCCGGCGGTCCGAACCAATTCCGTCTGCCGACAAAGAAAAGCCGGAATCTGCAGAATATCAACGACTTCGGCGGCCATTCTGGTTTCAGCCGTCTCGTGGACATCGGTCAGCAACGGCAAATCGAAATTTTGTTTGACCTTGGCCAAAATTTCCAACCCGGTGTCCATGCCGAGACCGGAAAACGATTCCCCCGATAATCGATTAGCCTTGGCGTATGACGATTTGAATATTACCGGGATATTATACTTTTCAGATAATTTCTTCAATTCTTCGGCGACCCGGAAACAGATTTCCTCCGACTCGACGACACACGGCCCGGCCAGAAAAAATAGACCCGAACCGTCCAGAACGTGATCGATATTAATCATTTTTCCCTCCGCTATTATTCTCTAAAATTTCCGGTAATGCCATTTAATTATATCAGAATCGTCGGTGATGTATTTATCTGATGCCACCTGCCCCATCGAGTCGTTAACCGAATACAGCCAACCGTAATCGGTACCGATTTCGACCGAATCAATCGCTTGGACAAACATACCGACGGCGCTCTCAATATATTCGACTTCGTGCTGCTCCTTGGTGATTTCAAATACCGATTTACCGTCAACACCATTCATAGTTAATACCAGGCTATCAATCGGTCCGGATTTATCAGCTTTCGCGTTGGCCGTCTCAGCCTCTTTTCCCGATTCCCCGCAACCGGCAAGTAACAATAATCCGAAAACCAAAGCGGCAACCAGTACTTTCATCATCATATATATTGCTCCCTTAATATCTTTCAAGCATCAAAATCCCAACTAAAATATGCTATTGAAATGACAATGTCAAAGGATTGATTTGACTCGGAATAAATAGCGAGCCGTAAAGGCGCATGATATTTTGTTTTTAGGCAACTTTTACTTGTAAATGCTGTAAATATATATAGATAGAAAGTAAGGCTAATCTGTTATCGAAACAAAAAGGATATATATCCGTAAACTGATTTATAAACATAACTTGCCAAAATTGAGAGAGTGACCTGATGATTAAAAAAATCTTTTTTATTTTCCTGACCGTAGTCATAATCGGGGCCGTCCTGTTTTTCGCCATAAGCGGTAATGCCAAAAAAGAGAACGGTTTAAAAATTATCAACGTTGAAAAAGGGACGATTGTCGATAAGGCTTTGGCTGTGGGCAAGATCGAACCGAAAAAGGAAAATTCGGTCAAATCCCGAATTTCGGGAATCGTCAAGAGAATTCATGCTGAAGTCGGCGATGTGGTTAAGGTCGGTGATCCGCTTATCGATGTCGCGCCCGATCCGACGCCGATTGAATTCGCCGAGGCCAAACGAGAGGTCGAGATCTATCAGGTAGCATATGATAATGCACAGCGCGAACTCGACCGTTCCAAAACTTTGCTCGATAAAAATCTGGTGTCGGACCAAGATTACGATTCAAAACAGTCGACCTGCGAGCAGGCCCGTTTAAGGCTGAAACTGGCCCAGGAAAAACTCCAATTGATAGAATCGGGTCGAACCGAGATTGCCGATTTAAAAGTTGACAATACCATCAGATCCACGATCGACGGCATGGTGCTGTCGCGGTTGGTCGAGGAAGGCGATCCGGTCGTTCCCTTGACCTCATATCAGGCCGGGACCGACCTGATGACCCTGGCCTTTATGGATGATTTAATATTCAAGGGGACGGTCGATGAAATCGATGTCGGTCGTATACACGCCGGGCAGGAAGCGGAAATAAAAGTCGGGGCGCTCCCTAAAGACACCGTCAGGGGCGTCGTCAAACGAATCTCTCCCAAAGCACATCAGGAAGAAGGTTCGACCGTTTTTGATGTCGAAATTGAATTGACCGATATCGGAAACAGCTTGCTGCGCGCAGGTTATTCGGCCAATGCCGATATTATTATCACAAAAAAAGAAGATATTCTCTTAATCCCGGAACGATTGATTCAATTCAGGGAAGATACCGCTTTTGTTGAACGCCAGGATAGCCTGGGCGTAATCGATACGGCAATAATCGAAGTCGGTCTGTCCGACGGGATAAATATTGAAGTCACCGACGGCCTCACCGAAGGCGAAAGAGTGATCGAGAGGCCGCCCCGGGAGATACAATAACTCATGATGCCCCTTCTTTCCATTAAGCAGTTCTTCCGGGATATGCGCAATCAAAAGATGCGCACTCTCATGACCATGTTCGGAATACTCTGGGGAACGGTATCTATTGTTTTACTGATGGGTTTCGGAACCGGCCTGCAAAGGCACAATAATAAAGAAATGAAGGGGCTCGGTGAAAACATCTCCATCGTATGGGGCGGGATGACGTCAAAACCATGGCAGGGTCTTCCGCGCGGCAGAAGAATCTGGTTTACCGAAGAGGACGTGGCGCGGATGAAATCCAGCCTTAATTCTATTAAGCATATCTCACCCGAATTTACTCGTTATAGTGTCCCGCTTAAAAATAAGCGGACCAACAAACTTACGCGTATTTCCGGGATCTGGCCAGAATTTTGCGAAATGAGGAGTATCATTCCTCAGATGGGTGGAAGATTTATCAATGCCCTTGATATGGTGGAAAAACGTCGGGTGATATTTCTTGGAAATCAGAGGGCCGAGGATCTTTTCGGCCAGGATGATCCGATAGGAAAAATTGTTTTTGTTAACAATGTCCCTTTTACCGTTATCGGCGTCATGAAAGAAAAAAGCCAGAACAGTTCCTACGGCGGACGGGATAGTAATCAGGGCTGGATACCTTCGACCACATTCAAAACGATGTGGTCACAGCGCTACCCTAATAATATTATCGTCCAGTCGCCCGATCCGTATTCTATGTCAAAAGTCAAGGACGACATATTCGGTTACATGGCCAGCAAGTATAATTTTGATCCGGATGATACTGAAGCTCTTTTCATTTGGGACACGACCGAAGGTTTAAAATTCCTGACAACATTTTTCCTGGCGTTCAAATTTTTTCTTGTCGGCATCGGCTGCCTGACCTTGATAACCGGCGGTATCGGGGTGACAAATATTATGAACGTTGTTCTGGAAGAGCGTACCAAGGAAATCGGCATCAAGATGGCGGTCGGAGCCAAGAAGACGACCATTATGGGACAATTTTTATTCGAGACGATTATCTTAACGGGCCTGGGCGGGCTACTCGGATTTATAATCGCGGCTCTATTGATTACTTTTTTCCCCGGAAACTTTGAAGAATATATAGGCGTGCCGACTCTGGACATTACCGGAGCTATTCTCGCGGTGGCCGTACTTGGTATCGTCGCCTTAGTATCCGGTTATTTCCCGGCCAGGCGAGCCTCCAATCTGGAACCGGTTAAAGCCCTGAAATTGTTTTAGGTGGATATGCGACCCTCAATAATATACAACGTCTTCATGAGAGATTTCCGAAAGCAGCGCAAACGCATGCTGCTTACACTTATGGCCATATTCTGGGGAACGCTTTCAATAATGCTGCTTCTGGCTTTCGGCGAGGGTCTAAAAAATCAATTTTATGCGAGCACGGCCGGAATGGGTGAGGGTATCGTCATCGTCTGGGGCGGGCAGACTTCGATCCCATATAAAGGATTTGGCAAGGGTCGACGAATCCATCTCTTTGAAGATGACATCGCCTATTTAAGAAAAACAGTTCCCGCGATAAAACAAATCGCCGGTGAATATATCCGTTGGGGTGCGGAAATAAATTACAAAGATAAATTTCTTTCTGAAAGAATTAACGGCGTCTTTCCGGAATATCGGGAAATGCGTAACATGATCCCTCAGATGGGTGGCCGCATGATTAATTATCTCGATATCGATCGGAAACGACGCGTCGCCTTTTTGGGTGATAAAGTAAAAGAACGTCTTTTCGGCCAGGAAGAGGCCATTGGAAAAATTATTTATATTCGGTCAATACCGTTTAAGGTAATCGGTATCATGAAACATAAGACTCAGGGAAGCAGCTATCAGGGTCGCGACGAGGATGTCATTGTCATTCCGGCCAGTACTTTCGTGGCTATTTTCGGCGATCCCTACCTCGATAATATAGTCTATCAGCCGGAATCGCCCGAAATGGCTAAAACCGTCGAGAATAGAGTCCTGGCGATGATGGGCACACGATACAAATTCCGCGCTGATGATAAAAGCGCTCTGGGTTTCTGGGATGTTATCGAGTCACAGCGAATTACACGTAATGTCCTCACCGGCATCGAGGTTTTCCTCGGTATTATCGGCGCCCTGACTTTGCTGATAGCCTGTGTTGGCGTGGCGAATATTATGTATGTATCGATTAAGGAAAGAACACGCGAGATCGGAGTCAAAATGGCAATTGGGGCGCGGAAGTCGTATATTGTATTTCAGTTTTTATTGGAAGCGCTCGGCATTACATTTTTAGGCGGTTTTTTCGGGATGTCGACCACTTACATCTTGACAGAAAGCTTTAGAAAATTACCGATTGAATCGGACATTTTTAGCATAATGGGCAAACCGATAGTCTCCATGGATATCGGCCTGATAGTCGTTCTGATCCTTGGAGTCATGGGCCTTCTATCGGGATTTTTCCCGGCCATGAAGGCCGCCTCGGTAAATCCGGTGGACGCCCTGAGATACGAATAGCATGTAGGAGATGAATATATATTATGATTAAGATGACCGGAATCAAAAAAGTATATAATACCGGCAAGGTGGCTTTCGAGGCTTTGCGCGGTTTGGATATCGAAGTAAAAAGCAACGAGTATATTGCTATCGTCGGCCCGTCGGGATCGGGCAAGTCGACGCTGATGAATCTCATGGGCTGTCTGGATACGCCGTCCAGTGGCGAATACTTGCTGGACGATAAACGGGTCGATACTCTGACTTCAAATCAGCTAGCAGAAATCCGAAACCAGCAGGTCGGTTTTGTTTTTCAGGCTTTTAATCTCCTTCCCTACGCCACCGCTTACGAAAATGTCGAATTGCCGTTACTTTTTGCCGCCATGCGCGCCAAAGAACGCAAACGACGAGTCGTGGAGCTCTTAAATCGGGTCGGTCTGGGTGACAAATTATCCAATAAACCGACTGAAATGTCCGGTGGAGAGATGCAGCGGACGGCCATCGCCCGCGCTCTGGCCAACAATCCGAAATTGATTCTGGCCGACGAACCGACCGGCAATCTGGATACAAAATCGGGCGGCGAAATTATTAAAATTTTCGATGAACTTCATGCCAACGGTCATACGGTTATTGTCATTACACACGACAAAAATATCGCCGAGCACTGCCAGCGCATTGTAAAATTAAAAGACGGCATGATTGAAAACGGCAACGGCTTTCCTCTATCGCGATAGGTTTTATGGATTACGGATCATTATTACGACGTTCCTTTGATATCGCCTGGAAGTATAAGACTCTCTGGGTATTGGGATTTTTTGCGGCCGCTTACGGCTCTTTCGGAGAAGTGTTTGAACACCTCCCGGTGAAGCGTAGCGGCTGGCTGGAAAGCTCACATCCCCAAATTGCCGATGTTGTTAGAGATTGGGTAATAAGTGCGCCTGGTATAATTACTATTGTCTTTTTGATTGGCGGCCTTTTTTTGCTGGCGCTTATCTTTTTTGTCATGCATCTGATATCGATCGGCGGATTAATCGGTGGCGTTTATCAAATCGAGGGGGATAAAGGTTATACTTTAAAAGGATTATTTAAACTGGGCGGACAGTACTTCTGGAGATTTTTGGGACTGTTTTTTATCTTCTTTTGTATTTTAGGCCTGTTCGTTATTTTGTTAATATCGTCTCTGGTACTGGGGATAATTATCTTCAAGGCATTGGCGCTGGTACTCCTCCTTCCATTGATACCGATTCTGTTTGCCGGAATCTTCTTTTTCGGAACTATCTACTCGCTCGCTCAGCGTGAAATCATCGCCAACGAAACGCCGATTTTCGATGCCGTCAGCGAAGGATACAACTTGCTCATAAGACATCTCTCAGCCAATATAATAATCTTTTTGGTGAAGATGGGATTGGAAATAGCCATTTTGGTTGCCGGAACAATTATTATCGCTATGTGCGCCATTCCGTTCGTCCTTATCGGGGTAAGTTCGATATACGTCCTAATAGTTTTATTATTACTTGTCCTCCCGATTTTCCTGCTGATAATGGTCGTAGTTGAGGGATTTCTCGGGACATTTTTTAACTCGCTCATGACCCTTTTCTACCTCGAACTTCGTAAATTGACACCTTATAAACCGAAAACTCGCATGAATATAAATCCGGCAGAAAGCAGCAGTTAGACTTATTTACATTATCCTTGCTTTTTAATTCAATTCATTGCAGATTTACACCCATGAAATATTTATTGATTTTATTATTGCTCCCGGTGATATCAGCCGCCATCGTCTTCGCGCAAATAGATGTCCCCGAACAGCAGGCTGAAGACACATCCTTTATGATGCCGTCTCCCTTGCCTTACCAGGAAAATCTGCCGGTTGTCGATTTTGAAACCGATAATGCCTTTCTTATGCGCGCCTTTTATCCCGAGTATTACGCTGACGAAAATAAAATCAGATCAGATATTCGTTTTGTATCGAGAAATGATTCCGACTTTGTCGCTGTCTGGGACAGCCTCGGGACATTTATTCTGGCGACGCTGCAGGATTTATCCGGAATCGAGTGGAAAGAGACTGAAATAGAAATTCATGTGATGAAATACTTCCGGACCAGCGGCACGTATGATCCATTGATTGTACCTTTGGAAGGCATAAAATTGAAAAACTACATCGAGGCGGCGCCATCGGGAATGCATCGTCTTTTTAACTTGATACAACTACTGGCGGGAAGAAATATCCTGCAGGCACGAATCCCGGGGCATGAGGACGAATTCATCTCCGATCATCCGCTGCTTGACCAAAGCGCCTATCGCTTTGATATTGTTGCGCTTTCGCTGGCTCTGGCCTGCGCCGGACAATTGATGCCGGCCGATAGTATCGACTATATTTTGCATTCGGAACCATGGCAGCGGCATAATCCGGGCTGGGAAATTTTTGAGAACCATTTCCGATACCACTGGGCCCTTTCTCCCGAACAGCCGCTGGTCTATTATTTATCGCAGGAAGGTTACGACTCGCCGCTGATCGGTTTGACCAGACCGCCAAGAATCGAAAAAACGGTAACCAAGAAGACAACTAACAAAGAACCGATAAAATTATCCGCCAAAGGCGGGCGACTTGGCTTTTCGGTTGCCAAAGATGCCCGCGGGTATCTTCAGGTGGTTGATGTCGACACGCTTGGATTGGCTTACGCCTGCGGTCTGGCAATCGATGATCGGATTAAAAGAGTTAATGGTGAAGTTGTTCGGGATGCCCGGTCATTGATGGGCAAAATTCTTGACAAACTCGGCACCGAAGGTGTCTATATGCTGATCTTAAGGCAGAATCAGGAAATCGGAATTCTGCTGCTTCCCCCGGAAGAAGAAAATCAATAAGTCAATTCTCGCTGAGAATTGACGTCAAGCCTCGGCGAGGCTTGACCTTGGTTTAAGCAACCGTAAGGCAGAAGCCCCCGACTCCTGCCTTTTTTAACTTGGCAGGTCTCGGGGAGACCTGCCCTACTCAATAATTATTCATTACTACCCGCAATCGGCATCGGTAAGGGTGAGCGGAGGTGCAAATCTCTCTGCGGGAAAGGAATCTCGATATTGCGTTCGTGGAACTTACGAACGATAGCGCAATTGATGGCCGACCGAACACGATAATACCCCTCTGGCGACGCCAACCAGAAACGGAGCTGCATATTCCATGATGAATCCCCGAAACTCATCAAAAGCACCTGCGGCCTGGGATATTTCAACACGTCGGAATTTTCCTCGGCCACTTCGGTTAATGCCTTCAACACCGTGTCAAGGTCAGAGCCGTACGACACGCCGACATCGATATCCACTCTTATTTTGGGATCCCCGTACGACCAGTTGGTTACCCGCGCCGAAATAAAATCCGAATTGGGCACGATTATCGAAATATTCCTTAGCGAATTCACCGTCGTTGCCCGCATGTTAATCGCCGAGACGATTCCTTCGACGTCACCGACCGTCACCCGGT
>Ga0315537_1001468_pt1 | contig 18526 bp, 23 predicted proteins | sample SalMarSW160270MG_FD_203091 | JGI IMG/M metagenome (GOLD analysis project Ga0315537, IMG submission 203091) | Salt marsh sediment microbial communities from the Plum Island Ecosystem LTER, Massachusetts, United States - Salt Marsh Sediment SW1602-70 ... | reverse complement strand
AAGCCTAACTCATCAACCGAAGGCACACTGGACGGCACCAGGCGGAAGGCGAGGCTCATGGTGCCTCTCTGCCGCAATACGTTAACCCGGAACCGGGCCAGCCCGGGCACGCTATAGGCAAAGTCCAACTCCTGTTCCCTGATAAAAACCTCTCGCTGCTCCTCGGTAGTGATTTCCTCAAATATCCCCTCGATATCCTTGGCAGTAAACGGGGGGCATTCCTCTTGGGGAACCAGCGCACTATCAATACGGAGCACGGGCGGGCTGGGCACCTTAACGTGTAAATCGGTAGCTCCCTTTTCAACGACCAGTTCCAGAATTTGACGAAATCCGTTTAATTTACTCACTGAAAGACGTCCTCCTTACTACCGGGGGACAGTTAAAGAAAAACCGACCCCCTTTAGGGCCGGTTTCACCACTTGCTCCCCAGAACCCAGGTGACCACATAAAGGCTCTGGTTCATCACATCCCTATTTTTTTGCCAAAATTAGTATTAAATAGCTAACTTAAAAGATTAACCCGTATCCAACTTTTCTCCATTAGGCAAACGTTATCATCTTAACACGCTTAATCTTCGGGCGTAATCACCCAAATAGGCTAATTCCAAAAGTAAATAGTACTAGGGGCAGTTTGGGGATAATGCTTAAAATGTCATAGTTTTGTAACTTTTTTACCTAGTATTTCATAACTCCGTTACTGCCCGCCTGCTATTATGGGTAATAATAGCAGCCTAGAAAAGGCAGGGAGGGGTGATATGTATAAAAAGATACTGGCTCCGCTGGACGGTTCGGAATTCTCCGAGTGTAGCCTAGACCACGTTACAGCAATAGCTAAGGGATGCCAAGTCCCCGACGTAGTCCTGCTACACGTATTAGAGCCTTATGAAAGATACGCCGGGTACACCGGAATCAGCCAAGAGGCACTTGGCAAAATAAGGAAAGAATTCCAGGTTCAAACTGAGGAACACCTAGCCAAACTGGCGGATAAGCTAAAGAAAAAAGGCGTAAACGCCAAGACAGCCATAGTCGAGGGCAAGCCCGCTGACGAGATACTTAACTACGCCGAAAAGAACCAGGTGGACCTGATTATTATGAGCACCCACGGCAACTCCGGCCTTACGCGCTGGGCCTTTGGCAGTGTGGCTGACAAAGTTACACGGCATTCACCGGTGCCGGTTCTGGTAATAGCCCCACCTGGCTGCCGAAAGTAAACCAAAGCGGTTACCCACTAGAAATAACTGGAGGCGACGACCGGATTCGAACCGGTGAATAGGGGTTTTGCAGACCCCCGCCTTAACCACTTGGCCACGTCGCCTCTAATATCTTACGAGAGCGGAAGACGAGATTCGAACTCGCGACCCTCTCCTTGGCAAGGAGATGCTCTACCGCTGAGCCACTTCCGCCTAACACCCGCGAAAATCACCGATTTTGGCGGGAACCCGTTTTTAAAATGGTGCCGAGGCGGAGATTTGAACTCCGACGAGCTTACGCTCACCACCCCCTCAAGATGGCGTGTCTACCGATTCCACCACCTCGGCAAAAATCACACCAAAATAGCATACCATTCGTTCTCGCACAGCGTCAAGCTATAGTTTCTATCCACATCCCCGGCGGGCCGTTTTTCTTGACAAAAGCACCGGCTCACTGATATTTTCTTACTATAGAGACCCGGAAAATATAGAGAACTATAAAGGTTAAGAGGATTGGATTTTGCATTTACCTCTGAGCAGGAGAAATTCCGGCAGGAAGTGCGCGCTTTCCTGGACGCTGAGCTGCCACCGGATTGGGTGGGCTATCTGGGGGGCACCACCGGCGACCACGTCGTTGACCGCGGTGAAGGCTGGCAGGTATTCCAAGACATAGCCGGCAAACTGGGGAAGAAAGGATGGCTATCCCTGTGCTGGCCCAGGGAATACGGCGGGCAGGCCCGCTCCTACGTAGACTACCTCATTTTCGCTGAGGAGATAGCCCGCCGCGGCTCACCGGGCTATAACCCTATTGCCATAAAAATGCTGGCCCCAACCCTTATTGACTACGGTAACGAGGAACAAAAGCAGCGCCATCTCAAGCCAATCGCCCGGGGAGAGCGATTCTGGTGTGAGGGCTTAAGCGAACCGGAGGCCGGCTCCGACCTCGCTTCTCTCCAAACCAAAGCGGCAAAAGACAACGGTCATTTCATCATAAACGGGCAGAAGACCTGGAGTACCTTAGCCAATCACTCAGACTGGTGTTTTATACTGGCCAGGTCAGACCCCCACTCCCAGAGGTACAAAGGGCTTAGCTTTTTCCTGGTTGACCTGTCCACCCCCGGTGTTACCGTCAGCCCGATAAAGAACCTGGCCGGGGAGTCGTCTTTCTGCGAGATATTCTTCGAGGATGCCCGAATACCCGGGGAAAATCTGGTAAGCAAAGAGAGCGAAGGCTGGCCGGTAGCCCAGGCACTGTTGGCCCACGAACGAACTTCCATTGAATTCGTGGCTATGGTGCAGAGCCTGATTGAGGAAACAATAAAATATCTAAAGGCCAACCCGGGAATAGCACCAGCATCCGCCAGAGATTCACTAGCCAGACTAGCCATAGAGGCTGAAATCGGGCGCTTACTGAACTATCGAGTTGCCTGGCAGCACGACCAGGGGGTGACCACAGACCTGTACGCCTCAGTAGCTAAACTATACAGCACCGAGTTATTCAAGCGCGCCGCCAGTGCCGCCATGCATTTAATAGGATTATACGGTCAGCTTGACAAGAAGGAGACTACATCACCCTTAAGCGGCTGGGTTGAGCACATGTATCTGGTCTCTTTCGGAGCTACCATCGCCGCTGGCACATCGGAGATTCAAAAAAACATAATCGCCTTACGCGGCCTCAGTTTACCCAAGGGTTAAACTGATAACAAAGCAGAAAGGCCGGGCATCCCTAGAGTTAAGGAAACCCAGCCTCCCCGATTATTCAACTCGCGCTACTGGTCTTACGCCTTACCAATCCTGAACATCTTAGTCCCGCATACCGGGCACACACCCTGAGTAGCCGGCTTACCATTCTTCATGGTTATTTTCTTGGCGTCCTTCATTTCCCTCTTGGTCCGGCACTTCATACAATATGCCTGCATTAATCTACCTCCCTTTTTGCTATGAAGGATATACCGTTCCCGCGGTAATGTCAAGAGTCTACCGCCAACTTTTGAACGCAATTCAAGATAACTACATATTGTCATAAATAAAAAGCAGGAGTGGCAGGATTCGAACCCGCGACCTGCGGTTTTGGAGACCGCTGCTCTTCCAGCTGAGCTACACTCCTAAAGCACAGCCTATATTACCATAAATCAGGCTAAAAATTAACTGGTACCCCTGGTGCGACTCGAACGCACGACACACGGTTTAGGAAACCGTTGCTCTATCCAACTGAGCTACAGGGGCATATTCAATAGCAGAACACCCGCACTTGAGATATCTTACACTCTTCCCCAAACGCTTTCAAGCCAACTACCCCGCGAACTGGATTAGCTTGACAAAAGCAAACCAGCCGCCCAAAATGCCAGTACAGGCCTTGAGGTGAATTCCGGTGGCTCCATTTTCCTGGAAGGAGATAATAAAGACAATCCCCTCTCTGGCCGCTCGCCTGCGGTTATACCTTGGTTCGGCTATTGCCCTCCCCCTGAAGCTTGCCCCCATGCTGAACCGGATGCTGGGCGTCCGCCTGCGGTTACACCCCACCTGGGCGGTGGCCTTTATACTGATAATAGCCATGGTGGTGACCCAGTTCCCCGAGGCCTATCCCGTCTGGCAGAGGGTAATACTGGGAGTAGCCGCCAGCCTGCTCTTCTTTATCGCCGTGGGTTTCCGCGAGGTTATCCTCAACTTTCTGGCGCTCAATAGAGGCATACCGGTGCAGAGGGTTACTCTGTTTGCCTTCGGCGGGCTACCTCAAATACCTAAGGGGAACACCCGGCCGATTCTAGAACTGCTAATGGTTACCGCCGGACTTCTGATCAACCTGGTAATAGCCGGCATACTTTACGCCGTTCACTCAGCACTGGTAAACACGACTCACGTGATAATTAACGGGATTATCCTGTGGACAGCCTATCTGTATTTCCTGCTGGCTTTATTCCACTTCATCCCCGTTTTTCCTCTGGATGGGGGCAGGCTCCTGCGCACCCTGCTATGGAAGTTAACCAGCGATTATGACCGGGCGACCAACATCGCCAGCTGGGCGGGACAGGGTCTTGGCTTACTGCTCATTGCCGGTGGCATTCTGCTACTGGTTTTATCGCGTCAATGGTTCAACGGGCTTGCTTTGATATTTGCGGGCTGGGTTTTATACCTGGCCGCCGTCCAGAGCCGCCGTCAGACAGCCTTACGGGAAGCCCTTCAGCACATCGCCGCCAAGGATATGACGATCGGGGAAAGCCCTATTATAGCCACCCCCCAGTTCACCGTCGGCCAGTTGGTCCGTGATTGTATTCTGGTTACCGGCCAGCGCTACTTCGTGGTCGCCGAGGAAGGCAAACTGCTGGGAGTAGTAACCATACACGATATAAAGCGCGTACCCAAAAAGCGCTGGAACCGCACCAAAATAGGCAAGGTTATGACCCCGGCCGGACAGCTCAGGACGGTCAGCGCCCAACAATCAGCCGCCAGTGTGCTGGAGCTGATGGACGAGCTGGGCATCAAGCGGATGCCGGTGTTGGAGAAGGATAAGGTAATTGGCGTTATCTCCCAAGATAACCTGAATCGTTTGAAAAAGACCCGGGTCGAACTGGGCATGTAACCGGGATTTAATCACAGCAATTATTGACCGTGGTGCTAGCTCCTGGATTAAGCAACGCCTGTACTGCAAGTTCGTCGATAACCTGCCGATACCGGCTTTCTTTAGAATAAACCCTCCACTCGGCTTTGAACCAGCGGAAGGGTCTTTCTGCCTCCGAGCTTATCCTCAACCTCAGGTCACGGGGGTCACCACTGAGCCAGGACACATACCTAACGGTGGTGAGGGGAGTACCGGTGACTATTTCAACCTCATAACGGTCACGCTCACCACCTTTCGGCAGCAGGCCCATCCGGTAGGTCTGCCAGTCCACCCGCACTGTATTCCTGGGGGCGGCTCTGGTTTTCAGGTAGAGATGGCAATCACTGGCGTCATCGGGGACAAGCCAGCGCGCTTCCTCAACGCTGGCAACAAAGGGAAAATTGTTTTTCAAAACAACCCGGTAACTGCTGCGCGTACTCCCCAGCGGGGACTCCCCGACCACATCCTCCCACCCCTGCCAGCGGAAAAAAGACTCGTTCTTGTGCTGCAGACTGCCGCTGCTGACCAGGACTTCGCCAACCACATCCTCCCAGTAGTCCGTTCCCGGCAACCAGCCGGCGGCATGCTCCAGACTGCCGCCTCTAACCAGGACGGAGCACTCTATCTCTTCGCCGAAGATATAGCGCAGGATCTGCTCAACGATAGACCCAGCCACCTCATCCGAGTCGGCAAAATCGTTATGGCTGTGCTCTCCGTAGTAGACCACGTCAGCCCTATCGGTATACTGGGCGGAGATTGGGATAATATTGTCATCCATGTTTCTGGGCATGGCGTCGACGCCGCCAACATTGAACTGCGGGCTGAATGGCGCCGCTTCAGCCGATATGAAAGCCAGCCAGTGTTTAGCCGCCGCCACCCACCTCCCATCCTCAGCGCTATCGTAGTAGATTATAGAGTTAGAAACGCCCTGGTCAGAAATCAGCCCCAGGGTCCGATAATAGTCCAAAAGCGAAGCGCCGCCGGTAAAATAGTACTGTTGCAGGCTCCTGATGGGGCTGTTGATGGTTACCACCATGGCCGTCTTATCGGCCAGGCCGCCTATATCGTTGGCCACGGCGTAAAGGGCAGCCTTGCCGCCCATGCTGTGCCCGACGAAGACCAGGTTCTGCTTATCGGGCAGATAGTTATCGATGCTTTCAGCGATGTTATCGGCCCAGGTCTCGATATCGACATCGTTGGGGTAACACCGGAGCAAAACATTAGCCCGGACCTCGGTGTCAGGGTTAGCCTGCTCGTACTCGGTGATATAGGCCGGCACCTGCTCCATAATAGAATCAGCCAGGCGCTGCATACTGCAGGCATTGCCGCCGGCGCCGTGCAGAAAAACGAAGTTCAACTCCTTGACCATAGCCGGCTCCTCCGGCGCCGATTGTGCCGGAAGACACAAGACAAGCTGGAGACACAACCCGATAGCTATCAGCAGTACCACCCTTCTCATTATGCCCATTTAGTTAAGTCCTTACCGCTTCCTTCCTCAGGACGTACTTACCCAGGGCCGGCGCCACCGTGGAGGTAACAACGGCCAGTATGACAAAAATGCTGAACAGGCGCTCGTCGATTAACCCCAGCCGGATAGATATATCGGCAGCCGCCAGTATCAGGCTTAACCTGGCGGTGTGAAACAGCCCAAAAGCCAGACTTCTTCTGGTACTTTTTACTCCGCTCAGCCTGGTAGCCACGGCCACGCTGACCACCTTGGCCAGCATCCCCATGGCAATTATCACCAGCAGCACGGTGACGTTAGTCAGGTTGGTAAAAACCGCCAGCAGGTTCACTTTAGCGCCAGTGAAGATAAAAAACAAGGGGACAAAAAAGCTGTAGCCAAAACTCTGCAATTTCTCGCTCTCCAGTGTCTTCCTGGGCAGAATCTCGGAAATCAACAGCCCGGCGATAAAGGCGCCGATAATTGAGTTAAAACCGAGCTGAAAGGAAACCGCCCCCAGTATAAATATCAGGGCGAAGGCCAACCTCATCTCCATTTCAAAGTAGCTCTTGCGGAACAGCTTGGCGGTAATCTTACGGCGCAGCTTTCTCTTGTTTATTATCCAAGGAATCAAGAAAAGGACAATAATACCGATTAGGGAGTAGAGAAAGCGGAGCTCAAGCTGGCCCTGGATAGTGGCCAGGGCAAAGGCGAGCAGGAATAAGCTCAAAATATCAACCAGAACCACCGAGGCCAATAGCAGCCGGGACAGGCGCGGGGGCAAATTCAGCTCTCTTAACATCGGCAGTATCACCCCCAGAGAGGTGGTGCATAGTATCGTCCCCAGCAGCAGGGGGTATACGCCCACCCAGGGCGCGATAAAATAGCCGGCGGCAAAAGGCACCGCCACCGAGACCAGGCCGATGGCCAGCGCCTTCCTGATGTTCTTCCAGCGCATCTTGCCGAACTCCGTCTCCAGACCGGCCAGAAACATCAGGTAGACCAGGCCGAAGGTGGAGAAGAAATCAATGGTTGGGTCGTCGGGGACCAGATTAAAGAGCGACTTGCCAATGATGATACCGAATAGTATCTCGGCGACAATTACCGGTATTCCGGCCCGCCGTGCCAGGGGCGGTAGCAGGACTACCCCGGCAAACACGATAACTAGGGTGAGCGCCAGTGAATCCATAGCCTATCACCTAAGTATACGGCTTTAGCTTATACCCCACAAGCTCTATCACCAGCTACCGCATTTACAGCCAGGCAACTATACAACCTTGAATAACTGAAATGCGGAGCGGTCATCCGGCTTTATCTCTGGCTAACGTGCTTTTGCCGGCGGGGCAAGCCCCAGACGCTTCAGGCCCAGATTACTCACTATCTGGCTGACCGCGTCAAACTGATTAAGGGTGTAGAAATGGAAGTAGCGGACGCCGTGCCCCAGCAGGTCGGCGCACTGCTCGGTAGCCACCTCTACACCCACCCTAGCGGCCTCATCAACCCCCGCTTTCTCAAAGCGCCGCACGATTTTGTCCGGAAGGGTGGCACCGCACATCTGGCAGAACCTTTTTATTTGGTCAAGGCCAGTGATAGGCATAATTCCGGGAATGATGGGGATAGTGATACCGGCCTTCTCCGCCCGCTCCAGGAACTGGTAGAAGTAGCCGTTATCAAAGAACATCTGGGTAATGGCGAAATCGGCGCCGGCATCGATTTTCTGCTTGGTGTAGTACATATCCATTTCCAGGCTCGGTGACTCAGCATGTCCCTCGGGATAGACCGCCACCCCGATGGAAAAGCCGCCCACGTCAACGGCCAGCGTTACCAGGTCGATGCCATAACAGAAGCCGTCTTTAGGGGCAACGAATTTCTCGGTGCCCTGGGGCGGGTCGCCCCTCAGGGCCAGAACATTGTCAATACCCTGCCCCTTATAGTCCTCCAGAATCTTTCTAAGCTCGCCCTTACTCTGGTCGACGCAGGTGAGGTGGGGCATGGCATTAAGAGAGGTTTCACCCTTGATGCGCCCAATCAGGTGACTGGTATTTTTAAGAGTGCCGCCGCCGGCGCCGTAGGTTATCGAGACAAAGGTCGGCGCCAAAGCTTCCAGTTTAGCTATAGTCTGGAATAACCGGGCCTCGCCGGCCTCATCTTTGGGGGGAAAGAACTCAAAAGAGAGGCTGCTCCCGCGCTCCTTTATGATGTCGCCTATTTTCATAGCTCCACCTCTTTCGGCTTACCTTTGAAAACGAAGGGCAGGCAAATGTGCAGGACTAACAGGACGACGAAGGGAATCCACAGGTTATCATGAAGCCTCAGTGCCCAGCTCTTGGTCAACCAGCCCAAGGTTATGTTCTCAACCACCCTGAACTCGCTGATGCCAAAGCCGGTAATGAGAAACAGGATGGTCACTGCCAGCAGCAACCAGTGTATTGTTCTCCTAACCAGGCCCGGAACGGTTGCCCGTCTCATCGTCCCAAAAACCCCTCATCCAGGTCGGCGGTATTGGAGAACCCCCTATCTTCCCAATAGCCCCGGTAATCAACATCGTCGGACAGCTCGATAGCCGTTACCCACTTTATCCACTTATAGCCCCATTTACTTTCGGCCACCAGTTCAAAGGGGAAACCTCTTTCCGGCGGCAGGGGAATCTCATTCATCATGTAGGCCATGAGTATGTCGTTATCCGTTATATAATCGACAGGAAGAGAAGTGGTATAGCCATCGTAGGCATGAAAGATAACAACTTTAGCCTCGGGCAGGGGCTTGGCCTCGGCCAGCAAATCACTGACCAGCACCCCCTCCCAGAGAATGTTTACACTCCAGCCTTCTACACAGTTCAGGGTTACCACCTTTTTATAATGCTTGTAGCCCTCAATAACTTCATCGTAGCTATAGCTGGCCGGATTCTCAACCAGGCCGGTAATCTCAAGCTGATAATTTTCTATGTCTACGTATTGCGGCCCCTTAATCGAGTTTTCCCTGAAATCGTTGACTGAAGACAGGTTTTCGCCCTGATATTCTCTGACCTCCACCGGCTCTAAGCTCCCATCTCCGTTCGTCTCTCCATTTCCGTTGGTGATATCTCCTGGGCAACCCCCCAGCGCCAGCAGGAGCGCCGAGAGAAGCATAGCCAGGGTTACGGCCAGGTTAGTTATCTTCCTCACCATCCTCACCTCTTCTTATAGACAGTAATTCTTACCCCCCGTCAGTCTGGGGAAAAGCGACCTCGGTATACAGGAACTCCACCCTCCGCTTGTGCTCCAGCTCCTGTGATGCCAGCCGCTCCAGCAGGCTTCTCACCCGCCCCGCCGGATGCACGCCAGCCAGGCTGAGGTAGAATTCATGGGACGCCTTCTCCCGGCTGGCCGCCACCAGGAAAACTTCTTTGAGCCCCATGCTGGGGGTTACTGCCGGCGGCTCAAGGTGCTCGGCAATCCTGTAATCCAGGACCTGCTCCTTCTTCAGCCCCCCCTCCCCAAGCTCACCCCGCAGGTATTTCCTCAGCAGGTCTTCATGCCCCTGCTCCTCCCGCGATAGCTTTAGAAAGGCGTTTCTGGCCGCCTCATTGGTCATTTTCTGGCTTAAATTCTGGTACAGCTGCTGGGACTCGATTTCCTTCTCTATCGCCTTCTCCAGAACAGCCTGCACCGTCAACTGAGTTATCATGGTCACCTCCTCCGCAGCCGCCAAGCCTATTTAGCTCGCCCGGCCACCACATCCCAGTTGATATTCTTAAAAAAGGCGTTGATGTAGTCGGCCCGCTTCAGCCCGTAATCGGTGATGAAGGCATGCTCAAAGACATCCATTACCAGGATGGGCGCACATCCCGCGGGATGGCCAACCTCGTGCTCGTTAATCCACTGGTTAAAAAACCAGCCGTTCACATTATCCTGATACAACACCGCCCAGCCGATGCCGCGCATTGCCCCGGTAGCCCTGAAATCCTGCTCCCAGACATCATAGCTACCGTAGGCACCGGCCACCTTTTTAGCCAGGGCCCCCGCTTTATCCAGAGGCTTTTTACCGCCCAGGTTCTCAAAGTAGTATTCGTGGAGGCGCATGCCGTTAAACTCAAAGCCGAAGCGGCGCTTAAGTTCAGCGTACTCCGGGGTGCCCGCCTTGCCTTCTTTGAGCATGGCCGCCAGCAAATCCCAAAGCTTGTTGGTATTGGTCACGTAGCCCTGGTAGAGAGTAAAATGATTTTTGAGCAGGGTCTCGCTAAAACCCTCCATGCCGATTAGCTTACCGTAGTCCTTAGCTGTGTAACCCATTTCTTTGTCCTCCCTTTAGTTTTCTATCGATCCCTAAACGCCGCTGGCACAGCCCGGAGCTCTCACTACCAAAATTGGTGCGCTAATAGCCCTGAAGACCTTTTCGGTAACGCTACCATGGGTCCACCGGCTGGGACCGGAGCGGCCATGGCTGGCCATAACAATGAGGTCGCAACCCTCGTTAGTAGCGAAGAGGGCAATTTCCTCGGCCGGTTTCCCCATGAGTACCTCGGTCAGCACCTTAATACCCTTGCCTTCCAGCGTCTTGGCTATCCTGTCCAGATATTTTCGGGCTTCCCTATCTTCTTTACCCACCGCCTCAGGCACCAAACGCTCCCCCAACGGCTGAGAGTAATCATCCATCACCCTGAAGCCGGAGATGCGCTCGGTGACGCTGACCAGTATGACCTCGACCCCCGGCAAGCATGCTGCCAGGCCCCCGACGTGGGGAAGAACACACTCAGCCAGCTTGGACCCATCCAGCGGAACCAGAATCTTCTTATACATCTTGCCCCCTTTTCTAATTTTAATTACAGTCGCCTGACTAATGGTAACAGACGTCAGCTGGTCAGCCAACCACCATCGGTGACGATAGCTGTTCGACCCTCCAGCTTCACTTCTAGACTCCTTTATTATATCCTGTTAAAGGAAAAGACCGGGAAGCGGGATGGCAAAAATCTAAACAGGCTATTTATTGGTCTTCCCCTTCTTCTTGGCGGTAACGGCAACCTTCTTAGCTTTAACCTCCGGGGCTTTGGGAAGGCTAACCTCCAGAACTCCATCCTCGTAACCAGCTTCAATCTTTTTGGCATCCACGCTGGAGGGCAGAGCAATAGAGCGGGAGAAGCTGCCGTAAGAACGCTCACAGCAGTAGTAGTCCTCTTCCTTGACCTCGCTCTCCGTATTCCGCTCCCCCTTTATGGTCAATATATCGCCGACGACGGAGACATCAATGTCCTCTTCCTTCATTCCGGGTATCTCCGCCTTCACCACAAACTTATCCTTCTTCTCAAAGACCTCTATGGCCGGTGCCCACCCCATCTCCACCACCGGCACACGCCGCCACACTGCGGGTAGCAACGGTCGGCCAAAGACGTCATCAAAATACCGCTCCATCGCCTCCATCTCCCGGAACGGCCTCCAGGGGGCCAGGCCTCTCCCCGGCCTCCATCTTTCCATTACCATAATTACACCTCCTCCTATATGTTATCTCTACCAGCGCCCCGCTTCCCGGCACATCAGGTAGAACATAACAATAATAGAATAGCGGGCGGGCGATAACGAAGTCATAAAATGAGGGGGGAAAAAGTTACAAAATTATGACATTGCCGGTCAACTCTATAATAGTGACCCGGCTTTAAGAGGTTAATGTCGCTGACTGGAGGGGCAGGGTAAAGAAGAAGGTAGAACCACGGCCCGGCTCCGACTCCACCCATATCCGGCCGCCGTGTGCTTCCACCAGCCGCTGACAGACCAGTAACCCCAGCCCCACCCCCCTGACACCGCCGGGCCGAGACTCTTCCAGACGCTGGAAGGGGGCAAACAGCCTAGACTGGTCAGCCGGAGATATGCCCACCCCCCGGTCGCTAACCCCGATAACCAGTTGCTCCTTATCCGGCTTGACCGTGACTTTTACCTCCCCTCCCTGAGGTGAATACTTGACGGCGTTCTCCAGGAGGTTATAGAGAATACGCTCCAGCCGCAGCGGGTCGGCATAGACCGGGGGCAGCTTCTGGGGGGTGCTCACCACAAACCGGTGTGCCGAAGACTGGCGCTCCACTCCCTCGATAGCGTCCTGAATCACCTTCTTAACGTCTATGGCTTCAGCATGAAGGACGAGGCGTTCCGCCTGAACCCGCGATAGCTCCAGGAGGTTGCCCAGCAGGTGGGACAGCGTCTCTGACTCCAGAGCGGCATCCTTGAGCAACTGGCGGGTCTCTTCCTCGGACAGGTAGTCCCCCTCGCTCAAGACGGTGTTGATAGCCCCCATAATCACCGTCATGGGACTGCGCAGCTCGTGGGAGACCAGGCCGATAAAATCGTCCTTAAGCTGGTCCAGCTTCTTGTGCTCGGTGATATCCGTTAACACTGTCCGGCTGGCTATCACCCGCCCTTCCTCATCACGTATTGGCCGTACCGACAGATTGACCCACACGCTACTGCCGTCGGCCCGGCGCATCTCCAGCTCTTCATCACGGATTTCCTCGCCAGCCAGAAATCTCTGGAATATCGCCTGTGACTGAACCCTACCTTTTGGCGTATCAGCATGCAGGTCAGATACCGGCCGTCCCACCAACTCAATCCGACTGTAGCCAAGTAGTTCAGCGGCTCTGCGGTTGGCTCGCATAATGTAGCCGTTGGTCCCTACCGATAAGTAGGCATCGGGGGCCTCCTCATAGAGGTCACGGTACCTCTCCTCGCTCTGCTTGAGGTTTCTAAATAGCAGATTGTAAGGCTTGACCAGCCCGATCTCGATGATAGCCTTGTAGATAAGATAGAAAGCGACAATCTTCAGAAAATGCCCGATGAGGTTGGGAAGACCGTAGGGGCTCTGGTAAAGGGTGAAGGCCAGTTCCGAGGCAATGGTCACCAGGATGGCGGCCAGTAGAAACCGTAACACGTTGGTATCAAACTGACGGCGCTTCTGCCACATGGTAAAAATCGCCCCCAGCAGCAGCAGGGAGATGACATACTCGCTGACTATCTTAAAAGTAGTCAGCCCGACGCCTTCGACAAAGCAGACCGGAAAGTTACGCCAGTAGAAAATGGAGACCAGCAGAAGGGCCGTAACCACACTATAACCAAGCAGCATCCAGTTAACTCTCAAACGGCGGCCGATGAGCAGCGGCGCAACGAGCAGAGAGAGGCTTTGCATATAGCGGGCACCAATCCAGAGCTGGGTAGCCAGATTAGTCCCGTATCCCGGAAAGACGCCCATCCCCGAGTAAGCCAGGGTATGGGCTAGATCCAAAAGTCCGACAAACAGGAAGGCGATACCGATAAAGACAAAATAGTTGTTATCCATAAGGCGGCGCGCGTTCCAGGCAATGACAAAAATGCTAAAGGCGACCAGAATGCTGAATATTTCAGCAATACTGTGGAAAAGGAGGTAGTTGTACCAGCTGGAAAAATACAGTCCGGCAAAGATGACGGCACCGACCAGGATAGACAGATACCAGACCGGCTTTCTAAGTTCCCTTATCCCTACCAGAAAACTGCTCATAGTAATTACTCTCGGCGTGATGATACGCCGATAACATCCTGTAGTCAAGAAAACCAGTTCCATTTCGATAGGAACCGGCTTTGACATCCCGCCGTCATAAGGCTATTATTACCACCAAAGAAAACCTCAAACGGAGATAAAGCCGGTGAGGCGATTTCGCATACTGGTAGTTGACGACGAAGAGCGGATTCTGAACTTCCTCAGCACCAAGCTAAAAGCCTCGGGCTATGAGGTGCTCACCGCCGGCAACGGCGTCACGGGGCTGGAGCAGGTTCAGGCCCAGGAGCCCGACCTGGTGGTGCTTGACCTCCTCATGCCCAAGATGGGCGGCCTGGATATGCTTAAACAGCTGCGCACCTTTTCACCGGTGCCGGTCATTATCCTTACCGCCAAGGGGGCTGATACCGACCGGATCAAAGGGCTGCAGCTGGGTGCCGATGACTACCTGCCCAAGCCCTTCAACCCCGACGAACTGGTGGCCCGTATTGAGGCCATCAGGCGCCGGCTGGAACCCGACGAAAGGCGTAAAATCCCCGAAGTCCTTGAGCTGGGCAATATAACCGTTGATTTCAGGAAGCGCAATGTGCTGGTCAACGGCCAGGAGAAATACCTGACCCGCACCGAATGGCTCCTGCTCAGCCAGCTTATCAACAATGCCGGCCGCCTCATGCTCTATGAGGAGCTACTCACCCAGGTATGGGGGCCGGAATACCGCGACGACGTTCAGATCCTCAGGACCTGGATAAGCCGCCTCAGGAGCAAGCTGGAGAGCGACCCCGATAACCCCCTGATTCGCACCGTCCCCAAGACAGGCTACATCGTAGACCACCCCACCACCTGAATTCCCCGATGTCATAATTTTGTAACTTTTTCCCCCCTGATTTTATGACTTCGTTATCGCCAGCGCACTATCATTTTAGGTACAGTCCAGCGGTCAGCTGGATAATAAGGGGTAGTTGCCATGAACAAAGGGGGTGGCCCCAAAATGCTTAGACCGAAGAGTTGTCCCCGATGCAAAACGGGCGATGTCGGGGTTGATAGAGACCAACACGGCTGGTATGAGTACTGCATCCAGTGCGGTTACCTGCGCGACCTGGTCGGTGTGGTTGAGCTAGAGCCGAAGCCATCCGGCCAGACCAGAGGACGCCGGCGAGGGTCGGGCATTTCCGATGAAGGAAAGTCAAAGCATGCTTGACGGGAAGCGGATTGCCATCCTGGCCGAGGATGACTTTGAGGATTCCGAGCTTATCGTACCGATGTGGGGCATGAAAAACGCCGGCGCCAAGGTATTGATTGTGGGCAGCGGCTCCAAGGAGATTTACCAGGGTAAAAGGGGCAGCGTGGCCATAAGAGTCGATACTACCGCCGACAAGGTAAAGGCGGAAGACCTGGACGCTATCATCATACCCGGCGGCCGTGCCCCGGCCAGGATGCGCCAAAATAAAGCTATGGTCGACCTGGTGAAGAGGGCCAACGAACTGGGCAAGGTGATAGCGGCGGTTTGCCACGGCCCGCAGCTCCTCATCGCCGTAGGAATCGTCAAGGGACGCCGTCTCACCTCCTGTCCTGCCATCGCCGCCGAACTCAAGAAAGCCGGCGCCGAATGGGTTGACGAAGCCGTCGTCATCAACGGCAATCTCATCACCTCGCGCAAGCCCGCCGACCTGCCCAGATTCAACAAAGCCATAATCGAAGCTATACGAAACTAAGGCAGGTTAATTCTCGTCAGACGAAAGGAGGCACCATGAACAGCAAAGTAAGCATTCTGGGCCTGGTGGTAATTATCTTCGGCATTATCGCTCTGGCCATGGGCATCGTCTTTGTCCAGCAGGGCTTTGCGCAAGAAAACTGGCTGACGCAGACGATGGCCAGTGAGCAGATAACCATGCCCGACGGCTCCGGCACTATCGTCGATAATGAGGCAACAGCCCGGGCTGCCGGTGACCTGGTCAGGGAACACCGACACCTTATCTCGCCGACCTACGGCGACCTGCTGGGCGGGGGGAACTTTGACCCCACCAACCCCACCCAGCTGACCTACGCCCAGGCGATGAACATTGAGAACTACCTGTACCTGGCGGTGACCGCCTTCGGCGTCTTCACCGTGGTCAAGGCAACCGGCGCTTTCATGATAGTGATGGGGCTGGCCCTCGGCACCACCGGCTATGCGCTGTGGCGCCTGGGCAGAGCATAAGCCAGCCAAGAAAATTACTTAATTTGAGTGAACAGGAGGCATAAAAATGGCAGTCAAAAAGGTTGGAGAGAAATACAGATGCAACATTTGCGGTAATGAAGTTACAGTAACCAAAGTCGGTGGTGGTATTCTAGTATGCTGCGGAGAGGAGATGGAGAAAATAGACTAAAAGCGGTCACAAGAGGAATACGCCTTTAAAGAGCGCTCTTGCTTAAGTAAGGGGGTGATGGCTTTGTGACCGTGAAAAGGGTAAAAAATACTGACTTAAAAAATATAATAACTAAAGGAGGCAAAACATGGCTAAAGTAGCCCGAGAAATGGTGGAGATGGCCGGAGTAGATGTCGACGAGCTTATCGAGCTCCTGGTCAACAACGCCGCCGCCGAACTGACCACCTACTACTACTATACCATCCTGCGGGCCAACCTCATCGGACTCGACGGCGAGACGGTAAAGGAAATCGCCGAGACCGCCCGCGTTGAAGACCGCAACCACTTTGAGGCTATTGTCCCCCGCATCTACGAGCTGGGCGGCAAGCTGCCGGAGAGCATGGTCGATTTTCACAACATGTCGGCCTGCCCGCCGGCCAGCCTGCCCAAGAAAACCCACGACGTCCAGGCGCTGCTCAAAGTGCTGGTAGAGGCGGAGCGATGCGCCGTCAGGGGCTATACCCACATCTGCAACATTACCGCGGGCAAAGACCACCGCACCTACGATTTAGCCCAGTCTATTCTCAACGAAGAGATAGAGCACGAATCGTGGTTCTCCGAATTCCTGGGTGAGGGCCCCTCCGGCCACTTCCTGCGCCGCGGCGACACCTCTCCCTTCGTCTCCAAGTTCTTGAAATAACCACCAGATGATGTATCATAATGGGGAGGCTCGGGGCTAGTACCGGCCTCCCCAAAATTTTAGCTAAGCCGGGCCAGGAATGGAAACAGGCTTCTTTCTAAACCTCAATCCGGTCATACAGGCGCTGCTGGCCACCTGTTTTACCTGGGCGATGACGGCCATAGGCGCCGCCGTCGTATTTACCGCCCGGGACATCAGCCGGCGGGTCCTGGACGCCATGCTCGGTTTCGCCGCCGGGGTTATGATTGCCGCCAGCTACTGGTCGCTGCTGGCGCCGGCCATTGCCATGTCCCAGGGTAAGGCCATCCCGGCCTGGGTGCCGGCGGTTGCCGGCTTCTTACTGGGCGGCATCTTCCTGCGGGGCGTTGACAAAGTACTGCCCCACCTCCACCTCGGCTTCCCCATAGAAGAAGCCGAGGGAGTCAAGACGAGCTGGCCGCGGAGCACCCTGTTGGTTTTGGCCATCACCCTGCACAACATCCCCGAGGGCCTAGCAGTAGGAGTAGCCTTCGGGGCTCTGGCCGCCGGTCTATCCTCGGCCACTCTGGGCGCGGCTATTGCCCTGGCCATCGGCATCGGCATTCAGAACTTCCCCGAGGGGATGGCGGTATCCCTGCCCCTGCGCCGGGAAGGCCTCTCCCGCAGCAAGAGCTTCTTTTACGGGCAGCTATCGGGCATCGTCGAACCCATCGCCGGCGTTATCGGCGCCGCCGCCGTTATCATCGCCCAGCCCATCCTGCCCTACGCTTTGGCCTTCGCCGCCGGCGCCATGATATTCGTCGTCATCGAGGAGGTCATCCCGGAAGCCCAGCGCGGCGGCAACGCCGACCTGGCCACCGCCGGCGGTATGATTGGCTTTGCCGTCATGATGCTGCTTGATGTCGCTTTCGGCTAATAAACAGGGCACCGAAATGAGAGTATTCACCAGAGAAGAGCTAAAGAAGTATGACGGCAGCCAGGGCGCTGTCTATGTGGCCTATAAGGGCAAGGTCTACGAAGTTTCCAAAAGCTACCAGTGGAAGAAAGGCGTCCACCAGATAAGGCACCATGCCGGATGTGACTTAACCCGTGCCCTGAAACAGGCCCCCCACACCCCCACTCTACTCTTTAAGTTCCCCGTGGTCGGCACACTGGCCGACTAGTCTATTCCTGACTGACATCTTCCCCCTCATTTTATGCTTAACGCTCCTTTTAACGCAAATTGCCGCCCCGCTTTTAACAGAACTTAAACCTCAATTTTATGGGCAATTAATCCCCAGCGCCTAAGATTAAGCTGGAAATGAAACTACCAATGAGGAGCGACCATGATTGTAATGATTAAAAGTGTCATCCGATGCCCCAATGATATGGTGCTGGTCTTTGATGACGACGAGGAGCAAATCCCCGAATACCAGGGGTGGTATCATCAGGTGAGGGAGCTCATCCTCAAAGACGCCCCGCCGGATACGGTTTTCGGCTACTGGTTCAACTACGAGACTGATATAGCCACCCTTCCCCGCGAGGAGTGGTAGCCCCCAACCCCGTTTTATATCTTTTCCCGCCCGCCGCCCTTTAATTTAAGGGGAAGGGGCTAAAGCCCTTCTTGCCCCACCCCATTTTTAACCAGAGTTTATCTTCCCATACCCACCCACCCAAAAAGGTTTTTTACCCCAAAAAAACTTTGTTTTTCCGGGGGCCCCGTATTCACCTCTTTTCACCTCTTTCCACCTCTTCTACCCACCCCCCCGCCTCTAAAACTCTATCACCCCACCCCCACTTT
>Ga0315537_1001466_pt1 | contig 18536 bp, 12 predicted proteins | sample SalMarSW160270MG_FD_203091 | JGI IMG/M metagenome (GOLD analysis project Ga0315537, IMG submission 203091) | Salt marsh sediment microbial communities from the Plum Island Ecosystem LTER, Massachusetts, United States - Salt Marsh Sediment SW1602-70 ... | reverse complement strand
TGACAAGGAATATGATCTCTGTGAACCAGGTCGCTCTTATGAAAAAGGATGCATGCCTGATAAATGCCTCGCGCGGAGATGTTGTTGATTACAAGGCAGTTGCTGATGGTTTACGATCAAAACACCTGGCAGGAGCAGCCGCTGATGTATTTCCCGGGGAACCGGCTTCGAATGGAGAACCGTTCTTAAATGAACTCCAGGAATTTGATAATGTGATACTCACTCCTCATATCGGCGGCAATACTCTTGAAGCACAGGCCAATATTGGTATAGAGGTAGCTGAAAAACTGGTGAAATACAGTGATACAGGGTCCACTATCGGAGCAGTTAATTTCGTCGAGATCTCTTTGCCGCCCAACTCCGCAAAACAGAGGTTCCTGCATATTCATAAGAATGTCCCCGGCGTACTGAGTGAAGTGAATGAGTGCTTTTCATCCAGGGGTATCAATATTGCGGCTGAATACCTGCAAACTGATCCTGATATCGGTTATGTCATTATCGAAACCGACAGCGAGCTCAATTCATCAGTCATCCAGGAGCTGAAGAATATACCCCATACAATACGGACAAGGATTCTATACTAATCTTGCGATCTTGCAGTCTTATAGTCTTTTTGCCGGTATCATCCTGCTTACTGCCCTGCTCATCCTGGGAGTGCTGAAATTTTTAAGCTTAATCTGATTTTATTTAACAAGATATAGCGACAAATATACTTTTTCTTATATTGTACTTCTTTTTTTAAGGGAAAATTTTCATTAATAACATAATCATGCTTAAGAATTACTTCATTGCTGCTTACAGGAGCATTATAAACAATAAGTTTTATTCAATCCTGAACATATTCGGACCGGCGATAGGCATAACCTGTGCTATACTTATCCTGTTATACGTACAGGAAGAGCTCACATTTGACAAGCATTATAGTAACTATGACCGCATCTACCGGCTTGAAAGCGATTTTAATATTTCCGGTAAACCAACTCTGGCAGCTCTTACCCCGATACCGATGGCGCCAACCCTGAAGGATGAATATCCTGAAATAAAAGAAATAACACGGTTTGCGGGTTTTGGCATAGAGGATATCCTTTTCCGGTACAAGGATCTCAAGTTCTTCGAAGACAAGATCTACTTTACCGATTCAACAGTATTTAAGGTTCTTGACTACAGGTTTATTCTGGGATCTCCTGATAATGCACTGAATGAGCCCAATACAATAGTAATAACCGAAAGCTTTGCCTCAAAATACTTTGGAAAGGAAAATCCCATAGGAGAAGTATTGAATACCAGTAATTTCGGAGATTTCCGTGTTACAGGGGTCATCAGGGATGTGCCGGCCAATTCGCACCTGCGGTTCGATTGCCTGCTTTCAATGGCAACAATTGTGGAACTTACCGGAGTCGACAGGTTCAATTCCAGAAGCGCTCCCTCTTTCTGGAATATCTCAGCCTTCAGTTATATACTCCTTGATGATAATGCCAGCATTGAAGGTCTTCTTGACAAGTTTCAGGGCTTTTATGATAAGTACATGAGTTCCCTCGGGAAACAGATCAACGCAACTTTCAGGCTTATGGCAACCAGGATCGATAAGGTCCACTTTGGAGAAAAGCTGGAATTTGACCTTCCCACAGGTAACATACACTATATTGTGATATTCTCTCTGGTCGGCGTATTTATGCTTCTGATCGCAAGCCTTAATTATATGAATATGGCTACTGCACGATCGACAAACCGTGCCAGAGAGGTCGGATTAAGAAAAGTGACCGGTGCAGGAAAAGGAACACTGATACGACAATTTATCAGCGAATCAATGGTCCTGGTGATCATAGCATTAATACTGGCACTGATAGCTACAATGTTCATCCTTCCCTCCTTTAATGTCCTGACAGATAAAACATTAAGTATAGGAAGCCTGTTCGAGCCGGTTACATTTATCCTGATATTATTGATTGCACTCTTTGTCGGACTGATTTCCGGCAGCTATCCTGCTTTTTATCTCTCTTCTTTTTCACCTGTTGAAGTCCTTAAGAGCAATGTGAATCCCCGCCAGGGAAAAGGAATGCTGAGGAAAATCCTTGTGGTTTTCCAGTTTGCGATCTCAGGCATATTAATAATCGGCACTTTCATAGTGTCGGGCCAGCAAAGGTTTATCAGGAATAAGGACCTTGGATTAAATAAGGAAAATGTCATGATCATTCCGGTGAGGGATACGGCATTTATTAACCATAAGATGCAGTCGTTTAAGGATGAGATGTTAAATCTGCCGGATATTACCGGTGTGGCATCATCACAACTTATTCCTCCGTTAATGGCCAGCAAGGTAGTATTCATGATTGAGAAGGACAGCAGCATGGTGGAGCTGGCTACAAGCGTTTCAGCTGTTGATTATGATTTCATTGATGTGATGCAGATGAAGCTGCTTGAAGGAAGGAATTTTGAAAAATCAAGAACATCTGATGCGACACAGGCTTTTATTGTCAACGAGGCAGCAGTAAAGGCATTCGGATGGGGCGATAATGCCCTGGGGAAAAGGGTCCAGTTCGGAATTAATCCTGCTACCGGACAAGCTCAGAGAGACGGTGTTGTAATTGGCGTTGTGAAGGACTTCCATTTCACTTCAATACATAATGCTATTGAGCCATTTATTTTTATACTGAACGATATAAATCAATATTTCTATGTCAGGATCAGCAGTGAAAATGTACCTGTAACTATTGAAAAGGTGAAACGTATACATGAGGATCTTGGGAACATCCTGCCTTTTAACTATTTCTTTTTTGCAGAGCGGCTGGATGAAATGTATTCTGCTGAAAATAAGCTTAATACGCTTTTCAATATATTTTCGCTCATGACAATCTTCATTGCATGTCTGGGACTGCTGGGACTGGCATCATACGTTACAGAGCAGCGTTCACGGGAAACAGGTCTGCGTAAGATCATGGGAGCGCGTGTCGATCAGATAGTATGGCTGCTCAACAAGGATTTCTTTGTTCTTGTCCTGATCTCCAATCTCATCTCCTGGCCGGTAGCGTATTATGCTATGGACAGATGGATAGAGGGTTTCGCCTACCACATGAACTTTGGATTATCACCATTTGTATGGACCACTGTCATTCCGTTTATTGTGTCACTTTTAATAACACTGACAGTTGCTCTCATTACAATAAGTTTCCTTTCAGTAAAAGCAGCACATGCAAATCCGATAAATACGGTATCAAGAGAATAATACCCACCTCCGCATATGCTCCGGCGGGCGAAGCAGCGTATAGCATGCAGCGTTGCACATACTCTGTTATATTAATCCTCTCGCTATCTCGCTATCTCGCACTCCCGCACTATGCTCCGTGCTCACTACACCGGTCGACTATTTATTTTTTTATTCTGAAATAATAGGTGTAATTTTGATAAGGACTCAGGATTCTCTTTATGGTAAGCTTACTTTTTTTCCTGAGAAGATAAGATTCAATATCTGATTTATTATAAAAAATATATTCCAAATTAAGTGATTAACCTGAAAATGCTTTTAAAGCTGTTAATTACAATTTTACCTGTGTTTATTTCCCTGAATATAAACGCACAGATGCCGGTAAAACTGAGGTCCACGCTTAACATCGGCGGATCTTCAAAAATTGTAATGTCAGACGGACGTCAATACTACCTGCAGCAAAGTATTGGTCAACCGGGCATAACAGGCTTGTCGCAGAACAATAATTATCAGCTCAGACAAGGATTTATTCAGCCTCTTGTCAGTTCGGCAAACAGCATCACACCGGGAACTTTACAGGCGACAATTTTCCCTAATCCTTTCTCAGAGAATATTATTATTTCTTTTTATGAAAAGATGCCCGATTTCCTGTATGTCGCTCTTTATGATCTGAATGGGAAAATAGTCTATTTTAAAAAGTATGGAGCTTCCCCCGACCTGATCGTTAATGCTGGTTATCTGCGGCCTGGCGCTTACTTTGTAAGAATAAGTACAACCACAAAATACTATTACTCAAAAATAATCAAACTCTGAATAGCAGTATATCGCTTGATACTATGGGTAATACTGCCATTAATTACAATATGAAAAAACAATATCATTTAATTTTATAACTCATGCTTATGAGAAAGCTTTTTGGCTGTCTGATATTTACCTGTTTTGTGCTGACCGTCAGCAGTCAGCAGATATACCTTAAAACAGGCAAGGTATTATCATCTTTTGATTATCAGAATTCAGAAGGGAATTCACTCAGCAATCTCGAAGGGGCCTTCCTGAACAACCTGGGCATCGGAGCCCGTACACCCGTCTTTAAGTCGCCATGTAATATATCATTTGAAATATCAAACGATAAATTTTCCGCCTCAAGCAGCGACACATTGCTGGGTAACTATTCCGAATGGGATGTATCATTCCTTGATCTGAACCTGGGAGTTGATTATGAATTCTTAAGACCCCTGTATAACAGGAACGACCCTGAAGGATTTTCATTCTGTCTGAAGGCAATCTTTGCCACTGATTTCCTGATAAAAGGCAAACAAAGACTGAACAACCAGGTTTTTGATCTTACCGGGGTGGAAGAATTTGATAAGCCGGTCTTCATGGTGAAAGGAGGCGCCTGTATAAATTATTATATAACAAGAAGTTACGTGGCATTTGCACAATACCTTTATGGCAGAAGCTTCCTGATTGGCAATTACAGCGGGCAGGAACAACTGCGTTACACTACACATAGTATCAGCATAGGCTTTGCAATCAATTTGCTGATTAATGATTGATATTGAATTTTTTATCTGCATAATATAAATGTCCAGCCATATGAAGAAATTGATAGTAATAGGATTATCGTTTTTATTGATTGTTAAACTATCTGGTCAGACACAGGGGATAAACTACCAGGCAGTGATCATTGATAAAACACCACAGGAGGTTCCCGGAAGGGATATTACCGGAAATATCATTCCAAACCAGCCTGTAATTATGAGATTCTCGATACTGGATGCTGCCGGCACAATAGAGTACCAGGAGGAACATTCAGTTACCACCGATATGTATGGAATGATCAACCTGGTAATCGGTAAGGGCATACAGACAGTGATCAGTCCAAATGCCTTTTCCGATATCGACTGGAACGGAACAACGAAATCGCTTAAGGTAGATCTCAGTCTCAGCGACACGGATATTTTTTATACCGACTTCAGCTTTGAGGACCTTACGTTTGTCCCCTATGCCTATCACAGGAACATTACAGCAACAGGTTCTTTAATAGTTGACGGTATGACAGCGCTGAAAAGCCGTGTTGATGTCACTGACGGCAGCCCGACCTTCCTCTCGGGTAATCTTACTGTTGATGAGCTGACAACACTGAATAATGACCTGACCGTTAACGCACAAAGCAGTCTGAAGGGACAGGTAACAATAAATCCTGATTTCAGTTCCCCGGGGAATAAATCAAGCTACGAATCCTATCCGCTACGTGTTGAAGGTGGAAACCAGGGCATAGCAGTTAAGATAGATGGTTCCCGAAGCAGTGAAAATTATTTTGTTACATTCTGGGATGATGAAAGGATTCAGGGACGTATTGAGGGTCAGACAACTACAGAATTACTTACTGATCCTGAATATATTTTTGATAATGTCCTGTTTGCCAACGAAGTGATCCGTTCAACTGTCGATGTGGCAAAAGCTGCGGCTGCAATAGTATCTGCTTCATCATCATCTACTGTATGTGCCGGACTGGGTGCCTGCGTGACCGCTCCTGTTCCATCTCTTATTGCAGGGGCAATAGCAGAATTGGTAATGGAATCAGCCAACCTGGCGCTGGTGATTACCGAACCTATTTTGTATAATGTATTCAAACATACCAATATAGGAGTGACATACCAGTCGGGAGCAGGCGATTATGCAGAATGGCTTCCCAAATCAGACCCGGCCGGAAAATTCTCACCCGGGGATATCGTTGGCGTTAAAGGCGGTTATATCTCCGGAAATACCGGTGATGCCGATCACCTTATGGTCATCTCGCGCAACCCTATCATTCTGGGAAATATGCCGGAAGAGGGTAAAGAAGCTGAATATGAGAAGGTTGCTTTTATGGGACAGGTTCCGGTACTGGTATACGGGAAAGTACAGCCAGGCGACTTTATATTGCCCGGAGGCAATAATAACGGAGCAGGTATGGCAGTTTCTCCTGATGATATTCAGCCCGGCCAGTACAGTAAAATTGTGGGAGTTGCCTGGTCAGGATCAGAATCATCACTGTACGGATATGTAAATGTTGTTGTGGGTATGAATGCCGGTTATATGGCTCAGCTGAATGAAAAGCAGGAGAAAAAGATAAAAGAGCAGGAAGCCGAAATCAATGATCTGAAAAAACAACTGAACATGATGAATAATGCTCTGGCACAGCTGGTCCCAAATTATTCGGCATTGATGGAGTCTGGCAAGGGTGAATCGACAACTGTTTTATCTCCGGTTCCAGCTTCAGCTCCCCTGGAGGAAAGAACAGTTGTCTATTATGAAATTACAAGAGAACAGATACTGGAAGGTATAAGCTTAGCAGAAAAAACACTAAAGGAAAAAGGTGTGGAACTGGATACCCATCCTTTCTTTAAGAAAATGACAGAAGACCCTGAATACAAGGAGTGTTTTATCAGCGATGCACTGGCTTCAGTTAAAAATGAAATGGAGAAATACTACAAGGACGATATGAAAAGCGGGGCTAAAGTGATAAAGCTGACCCATGATGCCGAATAAAAGTCAAATATCTGTAAGATCATGAAAATGAAATATATTAATAAAGCCATATTAATTCTGATGTTCACCACATTTCTTTCCTGTGAAAAGGAAGAAAAGATAGATCCTCCGCATGTCGAAACAGCATCGGTCGATGAGATCTATAACACTTCAGCAAGGGTCGGAGGAAGAGTAACCGATAACGGAGGAGCTGAAATTACTGACCGTGGTGTATACTGGGGCACATCGACGAGTCCTGAAGAATCGGGAACAAAGCTGCAATCAGGTACCGGCGACGGGGAATTTTATGAAACACTCGATGACCTTTCGTCGGGCGTTAAATATTATGTAACAGCCTATGCTGTTAACTCCGCCGGAACAACATATGGCAATGAAACATTTTTCACCACCCAGATCAGCCTGCCGACAGTTATAACATCGCTTATAACCGAATATACATCAACATCAGCCACGGTTGGAGGCAGTGTGACTGATAACGGGGGTTTTGAGATTACCGTGAGAGGTGTATACTGGGGTACCGAACCCAATCCACGGCTTACCGGGACCAGGGTAGAAATGGGCAGCGGCGATGGTGATTTCTCACAGACGTTTACAGAGCTCAGCCGTTCTATTACCTATTATGTAATTGCTTTCGCAACTAACATAAAAGGTACATCTTATGGCAGTGAAATAAGCTTTTCAACAGAACCTGAACTGCCGACAGTCATCACGGCGACCATACTCGATATTACACCCTACTCGGCAACAGCAGGTGGTGTTGTAAGTTCGAGCGGCGGCTCTGATGTTACTGAAAGAGGTATCTACTGGGGAACAACAGCTGCTCCTGTAACCACAGGTACGAAACTGGTAATCGACAGCGGCACCGGCAGTTTTGCTGATACTCTCGACAATCTTACGCCCGGGACAACCTATTATGTAACCGCCTATGCCATCAACTCGATTGGTACTGCTTACGGTGAAGAGAAGAGCTTTCTTACCATTGGAAAAGAACCAATAATAGACGAAATTCTTGACTATAAGGATCTTACAACAAACGGCGTTGTGTTAAGCGGAGTTATCGCACCCGGTGAATTAAACACAACGGTGACTTTTGAGGTGGGATTGACCACTTCTTATAGCACTTCTGTTGAAGCTGATGAAAGCCCGCTTACAGAAAAAGATACAGTAAGCGTAACTATCACCGGACTGACGCCAAATACTCTTTACCATTACAGGATAGTGGCAGCAAATGACCTCGGGACTGTTTATAGTGCGGATTTGACTTTCACGACTGTGATCACGGGTATACAAAGTACGGTAACGGATTCGGAAGGAAACATCTATAATACAATAGGTATAGGGTACCAGGAGTGGATGACCGGGAACCTGAAATCGGTAGTTTACCGGAATGGTACCGATTCCATACCACTTGCTGAAAGTGATTCTCTGTGGGGGACCATGACCACACCTGCCTATTGCTGGTATGCCGGCGACAGCGCCGCTAATTATGATCCCTATGGTGCCCTTTACAACTGGTATGCAGTAAATACGGGCAATCTTTGCCCGGCAGGCTGGCATGTACCGACAAATGACGATATAAATGAACTGGTAAACTATGTAGGGGGCTCGGGAGCAGCAGGAGGACTGCTTAAAGAGACAGGCACTGTACACTGGAACAGTCCGAATACAGGTGCAAAAGATAAATACGGTTTTACAGCACGTGGCGGGGGAAAAAGGTCGGATGAAGGAGTATTTGATTTTGTTAAGGTTGAAGCCAACTGGTGGACATCTACAGAATACAGTACGCTCAATGCCTCATACTTTAATATCCTGTTTAATTACGGTAATTCATTCCAGGCATATTTGAGTAAAAAAACCGGCATGTCGGTTCGTTGCGTTAAGGATTGATATTTGGCCTGCTGTATGCCCTTGATATGCAATGGTATATATGATCATTTATGCTTAATACAACTGACTGAATGAACTTCATACCGCCATCCTCTACCCTACCGCAATTCCTCCGTCGAAGCCTTGCTGCTCACGCTCCATAGCTTCAGCGACGGAGCGGCGAAGGTTGGCCGGTTGCCGGACTTACATTAATACTAGAAAATTCGAATCGAATTTTTAATTACTCTCCCACATGCATATATTCGGTTTGCTAATTATCTATAGTGCAATTATATACAGCATTGATAATTTTATTTAATTATTCGAATAAAAATTATCTACATGTTCGATTATTTAAAATTAATAATTATATTGGCCTCTTGAATAATCAGAATTAAACTAATATTTATCTCCATGTTACTCCATCAGCAATTTGTCCGGATGGCAAAAAAGCGTGCCAAAAAAACTGCAGTCATTGACAAAACCACCGGGCAATCAGTCACTTATTCAAAAGCCCTGATAGCATCTCTCATACTGAGATCAAAATTTGAAAAGTATGATAAAGGATTCATAGGTATAATGATCCCCACATCTGCCGGTTGTGCTCTGGCTTCTGTCGCAGCATTAATGAGCGGAAGGATTCCCGTGATGATCAATTATTCAACAGGTGCCGAGACCAATGCAAAGTATGCACAGAAAAAGTGCAATTTCAAAACCATTATTGCTTCAAAGGCTCTGCTCGATAAAATAGGATGCCCGGTCATTGAAGGGATGGTCCTGATTGAAGACATCATGAAGAGTGTTACTACCGGTGAAAAGCTGAAGGCAGCTTTAAAGACATTTCTACCGGCCGGTATGATACTTAATTCTATTTATAAAGGAGATGAAAATGATTCCGCCGTGATCCTGTTCACCAGCGGTAGTGAAAAAGATCCCAAGGCAGTCCCACTGTCGCATAAAAACATCATATCAAATATTGAAGGATTCAGCGACTATGTAGGAATTACCGGGGAGGACAAGCTGCTGGCTAATCTCGTATTCTTCCATGTTTTCGGGCTGACTGTGAATCTCTGGGTACCTTTTTATCACGGCATGACGATGGTTACCTATGCCAATCCGACCGACTTTAAGACAATAAGTAATATAGCTCGTGATGAAGAACCTACAATAATGGTTGGCACTCCGAGTTTCTTCTGGGGTTATCTTCAAAAATCCGATCCGGGTGACTTTAAAACCCTGAGGCTGATGATAGCAGGAGCCGATAAATGTCCTGATGCGTTGAGGGAAGGATACAAAAATAAGCATGGAGTAACCCTCATGGAGGGTTACGGTGCTACGGAAACATCACCTGTAATATCCGTCAACTCTCTTGAGTTCAACAGGCCGGGAAGTACAGGCAAAGTTCTGCCCAATATTCAGGTGAGAATAGAGAATTTTGAAACGGGAAAAGATTGTGCACTCGGGGAGATCGGCAAGATAATTGTAAAAGGACCTTCAGTGATGACGGGATATTTCGAAGATCCTGAGCAAACAGCCGAAGTGCTTAAAGATGGCTGGTATGATACCGGAGATATGGGATATCTTGATGACGAGGGATACCTGTGGCATGCCGGACGTTTCAAGAGGTTTGCAAAGGTCGGAGGAGAGATGGTTTCACTGGTCAAGGTGGAGAATATTCTGGAAAAACACCTTCCGGAGGGAGTATCATGCTGTGTGGTTGAGATAATGGATGAAAAGAAGGGATCATATATTGTGGCAACAGTCTCGCAGGAAGTAAACAAAACAGAAGTACTCAGGAAGATGATGGATGAGCTGCCAACTATTGCTCTTCCGAGACAATTTATAGTCATCAGTGAGCTGCCCATGATGAGTACGGGGAAGATTGATTTCCGTACTGTTACAGGGATGGTCCAGACGATAATGAATGACTCGGGCGGGCAGGATAAATAAATGATTTTTATTCGGTTGGCTTCGTCGAACTCGCCCTGAATATTCGGGTTCCGGGTTCCGAGTTCCGGTAATAGTATGCAGCATAAAAGATAAAACCACGCGATGTAATTCCTTTAACCACTGAATTACACTGTTAATATCTTCTACTCTCCGCTCCCTGCTCCCTGCTCCATGCTCCATGCTCTGTACCATATACGTTATATTCATGTCTTCCCTTCTGATCTCAGACATGAAAAAAGCTGTCAAGCCGGTTGCCCTTTTTAAGCCGGTAATGATAAAAGAAAAATACCAGGGAGACAGGAAGAATTGAAATCGCTGCTATGAGTGACCATCGCAAATCCACTGATCCGTTCAGGTATTTATCAAGGATCATTTCAGTAATAATGCAAAATCCTGATAAAATAATTAATGCTGCAGCAATGATGTTCAGCCCTTTAAAATGGGCAGTCCTGTATAGAATAATGATAATACCTGTAGTAATAAATGCAGCAATTATCATTGGAAGGCCGACAGGAAAGAACCAATTCTGACCGGCAGCAATCACGTCAATCAGAAAAAGAGCTGCCATGATTGTAAGCATTAGCAAAGAGACTAAAATGAAAGGCTTCCTGTATGCGAACAGGAAAAGAGTGATAATTATCCATGCCGCGGCTATTGACACATCAGAGAAAAGTGACCATCTCAGGTTTTTACTTATCAGCAGTTCGACTATTGTACAAACAGCGATTCCGGAAAAAGCTATTATCCCGCTTAATTCCCAGAGATATCTTCTGTTTTCTTTTCTTTGAATCTGAATGATCCCTGAAGGATAATTATCGGAGATATCTGCCTGTTCAGATTTAATTAAAGGATCCTTACCGCAAAGAGGACATACCCTTAATCCATTATCCAGTTCAACTCCGCAATTAACGCATATTGCCATTGTCTTTTCTTTTTAATCGTCATTTAAAATTTTAACATGAATACCGGCATCCGCGAGATGCCTTAAAATATGCCGTTCAAGTTCACATGATTGTGTGATATTACTAAAGCAGATCCTCAGCTTGTTTTTATATGAAATCAGAGCGCAGCCTGCCTTCACTTTTGGATTGGGGGGAGGTGGAATGAGTTCGATATTATCAATCATATTCTCCATTTCTCCCGGAAGAGTTACCAGTCCAAGATTCGTTACCATACCTGTCCAGCGCTTTGAAGCAAGCCCTTTATATACGGAAGCAATAACCATTTTTTTTATGAAGAGAGGCATCACCCTTATAATAAAAAGCTTTTCAGAACTGACATTCGACGACAGAAATCTTGATAACTGTTTGACATCCGCACTGATCTGCAACTGGTTATGAACTGATCTGAGTATCTCTTCAAACGTATAAGTCCCCAGTCTTACGTCAATCTCCGGCAACACAAAAAGAGAAAAATTACGCATTGTTCTGCTGGGAAATATTTTTCTCATATTAACAGGTACTTCAATCCTCAGTACCTTTCGTTTTCCTTTTTTACTTTTTTCTTTCCCGGATAAAAATATTTTCTGAAGAGAAAAATGATAGACAGCCACAAAATACTCTGTAACAGACACTTTATGCTTACGGGATAACTCAAGGATTTCATTAACACTGACCTCAGCGCGAAGCATCCTTAATTTTGGTTTCTTATTAAGTTTGTAAGGAAGATGCCAGGCTTTAACGAGTTTTGATGGAGCAGGCAGCTTTTGAAAAAACTTGTTATATCCGTCTTCGTACTCCTCTTCGGATACCGGCATCGAAGGCAGTATTATTTCTCCCGATGTACTGATATGCTTGCCGGCAATAATGAGGTAAGTATAAAGCAGCGATTTAAGGTATTCTATCGCTCCTCCTCCATCGGTCAGTATATGAATGAACTCAACCGAAATCCTTTTGCCTTTAATTAGCACCCTGTAAAGGGGTTCGCTTTTTCTTTTCGCAGCAAATGCGGTGCAGGGGATTTTTTCTTCAACCTGTATACGCGGCAACTGATCATTAAACTCAAGGAAATGCCAGAATACTCCGCTTCCCAGGGAGACACTGAAATAGGGGAATCTCTTCGCCGTTATTGCCACAGCTTCCCTGATAGCCGAATATCTGACAGGTTCCTTCAACGAGGCAGTTATCCTGAACACCGAAGTAAGATCATTCGACATAATTGCCGGAAATAGCTTCGCGGCATTATCAAGCTTAAGCCAGCCTCTCTCCTGAAACGATTTTGTCTTAATAGCTATTCCTCCCCGTTTATATTATGCAAAGATAAAGGGTTTATGATAATACTGATTGCAGTCTGTCAGGTTAATGGCCTTATTTCTCAGATAACTACCTGGAATGTCTTTTAAAGAAGGACCAGATCACTTCGCTGGCATTAATATCCCTGCAGGTTTTTCCTACTATCCATGCAGGCAGATACTGAAAACCGCCCGGCCAGGTATGACCGCCGCCATCAATTGAATAAAGAATTACTTCAGTTCCGTCAGTACCGTCAGTGTACTCTTTCCTTGTCACTCTTGTACCATCTTTGGGATCCAGGTCGGGCTCTTCAGCCACTACCGGCAAAGCTGAACACTGGTTCCGGTTTACCCAGAATCCAATAGATTCATCCACCGACAGGACTTTTCCAAGATTTATCCTGCGTATACTGCTGTAAATACTCCCCCCTTCGTACGGTACCAACGGATCATTGACATTATTAATGGCCAATACTGAAACAGGCCTGGAAGGATAGCATTCAGGGTAAAGCATATGAGGAATATTTCCGTCTACAGGGGCAATTGCAGCAATTTTATGAGATATTTCGCAGGCCAGGCGATATGACATTATAGCACCGTTTGAAATACCTGTAACATAAACCCGTTTTGGATCTATGTTGTAATCCTTTATCATAGTGTCTATTAATGTAGAAATGAAGCCGACATCATCAATGTTTTCCCTGTGTGCACGGTCGTTTGCTTCTTCATCCATCCTGCCGTCATTCCAGTTCAGCTCTATACCATCAGGATAGACCACAATGAATCCATCCTTATCGGCAAGCCTGTCAAAAGCTTTACGTGTAACAATAACCATGCTTTCTCCGGTTCCTCCCCTTCCATGTAATGCAATGACCAGAGGCAACTGTACTGATTCATCATGTAATGACGGAATATGAGCATGAAAAGTCCGCTTCAGGTTATCGTATATAAATGATGCTCTCTGAGCTATACCGTCATGAACCGGAAAGAAGATCAGACAGATAGCGGCCGGCATTTTCATAAATGCAGAAAGTGTAATTTTTGAAAATAACCTGTATTTCATATAATTGACAAATGTCAACATAATTTATGAATAAGACAGGATTTATTTTGCATATCATAAATAATACATTCCTTTTTGCCGTTGTGTCATTACACCACTTTTCCTACCTTTAATCCATAATATCGTATTACAATGAAAAAAATCGGCATCATTGGACCCAATACACCTGTCTGCAGCGAAGATTTATATTACTTCGGCATTGATCTTGGCAGGGAGATAGCCACTCCCGACAGGATTATTATCTGTGGGGGACGGGGAGGTTTTATGGAGGCTGTCTGTAAGGGGGTGAAGCAATCGTCAGGTACATTTCCATCGCAGACCATCGGCATATTGCCAGAGGATACAGCAGAGAAGGCCAACCCGTATATCGACATTGCCATACCCACAGGGATAGGTCTGGCGCGCAATCTCATCATAATTAACACGGCCGATATCATCATAGCGGCGGGTGGCGGCGCCGGGACCCTCTCGGAGATAGCCTTTGCATGGCAGAAAAACAAAAAAGTCCTTTGTGTCACCTCTTTTGGCGGCTGGGCAGCTGATCTTGCCGGCATAGACCTTGACAAACGTGCCATGGAACTTCTCATTCCGGTCTCATCCATCAAAGAGATCAAGGAATGGTTATAGTACTATCGGGACGAAGGAGTACCTATTCACATTTCAAATTTGTTCTCTGTGCTTTTGATGCCTCGGCAAAGGGTCCGTACATGGCACTCTTAAATGAAGCGCATGCATTGGCGGTTTCTCCTTTGCCTGCCTGTGCAACGGCAAGCTGATAGTAAAACTTCGCTTTAGCTTCGGCTTCACCTGTTTCAAGATCGAGTCCTTTTTGAGCATATTCAGCGCCGCTGTCGAAATTCTTCTGTTTGTTATACACGTCGGCGAAGTAGTAGAAAAGATCCTTGTCGTCTCCGTATTTTGCGGCTTTATTCAGCAGGTCAAGCGCTTTATCCAGACTATCTTCCTGGTTTGCCAGTGATCCGGCGGCACGAAAATATTCAAGAGCCTGTGTAGAGGCCTGCTCTATTCGTTCGTCATCTTTTCCGCTTTCAAGCTTGCTAAGGAATGTATCAATTGTTACTTCGAAAGAATCGTTATCATTCTGCCTCATGTATATGAGGGCCTTGTTGTATATTGCATTAAGATAACCGGGATTGATCAATAAAAGGCTGTCAAATGCCAGAAGGGCATTGTCATAATCATTCTGCGTAAAGAAATCGGTTCCCATCTTGTTATAGCCCTGTACCAGGATTTTTCCGGCAGTTGCTTTATTTGATGAGCTTCCGTATTTTTCAGCAGCGGCTGAAGCTTTCTTTGCAGCATCTATGATTTCCGGAGCCGGTTTCTTTTCATTGTAGGCATTAAGTGCGACCTTAACATATAATCCGGGTAACACTTTCGTTGCTTTTTCTTTAAGATCAGCAGTTTCATCACCAACCTTGTCTGCCAGTAAAATCACCTGCTCGAATGCAACAATAGCAGCACCGGGATCAGTCTGTGAAGCCTTGGCGCCTTCATTATAAGCCGAAATTACATCATTACGTGTTTGTGCGTTGAGGTTTGTACCTATAATAGCAGAGACGACCAGTATCCCTGCAATCTTTCTCATTTGTTTAATGTTCATTTTAATTCAGATTATGAGGTTATTATAAACACTTTTCCTTTTAAAGGCGGTAAATATAGAAATTATATTTTAAAAATCTTTTTTAAGAGGATTTTGTTAGAAAGTTCCGGGCTTTGCCCATCTATTAGGATTAGCAAAAATCTCAACTAACCATATAACGAAAATAATAATTGATAAGCAGCTATTGTATGAACATGTCCGTCTTTAATACAATGGTTGCAGGCTGAAGAAATGTAACTTCAACCGGGTTTCATCGTCAAAGAGTAAAGAGAAAAAAAATTGTATTTATTTTAGATTGAAAATATAAAACTCCCCGTTATCATGATAAAAAGTTACTTTCTTACAGCCTTCAGGAATATATTGAAACACAGGAGTTTTTCCATTATCAATATTTTCGGACTATCAATAAGTTTGGCAGTGTGCATGCTTATTATTTTAGTAGTTCAGGATCAGCTTTCCTATGATAACTTCCATAAGAACCGTGACAGGATTTACAGGATTCAATCGATAGATAACCTGAGTAAGATAGCACTAAATAAATATGCATCTTCAACCTGGCCGCTGGCAAAAGAACTGAAAGACAATTATCCATTCATTGAGGATGCTGTTGTACTTAATAGCAGCTTTAACGGTGAAGGCATATATGATGAAAAAAGGTTCCAGGTGTCAGGTTTTTTTGCTACTTCTTCATTTTTCAATCTTTTTGATTTCAAATTAAAGGGCAACCTTGAGTCGAAACCTCTTGATGAGCCTTATTCGATAATTCTGACAGAGGAGGTGGCTGATAAATTTTTTGGTGATAATGACCCTGTCGGAAAAACAATTATTTTCGAGAAATACGGTAACTTAAAAGTAACAGGTGTTATTCCAAAAACAACCCAAAAATCTCATATTCAGTTTGAAGCGTTGATTTCCGATGCAACACTTCCGGCTCTGGAAAAAGAAAATAAGATAAAAAATATTACTGATAACTGGGAAGAATTTTATTCAAATTATGTGTACATATTGCTTAATGAAAATGCAAGGCAAAGTGATCTTGATACCGCTCTAGTACAAACAGGTAAATTAAAATACCCTGAAAATGGAAAGGTAAATATCTCATTTTACAGTACCCCTATTTCCAGGATCGTTCCGGGGCCATTGCTTGCAAATGAAATCGGAATGTTTCTTCCAAATGCATTTGTAATTTTCTTTGCGGGGCTGGCAATAGTAATTATGTTTTCGGCTGCATTTAATTATACAAGCCTTTCAATTGCCCGATCTCTGATGAGGGCAAAAGAATATGGAATACGAAAATCTTTTGGAGCCTCAAGGGGCCAGCTTGTCTCACAGATTCTGGCTGAGGCAGTTATCATTGCATTAATCTCACTTTTCTTTGCCTTTATAATTCTTCAATTGCTTGTTCCTGCATTTTCAGGGATGAGGTTTATGACACTTCTCAGGATTGATCCCCATCAGAATCTTACAAGTTATTTAGCCTACTTCCTCTTTGCCGTTATTACAGGTTTAGTTGCAGGTCTGACTCCTGCAATTTATGTATCATCTCTGAATCCCATAAAAGTATTTAAAGCCTCTTCAAATATCAGATTATTAAAGAGAGTTACCTTCAGAAAGATCCTCCTTGTGGCCCAGTACACATTCTCTATTATTTTTCTGATATCAATTATTTTATTATACCGGCAGATGAGCTTTATGTTAAATAGTGAGCTGGGTTTTGACAGGGATGTTGTTTATAATATACGGCTTAATGGCCAGAAATTCCCCAGGGTTAAGGATCAGTTCAGTCAGTTGCCGGAAGTTGTATCAATTTCAGCCGGATCACATGTCCCGGGAATTGGCAATTTTTGGAGTACCGGTATAAAAAGCAAGCCTGAAGATGAATCGTACGATGCTGCTTATTTTTCTGTAGATCCCAACTATATCAAAACTATGGGAATAAATATTATTGCCGGTGAAGATTTTCCGGAAGATCCGGCCCCAAATTCTAATTTAGTAATAATTAACAGAAAGGCAGCCGGGTATTTTAAATTCAGATCTCTTCAGGATGCAGTAGGACAAAACATATTAATTTATGATACTATACCAGTCAGGGTCGTTGGTGTGGTGGAGAATTATAAATATGTTGCACTGTTTCTGCCTCTTAAACCGCTCATCCTCAGGATGAATCCTGAGCAATACAGAATTGCAGTTCTCAGGATCAATACACAGAACATTGAGGCCACCCTGGCAAAATTTAGAACTGCCTGGACTTCGATTGATCCAAATCATGAACTTCAAGGTTCATTCCTTGATTATGAGATAAAGGATTACTATGGCATCTTTGGAGATGTTTTATATACAGTTGGCTTTGCAACTATACTTGCAGTTGTCATAGCATGTCTCGGACTTTTTGGAATGGCAACTTATAGCATTCAGACAAGGTTGAAAGAGGTTGGTGTCAGAAAGGTTTTTGGTTCACAATCACGAAGTATTGCCCTGCTCATCATACGCACTTTTGTTATCATGCTGGTAATTGCCACTGTTATAGCTGCTCCACTGGCATATTTAATAAACTCAACATGGCTTAAGTTTCTTGCTTTCCATGTTACATTTGGTATCGGGACTCTCTTAACCGGTATTATAATTGTGTTTATAATAGGCATTCTTACAGTTCTTTCTCAAACACTTAAAGCTGCCAGCTCGAATCCTGCCGATATTCTAAAATATGAGTAGAAAGTGTTGACTTGTAATCGTACTTTGTGAGCCGAAGCCTTCTTTGACCAACGCATCCGCCAAATGGTGGAGAAGTTGGTGGCGAAGGCTTACGATAATGTAAAGATAGGTCTTGACGCTTTGCTGTCTTTATTGTCATACCGTCGCACCGTCGTACCGTTGCGCCATTACCCTGTTTTGGTGCTGGACTTCTATTCATCGGTCTCCATTGCATTTCGTCATTTATTTTTAACCAGCCGGTAACTTTTATTTTGTAATCATCAGCAGGAAGATAAGATTTGCATTGAAAAAAATAAGATCAATGACAAAGACTATCATACCAATAATCTTATTGTTTGTACAGGCGGGCAACTTA
>Ga0315537_1001465_pt1 | contig 18543 bp, 15 predicted proteins | sample SalMarSW160270MG_FD_203091 | JGI IMG/M metagenome (GOLD analysis project Ga0315537, IMG submission 203091) | Salt marsh sediment microbial communities from the Plum Island Ecosystem LTER, Massachusetts, United States - Salt Marsh Sediment SW1602-70 ... | reverse complement strand
CGCGAGGGGCGTCCCAGCCAGGAGGCTATCCTGGCCTGCCGGCTCACCGACCGCCCGCTGCGCCCCCTGCTGCCCAAGGAGTGGCGGCGGGATATCCAGGTTATCGTTACCGTGCTTTCCGCCGACCAGGAGAATGACCCCGATATTCTGGCGGTCATCGGCGGCTCGGCGGTATTGTCGATGTCGGAGGTGCCCTTTTCCGGCCCGGTGGGTGCGGTTCGGGTGGGCTATCTCGGAGGCGAGCTGGTCTTGAACCCGACCCTGGCCCAGCTTGAGGATAGCCAGCTTGACCTGGTGGTGGTCAGTACCGGGGAGGCGGTGGTCATGGTCGAGGCCGGGGCCAACGAGGTCTCCGAGGACGTTGTCCTGCGGGCGATAAGGTTCGGTCACCAGGCCAACCAGGCGTTAATCGACCTTCAGGAGCAGCTAGTTAAGGCCTGCGGCAAGCCCAAGACGAAGATGCCCACGGCGGAAATTGACCCGGGGCTTGAGACTCAGGTATCTGAAGTGCTGGGCGACAGGATCAGCCAGGCCCTTGGTGAAACGGATAAACCGAAGCGGGAGGAGTTGCTCGGCGCCCTGAAGAAGGAGCTCCTGGAGCGCCTGGGGGACTCGTTCCCGGAGAAGGATATCGTCTCTGTCCTTGAGGCCAGAAAGAAGGCTGAGGTCAGGGCCAACATACTGGAGAAAGGGCGGCGGGTAAGCGGCCGCCGTTTCGACGAGGTTCGTCACATAAGCTGCGAGCTCGAGCTCCTGCCGCGGACTCACGGCTCCGGTCTCTTTACCCGGGAGCACACCCAAGTGCTGACCATTACCACCCTGGGTTCGACCAGGATGGAGCAGCAGCTCGACGGCCTCGGTATTGAGGAGACCAAGCGTTTTATTCACCACTACAACTTCACGCCCTTCTCCAGCGGTGAGGTAAAGCGTATCGGCACGCCCGGGCGTCGTGAAATCGGACACGGGGCCCTGGCGGAACGGGCTATCCTGCCGGTGCTGCCCAAGCACGACGACTTTCCCTATACCATCCGCCTGGTATCGGAGGTCTTGAGCTCCAGCGGGAGCACCTCGATGGCCAGCGTCTGTGCCTCGAGCCTGTCCCTGATGGACGCCGGGGTGCCCATAACCAGGGCCGTGGCCGGGGTGGCCATGGGGCTGATTACTGGTGAGCGGGGTAACTACGCTATCCTGACCGATATCGAGGGCATCGAGGATGCCTGCGGCGACATGGATTTCAAGGTTGCCGGCACCTCCGAGGGCATTACCGCCCTGCAGATGGACATCAAGCTCAAGGGCATCGGTTTTGATATCGTGGAGCAGGCGCTTTCCCAGGCCCGCCAGGCCCGCCTTCACATCCTGGATATCATGCGTAGTACCATTGCCGCCAGCCGCACCGAGATTAGCCGCTACGCCCCTAGAATCTACCGGATACAGGTTAACCCGGACAAAATCGGCACCGTCATCGGCCCCGGGGGGAAGACAATCAGGGGGATTACGGAGGCAACCAAGGCCACCATTGACATCGAGAACGACGGCACGGTGCTCATCGGCTCGCCTGACGAGCAGTCGGCGCGCCGGGCTATCGAGATAATCGAGAACCTGACCCGGGAGGTCGAGGTCGGCGAGATATATACCGGCAAGGTGACCCGCCTCATGGACTTCGGCGCCTTCGTCGAGGTCCTCCCCGGCAAGGAGGGCCTGGTTCACATCAGTGAGCTGGCCGACTACCGGGTGGCCCGTGTCGAGGATGAGGTCAAGGTGGGTGACGAGGTTACGGTGAAGGTGGTGGAGATTGACCGCATGGGCCGGATAAACCTGTCGCGCCGGGCGGTGCTTGACGACTCGCCCCGGAAGCCCGGAGGCGGGGAAAGGGACCGGGCGGTCTCGGGGCATAAGCCCTCGGGGTATAAACCCAGAAAGCCGGGCGGCTTTCACCGCGACCGGGGCCCCGACAAGCGTCCTTCGGGTAAGAGATACTAAGAGGTACTGGCTATGGAGCCGATTAGGGTAGCCGTTCATGGTGCCTTGGGCAGAATGGGGAGAGAGGTTATAAGCGCTCTCTCGCGCGAGCCGGCTACGGAGCTGGTGGGGGCGGTAGATATCGCGGCCGGGGAGGGCAGTCTTCCTAAGCCCGACGGCTCCGGTAGTGTGCCCCTTTCCCCGGATCTGGAGAGCATACTTAAGGGTTGCCGGCCGGACGTGCTGGTGGACTTTACCATTGCTCGGGCCGCCATGCCTACGGCGCGTCTCGCGGCCGCCAGGGGTGTTAACCTGGTTATCGGCACCACCGGGCTTAGCGCCGATGATATTAGAGAGATTGAGAGCCTGGCGATTAGCCACCAGGTGGGGGCCGTGGTCGCCCCTAACTTTGCCCTCGGCGCCGTGTTGATGATGCACCTGGCCAAGCTGGCCGCCAAGTACCTTGACTACGCCGAGATTATCGAACTGCACCACCACCTGAAGGCCGACGCCCCCTCCGGAACGGCGCTGTCTACCGCCAGGATGATGGCCGAGGCCAGGGGTGAGCCGTTCTGCGTACCGGAGCAGAAGCAGGCCGCCGCAAGCCGGGGGGAGCTGGTCGAGGGGGTCAGCATTCACAGTGTGCGGCTGCCCGGTCTGCTGGCCCACCAGGAGGTGATTCTGGGCGGCCCGGGGCAGACCTTGAGCATCCGCCACGACACCATCAGTAGAGAATGTTTTATGCCCGGTGTTATAATGGCAGTTAAAAAAGTAGTTGACCATAAGGGGCTGATTTACGGCCTCGACGTCTTACTCGGCTTGAAGGAGAGCAAATGAAGGAGTACCATGTTGCCATTGTCGGTGCTACCGGGCTGGTGGGTCAGGAGTTCGTTAAGACCCTGGAGCAGCGTAGCTTCCCTATGGCCTCGCTCAAGCTCCTCGCCTCCGAGCGTTCCGTGGGTAAGAAGATGATGTTCGGCGGCCGGGAGGTCGAGGTTAGTGAAGCGACCCCGGAGTCCTTCCCTGGGGTGGATATCGCCCTCTTTTCGGCGGGCGCCGAGATTAGCCGTCACCTGTCGCCGCTCGCCGCCAAGGCGGGGGTGGTGGTTGTCGATAACAGCTCCGCGTTTAGAATGATGCCCAACGTGCCCCTGGTGGTGCCTGAGGTTAACCCCGAGGACATCGAGTGGCACCGGGGCATTATCGCCAATCCCAACTGCTCCACGATTCAGATGGTGACCGTTCTCTACCCCCTGCACAAGGCTAACCCCATCAGGCGCATCGTGGTCGATACCTATCAGGCGGTGTCGGGGACGGGCTCGGCGGCCGTGGATGAGTTGACAACCCAGACGAGGCAGGTTCTTAACGGGCAGAATACCATTCCCCACGTTTACCCCCATCAGATAGCCTTCAATGTCCTGCCCGAGATAGACGTTTTCTGGGATAACGGCTACACCAAAGAGGAATGGAAGATGGTGGAGGAGACCAGGAAGATAATGCACGCTAACGACGTCGCCATTTCGGCGACCTGTGTCCGGGTGCCGGTCTTTACCGGGCACAGCGAGGCGGTTCATGTGGAGTTCACGCGCTCCATGTCCCCCGACGAGGCGGAGCGTATCCTGGCCGAGGCTCCCGGCGTCAAGATACTCGACGACCCGGCCATAAGCCTCTATCCCCAGCCGTGGGCGGCGGCCGGTACCGATGAGGTGTTCGTGGGGCGTATCCGCCGCGACGCCTCTCATGTTAACGGCCTGGTGATGTGGATTGTCGCCGACAATCTGCGCAAGGGGGCGGCCCTGAATGCGGTGCAGATTGCCGAGGAGATGATTAGTCGGGACTGGGTAAGTCCCAAGGAGGCAAGGAAATGAAGGAGCTGGGGCGGCTGCTGACGGCCATGGTAACCCCCTTTGACGAGAGGGGTGAGGTTGACTGCGAGCAGGCGAAGAAACTGGCCCTGGCTCTCCTCAGCTCGGGGAGCGACGGGGTGGTGCTCGCCGCCACCACCGGGGAGTCCCCCACCCTGCTCAAGCAGGAGGAGGTGCGCCTCTTCTCCGAGGTAAAGTCGGCCCTGGGCGGGCGCGGCTCGCTGGTCGCCTATACCGGCAGCAACAGCACCGCCGAAGCCCTGGAGGCGACCAAAAAGGCGGAGCAGATTGGGGTTGATGCCTGTCTCCTGGTGGTTCCCTATTACAATAAGCCCTCCCAGGAGGGCCTCTATCAGCACTTCAAGACGGTTGCTGAGGCTACCAGCCTGCCCTGTATCCTGTATAACGTGCCCTCGCGCACCGTGGTCAATATGACGGCGGACACGGTGGTCCGTCTCAGCCGGATTGATAACATCATCGGCATAAAAGAGGCCAGCGGTAACCTGGCCCAGATTTCCGCTATCATCAGCGGGGCTAAAGAGGGCTTTCTGGTCTGGAGCGGTAACGACGGCGACATCCTGCCCCTGCTGGCGGTAGGCGGCTACGGGGTGATTAGCGTGGTCTCTCACCTGGTCGGGAAGCAGGTTAGGGATATGATGGAAAGCTACCTCGGCGGCAACATCGAGGCGGCGGCCCGGATTCACCGTCACCTCATGCCCCTGATTAACGCCCTGTTTATTGTCTCTAACCCGGTCCCCTTGAAGTACGCCCTCAATCAGGTCGGCTTCCGGGTGGGCGGTCCCCGCCTGCCCCTTACCGGGCCCGACGAGAAGGCGGCGGCCGCTATCCGGGAGACCCTGAAGGGATACACCATCGACCTGCCGCTGTAAGAGGGTGGCATAAGCCGCCCCGGGCCGTGATTTTTCGGCTAATGCCTCTAGTTTCAGCGTGCCGTCCGGGGAAACCTGCCCGAAACTTATAGAATAGGCGCTTTGTGGATGGTCTGCTCTCTTCTGGCGCCCACCGAGATGATGCTCACCGGGCAGGAAGCGATTTCCTCCAACCGGGCCACGTACTGCTTGGCTTGAGCCGGCAGCTTCTCGTAGTCCCTGATGTCGCTGGTGGGGGACTGCCATCCCCTTAGCTCCTCGTAGACGGGCTGGCACCCCTCGAGGGTGGTGATGCTCCCCGGGAAGTGGCTAATCGTCTTCCCGCCGGCCTTATAGCCGACGCATATCTTGAGGCTCGCTAGCTCGTCGAGCACGTCGAGGCGGGTAAGAGCCAGGTTGGTCAGTCCGTTTATCCGGCTGCTGAAGCGGGCGGCTACGCCGTCGAACCAGCCGCAGCGCCGGGGCCGGCCGGTGGTGGTGCCGTATTCGTGGGCCCGCTCCCGAATCATGTCACCGGTGGCGTTATTTAGCTCCGTGGGCATGGGGCCGCCGCCCACCCGGGTGCAGTAGGCCTTAAAGATACCCAGGACGCGGTCAATCCGGGTCGGGCCTAGCCCCGTACCCAGGCAGCCACCCCCCGCCAGCGGGGAGGAGGAGGTGGTGTAGGGGTAGGTGCCGAAGTCGGGGTCGAGCAGCGCCCCCTGGGCACCCTCCAGGATAACCAGCTTACCGCTGTCCAGGGCTTCGGCGAGTAAGACGTCCGTCTCCCGAACCAGGGGCGCCAGGCGCTCTCCGTAGCGGCAGTACTGCTGGTATATCTCGTCCAGTGACAGCGGTTCGACCTGGTACACCCTGGTCAGGATGGCGTTCTTAACTTCCAGAATCGGGCGCAGACGCTCCAGAAAGGCCTCTTTGTCGAGGATGTCGCCCACCCTGATGCCTAATCTGGCGGTCTTATCGGCGAAGGCAGGGCCGATGCCCTTACGCGTGGTGCCGATGGCCTTCCCGCCGCGCTGCTCTTCTTCCAGACCGTCGAGCCGGGTGTGATAGGGCATAATCAGGTGGGCCCGGTCACTCACAAAGAGGTTACCAGTACTAACGCCCTTTTGCTTGAGATGGTCTATCTCGCCGAGCAGTACCGCCGGGTTAACGACCACGCCGTTACCGATAACGCAGGTGACCCCGGGATAGAAGATACCGGAGGGGACGAGGTGCAGCCCGAACTCGCCGTAGTGGTTAACGATGGTGTGCCCCGCGTTATCACCGCCGGAAAAACGCACCACCACCCCGGCCTTTTCCGCCAGGAGGTCGACCACCTTACCCTTGCCCTCGTCTCCCCATTGGGCTCCGATAACTGCAATAACTGGCATTTTATCTCCTCTTGGTTTCCTCCATAATTTATAGCATAACTGGCCCCGCCCATAAAGGCGGCTTTAGCCTGATGCCGGGGGCTGTTTTCTGGTCTGCTTGAGCACGTAGCGCAGCCTCTGCCCGGCGGTAACGAAGCTCAGGACGGCGATGATGGCCAGCACCGTAACCAGGGCAAAATCGACGCGGCTGGCGAGCAGTCCCACGGCCAGGGTGACCACCCGTTCCGGCCGGGTGAAAAGACCTATCTTACACTCCAGGCCGATGGCTTCGGCCTTGGCCCTGATGTAGCTCACCAGGGGCGACCCCATTAGCGCCAGCGAGGTAAACAGGATGCCCAGAAACGGCGGGTCGGCAAAGAATAGCAGGTAGTATACCGCCACCGCAAGTAGCAGCACCGCCTCGGAAACACGGTCGAGCGTTGAGTCAAGGACGGCGCCGGAGCGGGTGACCTGTTTGGTGTGGCGCGCCAGGGCGCCGTCGAGCATGTCGAAGAGGCCGCTAACCAGCACCACCACGCCGGCGATAATGAGGTGCCCGGTGGCGATGAGGGCAGCCGCTCCCAGGGAGATGGCAAAACCCAGCCAGGTCAGGGTGGTGGGGGTGATGTGGGTCTTCTCTAGGAGCGGGACCAGTGGCTCGGTGAGCTGGTAGGCGGACTTACGAACTTCGGTCAGTTTTGGCATGAGCTCTTACTTTTCTGGAAAACAGCTTGCGTGTGTCTTCGATAATCATTCTTCGTAGCGAGAACGTCTCCCGGTACTGAGACCTGCCGAGCACTTCCTGGTAGAGGTCGAGCACTCGGCGGGCGACGTTGGCCCAGTCGTACTCCTGGGCCTTGAGCCTGCCCCGCTGCCCCATTTCCTCCCTCAGACTTTGGTCACCGAGCAGCGAGGTCAGGGCTTGAGCCAGGCTCCCGGCATCCTTGGGGGGCACCAGAAGCCCCTCGGCGCCGTGGGCTAGGATACTGGCGTAGCCGTCGATATTAGAGGCGACCACTGGCTTGGCGGCCGCCATCGCCTCAAGCAGGACGATGCCGAAGCTCTCCCAGCCGGTGGCCGGGGCGCAGAAGACGTCGGCCGTTCTGTAGTATCTGGGTAGCTCCTGGTAGTCGGCATAGCCGACGAAGACGACGTCCCTGAGGCCGAGCTTAGCGACCTGCTTTTCGTATTTGTCCCGCAGGTTACCGCCCGGCCCCACGATGATGAGCCGCGAGTCGGGGACGTTTTGTTTGACCTGGTGGTAGGCCTTGAGGAGGTAATCGGCCCCCTTCCGTTTCTCAAGGCGTCCCACAAACAGGATGTTCCGTTTCCCGTCGGCGAACTCGGCAACCGGTTCTGCCTCGGGGGAGAAGTGCCTGGTGTCGACGCCGTTGGGGATGATGTTGTAGTCTGCCGGGAAGTACTTGTTGACGAAGTTCCGGGCCGGGTTGGATACGGCGATGTGGCCGTCGAGCTTGCTGAACCACCTTTTGAAGAAGACGGGGCCGAAGGGTTTGGCGATGTTGTATCCCTTGCCGTCGAAGGCGTGAAAGGTGCCTACGTTGGCGGTGCGGGACATGCGCAGCACGGTGGTACACAGCATCGGCATCAGGGGTTCGTGAAGGTGGACGATGTCGAACTTCTCTCTTTCCAGCATATCGGTTATCTGAGTTGACAGGCGGGGCGATATGGTGACCCGGGCCACCGAGCCGCTCACGGGAATGGCGCTCGGTTTCCCGATGTGGATGAACCGGTCGCCGAGGGTGGTAATCGGGCTTGAAGCCGGGGCGATGAACTTCACCTCGTGGCCCAGTTGAACCAGCTGGGTGCCCAGCGACGTAATGTGGTTGACCACGCCGCCGGGGTAGGCGAAATCATAAGGCGAGACTAAAGCTATCTTCATTTAGTTGCCTCTGCCTGAACCCGCACTAAGCCGCTTCCCCGTCATGTGGCAGAGCCAGCCTTCTTCTTGGCCTGCTTGCAGTTGGTAATAAAGTCCTCCACCTTACGCCGTGCCTCGTCGTCGGTGTACTGTATGGGCGGCGATTTCATGAAATAGGAAGAGGGAGCCGTCAGCGCGCCCTTGAGCCCGCAGTCCAGGGCGAGCTTACAGCACCTGATGGCGTCGATAACCACCCCGGCCGAGTTGGGGCTGTCCCAGACCTCCAGCTTCAGCTCCAGGTTCAGGGGGACGTCGCCGAAGGTGCGTCCCTCCATCCTGATGTGGCAGAACTTGCGGTCCAGTAGCCAGGGGACGTAGTCGCTGGGGCCGACGTGGATATCGTCGGGGTCGAGCTGGTAGTCCAGCTGCGAGGTGACGGCGTTGGTCTTGGATATCTTCTTGGACTCGAGGCGTTCCCGTTCCAGCATGTTCAGGAAGTCGGTGTTGCCCCCGAAGTTGAGCTGGTAGGTTCGTTCCATCTTGACGCCGCGGTCCTGGAAGAGGCGGGTGAGCACGCGGTGAACGATGGTGGCCCCGACCTGGGACTTGACATCGTCGCCGATGACCGGCAGCCCCTTTTCCTCAAAGCGTTTTTGCCAGTACTTCTCGCGGGCGATAAAGACGGGGATACAGTTGATGAAGCCGCAGCCGGCAGTCATTACCTGCTCCACATACCACTTGGTGGCTTCCTCGCTGCCTACAGGCAGGTAGTTAAGCACCACGTCGGTCTTGGTCTCCTTGAGGATGCTGACGATGTCGGCGGTGGGCCCGGGCGCCTTCTGTATCTTCTGCGATAGATACTTACCGAGCCCGTCGTGGGTCATGCCCCGCTCCACCTTGACCCCGGTGGTCGGGACATCGGTAAACTTAAAGGTGTTGTTGGGTGGGGTGAAGATGGCCTGGGCGAGGTCCTTACCCACCTTGTTCTTGTCGATATCGAAGGCGGCCACGAAGTTGATGTCGCTTATGTGGTAACCCCCCAGGTTAACGTGCATCAGTCCGGGCACGAACTCCTTCTCTTTGGCCTTCTGGTAGTGATGAACGCCCTGCACCAGAGAGGAAGCGCAGTTGCCCACCCCGATGATAGCTACATTTATGTTACCCACCTTGACTCTTCTCCTTTCCAGCAGTAGCGGGCTAAAAAGACTCACTAACTGAATTATAGGCAGGCTGTCAAGCGTCTGCCCGTCTTCGTCGGCCGTCCACAGCCGGTTACTTTAGTTAATTAGCGGAACACCCTCTTGGGGTGCCAGCACCCGTTTTTCGGATTGAAGCGTAGCACACCCAAGAAGAGGCCGTCAAGGGTGTAGGCGCGATAGCAGTCCCGCCCCCCGGTTTCCGGCTCTCCGGCCGGGATTTCCAGGGCTAAGGGCTGCCCGTTTCTGGCGAGCTCTTCCTGCTCGCGGCTTAAGATTACGGCGGCCCAGTCCAGGAACACGGCGTCCAGGGGGTAGACGTAGCGCTGCCAGTAGCCGTGGCGGCAGGCTTCCTCGAAATCACTTAAGGGAACGGCGTCCCCGAGGTCGAAGATGCCGCAGCGCAGGCGGGTTAGACTAGTCAGGGTGGCGCCGCAGCCGAGCACCTGCCCCAGGTCGTGGGCCAGGGAGCGGATGTAGGTGCCCTTGCCGCAGGTTACCTCTATGGTGAAAAAGGGCGGCTGCCAGTCGCTGAGCTCCAGGCGGTCTATTCTGACCGGGCGGCTTGGCCGTTCCACCTGAATGCCGGCCCGCGCCAGCTCGTAGAGCCGCCTGCCCTGGTGCTTCACCGCGCTGAACATGGGCGGTGTCTGTGCCGTCAGGCCGCGAAAGCCGTCCAGCGCCGATAAGACCTGCTCCCGGCTAATCCCCGAGGGGTCTTCCCGCCGGGTGGTCCGGCCGCTTGAGTCGTAGGTATCGGTAGCCCGTCCCAGCTCAATCCGGGCCCGGTAGACCTTGGTGGCGTCCGTGAGGAAGGCGCTAACCTTGGTGCCCTGGCCGAGACAGACCGGCAGGACGCCGGTGGCGTCGGGGTCGAGGGTGCCGGTGTGGCCCACCCGCCGCTCCCCGGTTAGCCTCCTTACCCTGGCCACGACGCCGAAGGAGGTTATGCCCTGGGGCTTCCCGATGTTTAGTATCCCGTCCACAGCGAACCTCGGTGCTTATCCAGGACTACCATCCGGGGCGGCCCGGCTGAGGCGGGCTTGCAAGCTACCCCGGTTAGCCCTCTAGCCGGCGGTTGGTCTCGTCTTTAGTGACCTGGTCGATTAGCTGCAGGATATGGTCTCCCTGCTCGATGGAGTTATCCCAGCAGAAGTTAAGCTCGGGGGTGCGCCGCAGCTTCAGGTTGTGGGCCAGCTCTTTACGCAGGAAGCCGGCGGCGGACTCGAGCACCTCGAGTATCGCCTGCTTTTCCTCGTCGCTACCCAGGTGGCTGACGAACACCTTGGCGTGTCTCAGGTCGGTGGAGGTGGCGACCTCGGTCACCGCCACGAAGGTGTTGAGTCGGGGGTCTTTTAGCTGACGCTGGAGTAGTTCGCTGAGTTCGCGGCGGATGAGCTTGTTTACCTGCTCGATGCGATGCCCCATAACTAAAGCCTGGCTTCGGGGCTACTTACTGATTTCAGTGCGGAAGAATTCCAGTGTGTCGCCGACCTGAAGGTCGTTACAGTCTTTAAGGCCCACCCCGCACTCATAGCCAGCGGCTACCTCCTTCACGTTATCCTTAAAGCGCTTGAGGCTGCTGACCGTGGACTCGCAGACCAGCTCCTCCCCGCGCCGCAGCCGGGCGGAGCCGCCGCGGGTTATCTTCCCCTCGGTGACATAGGCGCCGGCGACCTTTTGCTGCTTGCCGAGTGAGAAGACATTCCTCACCTCGGCCTGCCCCTCGATAACCTCGACATAGGTGGGTTCCAGCATCCCCTTCAGGGCGCTGCTCACATCGTTCACCAGGTCGTAGATTACCTTGTAGGAGCGGATGCTGACCCCCTCTCTCCCCGCCAGCCGGCGGGCTCCGGTCTGGGAGCCAACGCCGAAGCCGATAATTATACCCTTGGAGGCGACGGCCAGCATAACGTCGCTCTCGGTGACGTTACCCGTGCCGCTGTGGATAACCCTCACCTGGACCTCATCGGTGCTCAACTGCTGCAAGGAGCTCCTTATCGGTTCGATGCTGCCCTGCACGTCGGCCCTGAGAATGATATTGAGTTCCTTCACCTGGCCGGCGCTTATCTGGTCATAGAGGTTGCTCAGGTTGACGGCTCCGGATTTCTGCTTCTCTTCCTGCCGTTTCTGAATCAGCTTCTGTGCCTGGCTTTCGCTGGTGACCACGTTCATGGTGTCCCCGACCTGAGGCACGCTGCCTAGGCCCAGGATTTCCACCGGGGTCGCCGGCTCCGCCTTCCTCAGGTGCTTGCCCAGGTCGCTGAACATGGCCTTTACCCGTCCCCAGGTGGTACCTACGACCAGGGTATCGCCTACCCTTAGGGTTCCTTCCTGAACCAGTACCGTGGCCAGCGGCCCCTTGGTCTTGTCCATCTTGGCTTCGATAACGACCCCGACCGCGGGGCGGGACGGGTCGGCCCGGATTTCCTCCATCTCGGCTACCAGCAGCAGGTTCTCCAGGAGCTCGGCGATGCCGGTTTTCTCCTTGGCGGAGATGGGGGCACAGACCACATCGCCCCCCCATTCCTCGATGAGCAGGCCGGCGTCGGCCAGCTGCTGTTTAACGCTGTCGGGGTTGGCTGTGGGCTTGTCAATCTTGTTTATGGCTACTACGATGGGCACCCCGGCCGCCCGGGCGTGGTCGATAGCTTCCAGGGTCTGGGGCATGACTCCGTCGTCGGCGGCCACTACCAGGATGACGATGTCGGTTACCTGCGCCCCCCGGGCCCGCATGGCGGTGAAGGCCTCGTGCCCCGGTGTGTCCAGGAAGGTGACCTTGTGCCCCCCCACCTCGACCTGATAGGCGCCGATATGCTGGGTTATGCCCCCGGCCTCGGAGGCCATGACGTTGGTCTCGCGGATGGCGTCCAGGAGCCGGGTCTTCCCGTGGTCGACGTGCCCCATGATGGTAACCACCGCCGGGCGCGGCTTCAGGTTCTTGCGGGCCTCACCCTTGAGGTGCTGTCCCTTCTTGAAGTCGATGACGGTGCTCGATAGCTTGCGTGCCGCTTGAGGCTCCGGGCGCGGCTCGTAGCCCAGAGCGGTGGCCACGGTAGACGCGGCTTCGTAGTCGATAATCTGATTGATATTGGCCATGATGCCGATTCGCATCAGCTGCTTGATGACGTCGATGGCGCTTGCCTCGAGGGTTTCCGCCAGCTGACGTACGCTTAAGGTAGGCGCAATCTCCACCGGGCGCACCTCGGCTGGCTGAGCGCCGGCCCGGGGTCCTCTCGCGGCTGGGGCTGGCCTGCCTTCCGAATCACTCGTTCCGGCCACTATTCGCATCTCCTTCTATAATCTCCCTGGCCTGCCGCCAGAGCTCTTCCCGGTTCCGGTCGCTGAGGGTTGTCCGCAGGGCATACTCCAGACGGTTGCTCTTCAGCCCGGCTTCCCAGCATTCCAGGCTGGGGCAGAGATAGGCGCCGCGTCCGGCGGACCTTCCCCGGCGGTCAATCTCGACCTCGCGCTCGGCCGGGCATACCAGGCGGATTAGCTCCCGCTTGGGTCTTGCCCGCCGGCAGGCGATGCAGGTTCGCTCGGGAATGTGCTGGTTAATAGCCTTCGTTCTCCTCATAGTCTTCCAGGCTCTGTGATACCCGGCGGCGTTTCTTAATCTTGATGCCGTCCTCGGCAGCCGCCTTGCCCGGAGCGCTCTTCTTCTTTTTCTTCTTGGCTTTGACACCCGCTTTAACCGGGGTCGGTATCGTGATGTCCTCGGCAAACCTTATCTCGGGCTTTTCTTCGCTGGTCGGCGCTTCGGGGGTAACCGGGGTGAGGACCTCGCTCTCGACGGCCTCCTCTAGCTCCTCAGCTTCCTCGGTTATCTCCTTAGCCTCCGCCGCTGCTGGCTCCTCGAAAACGGCTGCCTCGGCGGGGAGCTCCTCCTCGGCTACGGCTTCGGCTTCGGTAGCCAGGGCCTTGGCTGCTTCCTCGGCCTCGGAGGCGCTCTTGATGTCAATGCGCAGGCCGATAAGCTTGGCTGCCAGCCTGACGTTCTGTCCCTCCTTACCGATGGCCAGGGAAAGCTGATTATCGGGCACCACTACGGTGGCCGTCTCCCCCTCCTCGTTCACGCTGACGCTTACCACATGAGCCGGGCTCAGGGCATTGGTGATGAAGGTAGACTTATCCGGGCTCCACATGATAACGTCTATCTTTTCCCCGCTCAGCTCGTTGACGATATTCTGTATCCTGATGCCCCTCAAGCCGACGCAGCAGCCGACGGGGTCGATGCCTTCCTGGTGGGCGACCACGGCTACCTTGCTCCGGTAGCCGGCCTCGCGGGCGATTGCCTTTATCTCCACGGTGCCGTTGAGAATCTCCGGGATTTCGAGCTCGAAGAGCCTGCGCAGCAGGTTGGGGTGAGAGCGCGAAACCAGCACCCTCGGCCCGCGGTTGGTCTGGATTACCTCCAGGAGGCAGACCTTGAGCCGCTGGCCGACCCGGTACCTTTCGTTGTGTACCTGCTCGGCGGCGGGCAGTATGGCCTCGGTTCGACCCAGGTCAATGAAGAGCTGCCTGGGCTCGATGCGGCGCACCATGCCGGTAACGATTTCGCCTTCCTTGTCGGCGAACTCCTCGAATATGGCGCTGTGCTCCGCTTCGTGGAGACGCTGCAGGATGACCTGCTTGGCGGTCTGCGCGGCGATGCGACCCGCATTGCTTGGGGTGGCCTCTATCTCCACCGTGTCGCCGAGCTGGGCGTCTGGTTTGAGCTTGAGCGCCTCTTCCAGGGTGATCTCACGGCGCTGGTCCGTGGGCACCTCGACCACCGTCTTCTGGAGCCATACCTTGATGCCGCCGGTGTTGGGGTTAATCCTGACCAGGATATCCTGGTTGGGCGCGAAGTTGTTCTTCTTGTAGGCCGACACCAGCGCCGCCTCTACCGCCTCGAGTACCGTTTCCCGGGGCAGGTTCTTCTCCGCCGAAAGCTGGGTTATAGCGAGCATAAAGTCGCTTTTCATCTTACCTTAAGCCCCCAATTACGTTATCCTCTCCAGAACAAAAAAGTGGGGAGCACCCACTTCACAACGCAATCTTCACCTAGCGAGATTATACCACAACCCGGCTTCGGGACGCAACACGGCCTGGGATTTCTGGTCGGGAAAGCGCGGGGCTTGAGCTTTTTGGTGTTGTGCCTTATAATTTGTTATAGTTATATCGGTGTGGTACCCAGCCGTGTTGGCTGGTTAAGTTCGGGTAGTATGAAGCACCTTAAATTAGTATGCGGGATTAGCCAGTCTCTCGGTTTAGTTTTTCGGTTTTAGCTTGTGGGTACTATCTGAAATCAAGCTAGAGAATCCCAAAGTCGAGGAGGGGAAGAATGAAAAGGTTTATTATTCCCGTGCTAGCCGTAGTATTGATTACCAGTCTGGTTCTTACCGGTTGTAGACCCAAGCCCCCTGAGCGCCCCGATTTCCCCGACGAGATGCCCTGCGGTATGATTGTCGATTTGAGCGGCCCCAATGCCGAGATGGGTAAGAGGCTCAGTACTGGTGCCGAGGTAGCCATTTATCAGATGAACGAGTGGGGGGGCATCAGGAACATGTATTCCATGAAGCTGGACCTCATCGTGGCCGACGACGGCGGTTCTGCTACACAGGCGGCGGCCGAGGCGGAGCGTTTGATTAACGAGGAGGGTGTTATCTTCCTGATGGGCGCCTGGCCCACGGCCATGGCCATCGCCGAGGTAGCCGAGGAATACGAGGTGCCCTTCATCTGCCCTCTGGACTTGGAGCCGATTACCGACCAGGGCTTTCACTATACCTTCCGCACCACGTCCAGTGCGGAAGAACTGGCCGCTCAGGTGGTAGACGCGATGACGGAGTCGGCCTCTGAGGCAGGCTTAACTCCGCCCGAGAGCTGCTACCTGATGTATGTCCCCGATGCCCAGGGTACCGCGGTAGCCGAGGCATTTAAGGAGAGTGCGGCGGCAGCCGGTATCGACATAGTGGGCGAAGCGGCTACCGAGACTACCCTGACCAGCTTTGCCCCTCAGCTTGCCGATGCCGAAGCGTTGGCGCCCGACCTGCTTTTTACCTGCAACTATCTCGAGGGTTCCATAGCACTGTACCAGGAGGTGTTGGACAGAGATATTAATTTCCCCTACGGTGTCTATTCCTGGGGGTGGGGTACTGAAGACCCCCTCTTCTACGAGGCGCTGCCGCTGGAAGCCTATAACTATGGCTTTGTTCACGAGGCTGGCGACCCGCTGGCGGAGCGGAGAATCTACTACGACTGGATTAATGATGAGGTGCGCGCCAGGATAGACGAGGACTGGAACAACCCGGAAATAGCTACCCCCTATCACGCCGTCTGGTTGGTCAAAGAGGCCCTCGAGCGCATGGTGTCGTTGGGGCAGTCGCTCCCGGGGCAGCAAGCGGAGATTGCGTTCAGCCTGGAACTGGGCCCGTTCCGGAATTATCTCCAGCTTTCCCTGGCCAAGCTGGATATTAACCGCTCTATCGTGGAGAAGGTGCAGCTGCCGGAGGGTTGGGTGTTTCTCCCTGCCCTGGATGTGTTGCGTTTTGAGCGGTTTAAGTTTGACGATACCGGTCAGAATATCTATGCCACCGGCATGATTAGCCAGAATATCGATGGCGTACGATGGCCGATGTTCCCCACGGACGAGCGTGAGGATGATTCCCCATCAATTGTCCTGCCGATACCGGCCCGGGACTAGCGCTAAGGAAGATGTTTTCGGGGCAGGCTTAAGCCGGTGGTAGCCGGCGCCGTGCGGGGCCTGAGTGAGAGCCCAGGGCGCGGCAGCCTGTCCGGGATAATGGGATAACCTAACATCATTTTGGCGGTAGGGTTATTAATTTTCAGAGTTAGCTTCGGTTCTGTGGACAGTATTTTGTAATTAATTTTCTGAAACCTATTGACAAGTAGCCAAAATTGAGTTATAAGTATACTTAAATTGTCTAGCCCCATTAGTTAAAGCTAAGTAGTTTCGTGTGTCAGTTCGGTAAGAGTTAGGTTATGACTGAAGTTGCCCAGAGACCAGAGGCAGAAGGGGAAACCGCTCGTGGGATAGCTAGGCGAGTTGTCGCCCACGAAAACTTTGTCATCGGTATGGTTCTGGTTGGCCTGGTTGCGGCGCTGGGTGGTGTCTCCCGGGGAGCGACTCTTACCCCCTCCAATGTGGCCAATGTCCTGTTGCAGAGCTCGGTTCGTGGTGTGGTGGCCATAGGGCAGGCTTTCGTTATTCTGACCGCTAATATCGACCTTTCGGTTGCTGGCGTGGGGGTTATGGCCATGATGATGGGTGGTGCCATGATGACCACCCAGTGGCAGAATATTCTCGGGTATTCGGCGCCTCTGGCTCTGGTCATACCGGTCATGCTAGTGGTGGGGGGGGGCTGGGGGTCGCTGAATGGCGTCCTGGTCTCCCGTCTCGGGATTCCCTCGCTGATAGCCACCTTTGGTGTCTGGCAGCTGGGCTACGGGGCTGCTTACTATGTAACCAACGGCACAGCCCTCATGGAGCTGCCGGAAAACCTGGCGGCGGTCGGTTCTCTGCCGGCGGCGCCCATCATCTTCTTCTCGGTGGGGGCAGCGGCCTACATCGTTCTTAATCATACCGGCTTCGGGCGCAATGTGTATGCCGTCGGGGGGAATCCGGTAAGCGCCTTCCTTTCCGGGATAAACGTGAGAAGGACATACTTCTATGTCTTCATTATCTCTGGTGTGCTGGCGGGGTTGGGCGGCCTGCTCTTCCTGTCGCGCGGTATGGCGGCCTCCATAGAGGCCCTGAGGGGTCTTGAACTGGATAGCATCGCAGCCTGCGCCATCGGTGGCATCAGCCTCTTTGGTGGGCGCGGAAACATTGTTGGGGTGATATTGGGTTCTATCATTATCGGGGTAATTACTAATGCTATCAGTGTTATGCATATGGGCCATGCCGCCCGTTACATTATCAAGGGGGCAATCATAATCGGGGCGGTGGCGGCTGACATCATACGTCGGGAGCGCCGTCGCTGAGGTTCCAATTCACTTTTGGTAGAGTATAGGCTATGACGACTCAAAGCGTAGAGCAAAGAAGGAAGTCTGACTCGCGTAGTGTTGCCCGGCGTATCTTCAGACATGAAAACGCGACTCTGGTCATCATTCTGGCGGCTCTTATTGCCGGCATGGCCATAGCCACCGGGGGAAAATCGGCGGCCTTGCGTAACATGAAGATGGTGCTGGTAGAGACCTCGACCATGGGGATATGCGCCATAGGCCAGGCGTTTGTTATCCTGACCGGTGGTATTGACCTGTCGGTTGCCGGTATTGCTTTCGGGACCTCGGCCCTGGGCAGCGCCATGATGACCACCCAGCCGTTTCAGCAGATTCTGGGCCACGCGGCTCCTATCTGGCAGGGCATACCGGCCATGCTTGCCCTGGGGGCTGGTTTGGGGGCCATCAGCGGTCTGGTGGTATCGCGTATCAAGGTGCCCGGTTTAATCGCCACCCTGGGTGTGTGGCAGATAGCCCACGGGGTGGGATTCTTCATCACCGGTGGTTTCACCATTACCCGGATGGTAGCCCCTCTCAAGTTCTTCGGTCAGGGCTTCATCCCCGAGGGCGGCTTCCCGGTAGCCGGTATCATCCTCATCGCGGTGGCGGTCATCTGCTATTTTGTCTGGCACCACACTGTCTACGGGCAGTCGGTCTTTGCCACCGGCGGTAGTCCCGGTACCGCGTACCTTTCGGGGGTAAAGGTTCAGAGGATGCAGCTCTCGGTCTATATTATCTCGGGGTTGCTGGCGGCACTGGGTGGCACGATCCGAACGGCGCGCGTCATGTCGGTCTCGTATTCGAGCTTCGACGGTCTTGAGCTGCAGAGTATCGCCGCGGCGGTGATTGGCGGCATGAGCCTCTTTGGTGGCAAAGGTAACATGGTCGGGGTAGTGCTGGGGGCCTTAATGATCGGCGTTATTCGCAACGGCATGTCGATACTGGGCGCCGACCCATTCCTGGAGAGCACCGTCTTGGGGGTGTTAGTTATTCTGTTCGTGGGTATCGACACCTGGCGCCGCAAGGGACACTGAAATCGACTTTCCAGGTAATGCTTATTTCTTAACAGGAACTTAACATTTTCGTGTTATCTTCGGTATGAGAGGGTGTTTTGCCCTGGTCTCCCATGAGTCTTAACAAATTGAATATGTTTTCCCGGCTTTAACGGGGTAGCCTTATTAATCCTGGGTCAAAGTCAGGAGAAGGAGGGCGGTGCCTATGGAGCACGGTACTTGAGTTGGTGAGAATGACTGGAGACTGTCTAAGACTAGAGACTGTCTAAGACTCAAAGGAAAGGAGACGAGGAATGAAGAGATTTGTAGTGCCACTGATGGCAGTGGCTGTAGTGGTGGCTCTGATTTTGACCGGGTGTACTACTACTCCGACCACCCCGAC
>Ga0315537_1001464_pt1 | contig 18545 bp, 25 predicted proteins | sample SalMarSW160270MG_FD_203091 | JGI IMG/M metagenome (GOLD analysis project Ga0315537, IMG submission 203091) | Salt marsh sediment microbial communities from the Plum Island Ecosystem LTER, Massachusetts, United States - Salt Marsh Sediment SW1602-70 ... | reverse complement strand
TCAACGGAGCTTGATAGGCAAACTTGGCACAATAGCAAAGGGAGCTAAGGAAAGAAACGTGAAAGCTCCGGCGGTCATCGTTATAGGCAAAGTTGCCACGCTAGGAGAGAAACTATCATGGTTCAAGAAGCCGTCTCGCTAAAAGGAAGAACTATCGCCGTTACAAGGCCTACGGGTCAAGCTGAAGAAGCAGGTGAGATTATTGCGAAGAGAGGAGGAAAGCCCTACCTCATCCCAACCATAGAGATTAAGGGACCTCGCGATTTGTCAGCCACTAAAAAATTCATTGACGCTCTCGCGAGAGGCGAAGTTGACTATGTCATTTTTATGAGCATTAACGGAGTAAGGTACCTGCTCAGTGCCGCCGAAAGCTTGGGACTGGATAAGCAACTCAAAGAGTGGCTGAAAAAGACTGCAACGGTAGCTGTTGGTCTGAAAACTGCTCAAAAGCTTAGAAAAAACCAAATACAAGTGGGCTTGACGCCGGCAAGGTACACTTCGGAAGGGATAATAGAGAGCTTGCGGCAGCGGCATGTTTCTGGCAAGTCTATTTGGATTCCTAGAACTAGCCAAGCGTCACCTGCACTTGCGGAAAGACTGCGAGAGATGGGTAACAATGTGCAGGAAGTGTACGTTTATGAGTCACGGCTTCCCGTTGACGCAGCGTTAACTGCGCGGTTTCTTCAAGACTTGGTTGGCGGACAGATTCACGCGATTATTTTCAGCAGTTCCCTAGGCGTCAAGAACCTGTTCCGAATGCTTGCAGAACAAGTTTCCACGGAAAAACTGCGAGAGATAATGCGCAACAAGTTAACTGTCGTGGCGATAGGTCCTACAACGGCTGAGACATTAGCTGAAATGGGCTTGAAAGTTGATGTGATGCCTGAGGAGCATCTGTTTGAGGAGGCATTGAACGCCTTAGGTCAGTATTGGAACACTAATTCGAGGGGCGATAAAGAAACATGAGGTCAGCTTCAAGTTTAGCCCGAGAAGAGGTTAAACGCCTTAAACCCTGCGTGCATGGCGGTGAAGTCTGGGATGTCGTGAATAAGACTGGACGTAGCAGACAGGATGTTCTCGACTTCAGTTCAAACATTAATCCCTTGGGACCTTCCCAAAAAGCCATTGAATCGATAAAGAGCAATTTTGGGCAAATTCCTTTTTACCCAGATCCAGATTCCACTGCATTGCGAGAGGCTATCGCCCACCATTTCAAGGGAATCAGCAGACGAAACGTAATAGTAGGAAACGGCTCCACTGAACTCATTTATTTATTCGCCGATGTTTTCATGGAAACTGGTGACGTAGCGCTTATTCCTGCGCCCACGTTCGGTGAATATGAAAGAGCCGCAAAAAAAGCAGGAGCCAGACCAAAGCATATAAAATTGAGCCCAAGTTTTCAAGTTGAACCCGCCATTTTTGTGCGTGAGATGAGGGGGGCAAAGGTTGTTTTCTTATGTAACCCAAACAATCCTACGAGCATTCTTACGTCTCGCACGGACTTGCTGGAAATCATCGAAAAAGCACTTGAGGAGAATACGCTTGTTTTTCTTGATGAGGATTTCACGGAGTTTGTTGACGGGGAAAAACGGTTTTCGTTTATTGGCGAAGTAGAGCGTTATCCTAACCTTTTCGTTTTAAGGTCGTTCACCAAGTTTTTTGGGTTAACTGGGTTAAGAGTCGGCTACGGAATTGCCTCTGAGGAAATCATCAAAATTTTATCCGCCACCAAAACACCTTGGAACGTAAACTGCTTAGCCCAAGTTGCAACGGTAGCAGCGTTAGACGATGAAGAACATTCGAACAGAACAAGCGAGCTCGTCAAAGGTGAAAGGACATTTTTGGCGCGCGAACTAAGCGGGATTAGCGTTTTTAAGGTGTATCCTGCTGATGCTAACTTTTTCTTCATAGACATCAGGCAATCGGGTTTCACAGCAGCCCAACTCAAGGAGAAGCTGTTAGAATACGGCGTACTGATACGAGACTGCACTTCATTCTCAGGGATTGACGAGTATTACATTCGAGTAGCCGTCAAAACGCGGCGCGAGAATGAGAAGCTGCTTGAAGCGCTCAAGAAGATCTTGGAAAAAGGCGGGGATTCGTAAAAAAGACGTTGAGTTTGGAAGAAAATGTTTACGATAAATATTTCCGTCCTTGTCGATTCCTTGCTGATCTTCGTGTTAGCGTTCTTGATTGACGTGACGTTTGGCGAATTTCCCGACAGGATCCATCCTACAGTTGGGATGGGCAAAGTTATCGATTACTTCAAGCCCAAAATTAGAAGTGAAAGTGTACGGGTTGAAATGGCAAATGGGGTTCTCTTGGGCTTAGGAGTTATCCTGCTTTTTGCGGTTCCTGCTTACCTAACAATTTTTTTGGTTCAGCACTTCTTCGGCTGGATACCCTACATTGTTGTATCTGCCATCGTGTTAAAGTCTACTTTTGCGTTAAAGTGCATGCGACGGTACACTGTTCCCGTAGCGGACGCGGTTGAGAAGGGAGATTGCAGCAAGGCGAGGCAGTTGTTACCTTACATCGTGAGGCGCGACCCCGCGGCGCTTAGCGAGCGGCACATAATCTCCGCGGCTGTCGAGTCCATAGCTGAAAGCACTACTGACGGCGTGACCTCACCCTTCTTTTACTTTGCTCTGTTCGGCGTTCCAGGAGCGGTGGCGTACAGAGTTATTAACACATTGGACTCAATGCTTGGCTATAAAGACCAAGAGCACAGAAACATCGGGTGGTTTTCAGCAAAAGTGGACACTATAGCTAATTATGTTCCAGCAAGGTTAACCGCTGCTTTGATGACTTTGGCAGCGCTGTTTTTGGGCGAAAATTGGAGGGAGTCTCGAAGGATTCTTCAGCGAGACAGGAGGAACACTGCAAGCCTGAACGCTGGGTGGACCTTGGCGGCTATGGCTGGCGCATTAAGCGTTCAGTTGGAAAAACCAACTTTCTACAAATTAGGAGACGGTGAAGGGTTATCTCCGATTCACATAACGAGGGCTTTGCGAATAATGGTTTTGACTGCGGTCTTGTTTGGTGTTTTGGTGGTTTTTCCGCTTCTATTCTTGAAAGCGTTAATCATATGGCAAGTCGGATTGTGAATGCAGATGCATGCGATCATCTATTTTTCGCTGCACTACAAAGATTGAAAGGGTTCCGTTAACTCTTAGGGTCTTTTGGGTTTTGCTGAGAGATCCGTTAACCAAACGGTGCTTATAGCGCGCGCTATAATTTAGCATAAAACTTGAACGCCTCGACAAGTTTATGCCTACTTGCCCATACAAGTCCAGATAGCACAAACGCGAACCCCAAATACTGAATGTTCATTAGGAGACTATTTTTGTCAATTGGCAAGGAATTAACAAAAGAATAACCAACATTGCTGTCCCTCTCCACTCTGAATAGCAAATGATCCGCCGTGGAAAATTGATGCACATAATTCATATTAAGAAACATTGATACCACCAACAAAATCAGCCCGACCAAAGCAACAGAAAAGAAAAGCAACTTGCTCAGTTTCCTCTTTGATCCTGCTGAATGAAACAGCGAAAAGCATTTACTCGCCAACGAAGCGGCTAACAAACTAAAAAAAGGCAACGACTGATAATCATACTTAACGGCATTATTATAAGGGAAGCTAAGATTCAAACCCGCCCCCAAAAAAGTGTTTACGCCTACAACAGACACAATAGTTACCAAACAAATCAAATCAAAAACAAGAAACCTTGAAAAGAACTTTCTACGCAACAAACAAACGAGCAAAGACAAGACCACTGCACCAATGAAAAACCAGCCCAAACCATAATACAGAAGAAAAGTGCCAACAAAAAAATACGAAGGAACAACACCGCTGGCATTAAAGTTCACAAAATCGTCATGACTAAAAGCGGCATGAGTTTCAAGGTAAAGTATCCCGCGGCCCCAAATTACGTCGTACCATAAGAAAAAAAGAAGTAAGGTGGGTAAAAAATATGCAGCCACTGTAAATATGTGGCTCAACTTTTTCTGGCGGTAACGAAAGTAGAATAAAGCTAGAGGAATCAGTACAAAGATGGCAAAAAACTTTGTTAGAAGAGCCATAGCAAAAAGAGTCCCTGAAACCATGAAAAGTTTTTCTGAATCTTTGCGAATTGCGTGTATTCCTACAAATAGACAAAGCAAGCTAAAGAACAGACACTGCACATCGATAAGAAAGCTTCTCGAAAGCACAAGCTGCCATGGGGTTGAAGCAAAAAGGGCAGCTGCGAGCAAACCAGTTGTTTTGTCATATAAAACTTCGCCGATTTTGTATACCAAGATGGTGCATCCAAGACCGAACAACGTTATTAGGGCTATGCCATTGTCGAATGATAAGCCGAAGATTTTGAAAAACAGTGCTTCGATGTAGAAGCCTAATGGCGGCTGGTTAATCATGTCGCCATAATATTTCATGTAGGGCATGCCCCATTTAATTATCCCTGATGCAGCTGCGTATTCAAGCTGGGTATCCCCGTTTTCAAAGGGACCTAGTGTAATCGAAATTAGCACAATCCCAATCAGAATGCCTAACAACGGATAGTATTCACTTATTAGTTTCCTAATTCCACCGCTTGCCAAGCATACACCTAATTTCATTCGCTATACAGCGTTTTGAAAATAAAACTTCCGCATTTCAGTTGAAACGCATGTTAGCTCTGAAAAATTCAAGTGTTACTGTAGCTAAGCACAAGCATTTTAGGGTCTTACGCATTCAGCCTTTGACCTGTGCGGTCGCTTTGCGGTTCGCTTCCGCCTGTGATATTCACACTCGTTAACGCGAGTTAACATCCAGCCCTTGTCTTGGTACACGCAACCGCACGGCAACGTAACCGTTTTAGGCTTTTGATTATTCTCTTTCTTCGCCACTTCTATAGCCATCCACTGCGCAGCAATTCAAGATAAGAAAGTAACTAAATAAGTTGTTGGAACAATACGCGCGCATTAAACGCAAACAGAAGCAACAGCCAAAAGTTTCAGCAGAACCGAAGCGCTGGTTCTACGCTAAGGTTCCACCTGCATTTCCGCCTTTATATAAGGGGGCTATAGTCACCGCAGAGCACTAAGACGCGATTATTCATTTAGTTTTTAGGCGCTGCTTTCTCCACCGCGCTGTTTAAGCTAAGCATTTCCGTATATGCCTTTCTAACCAAGTCTGCGATAGTTTCTTTTGTGGGCACTGCGGCGTTCAGCGACAGCGTAAAGGCTTTTTGATGGGCAATCTGCAAAAGCATGGTTATGTTCTCGGCTGTGGGATAAGCTATGCTTAAGGACAAGGCGAAGGCTTCTCCGTGGCTTTGTTCGAAGTTCTTGCGCGTTTCTTTGATGTCGATTTTGAGTTGTTTTCCGTCTATAATGATGCCTTCGTCCAAAATTGCTCTCATGGACAAGCCAGCTTCAACCGCTTTGATTCCAAGTTTTGACAGCACAGCCGCGAGTCTCTCTGAGATGGGTTCGCCTTTCCTAACTACCAGCGTGTCTTTGCTTACCCAGACGCTTCCAGATTCGATTCTGGTGGGCAAGCCAACCGCGTTTAGCTGGCTTATTATTGGGCCAGGTGGTTGCCCAGTGTTTCCAGCGGGGATAACAACGTCCATGGCGGCGATGTCGCCTGATTTGGCTGTCGTTTTGACTTTGCCGTGTTCCAGAAGAAGTGCCAACTTGAACGGGTTAAGATCGGTGAATAGGAAAAGGTTTGATCCTTCCAAGTATTCTTCAAGTTTCTTCAGGTCGTCTCGTTTCATGTTTTCGATTGCAAGTTTTGTCAGCGTGTTCTTCAAGACTCTCATGTAGACTTTGCCAGCCAAGTTCTTCTTCAATGCTTGAAGCTGGGTAGCGCGAACTTTTTGCAGGCTGGCGATTCCTATGGATTTGTATTCTTTCAGCAAGTCCTTTATCGCTTCGACTTCGCCGGTTTTTTCTTCTAATACTTGTTGGGATGGCATCGGTTTCCTCTCTTGTTATGGTTTAATTTTTACGGGTTCACCCATGGATGTTTTGATAAAGGCGAATTTGATGTTTTTGAGGCCTCGTTTAAGTTTTCCCTCTACAACTCTTAGAACCGCTTGGATGTTAGCAACTAACTCTTCGTCCTTCATGTTCTCTGTTCCGATGGGACACTGAATTATGGGTTGGTTGCGCATTTTCACAACAACGGTCTTGCGATGCTTCGGTATCAAGCTGGCTATGTCGGCGTTGGGTGGAACAGGCACGGGCAGTTTTCCCCGTGGACCCAAAGCTGGGCCGAAAATTCTGCCTACAAGCGGCATTAACGGAGCCTCAGAAATAAACACGTCATAATTATTCGCTAATTTTCGCAGTTCCTTCTTTTTGCCTGCTAACTCTTCAAGGTCTGCTTTCTCGATAACGAGTTCAGCTTCTGCCCTTCTAGCTTTAAGCGCTAATTCGCCAGAGGCGATGACGCAGATCTTGTTTGGTTTTGCTGTGGCGTGAGGCAGTTCGACAACTTGTTGGATTTTTCCTTCTGGAGCTTTCATGTCAACTTCTTTGATGTCGAGGATTAGCTCTATTGTTTGGTTGAATTTTTTTTGTCCAGATTTTGCTTTTGCCTCTTTAACTGCGTCTAACAGCGTTTTTTTGTCTAAGGGCATTATGGGAGCCTCGTGCCATTGTGGTGTTGGAACCCAGTTATAAAAATATTCGCTTATTCTTCGTCTTTTCCGAACAGTTCTTCGTAGTTTCCAGCATCGATTTCTTTTTGCACTTCTCTCGGGTCTTTGCCTTCAACCGTCACGCCCATGCTGACGCAGGTGCCCAGCATCTCCTTGGCGGCGCCCTTCAAAGTTGACGCCAAAAGCTGTGGACGCTTAACCTTAGCTATGCGCACCACCTGCTCCATGGTGAGGTCGCCCACTTTCGCCGTGTTAGGCGTCCCTGAACCCTTCTCAATCTTCAACTCGCTAACGATTAGCGCTGAAGCGGTGGGAGTGCCAACCGTAACTTCGAAAGTTTTGTTTTCAACGTCAACAGCCACTTTCACAGGAACCTTCATGCCCGCGTAATCCCGCGTAAGCTCATTAATCCTGTTCACAACCGCCATAGTATTGACGCCCAAAGGTCCGAGTGCAGGACCTAGCGGTGGACCCGCAGTTGCTTGCCCTCCGCTCACGAGCAACTCTACAACTTTCTTCTCAGTCATCCTATGCTCCACCAGTCTTTCTTGCTTTTTCAACCAACTTAACGTAGTCTGAATGAACTGTAATCGGCAAAGTGAACGTGGCTTCTAACAGCTCAAGCGTAACTTCGCCTTTAGACTTATCAATGCGTGTGATTTTCGCGCGCATACCCTTGAACGGTCCACCAGTAATCTCCACAACATCCTCCTCATCCAAGTCTTCAAGAACTGGTTTCCTGATAATGTACCGTTCAATTTCGGAAAAACTCACCAACCCAGGAATCCGAGACCGCACATGTCTCACGCCGGCTATGGCTTCTTCCACCAAGTGCGGGCCATCAGCTTCTATGAAAACGTAGCCTTTCAGCGTGTCAGGAACAAGAATAGCCTTTATCGGAATATGTGTCATTTCAACTTTTGTAGAGACAAGCCTTGCCACGTTGCGTTCTTGCCCAGTTGTCGTTTTGACCACAAAAATTTTCGTCGAAAACGGCTCTTCTTCTTTCTTCTCCATAGACTTCTTCCTTCTAGGTAGAGGCTGCAGCTGCTGCGGTTGCGCCGCCTATCGCAAAAGACAACAGTTTAATTACGAAGCCGACAAGCCCGATTGCACCTATGCCTAAAAAGCTAATTTTTATGGATAGCCAAAGCTCGCTTCTTCCCGGTTTTACCGCTAACTTCAAAGTTCTCGCGCATTGAGATAGGAATGACCTTACGCCCATATTTACCGCACACTCAAGATTTCATTAAGGAATAATAAACGTTACTGTAATTTTTGAGGTTTAAAAGCTAACTGCACCATGACTATTAAATTTTCTTGTATAAAAGCCCAATTTCCTGCAGCGCCGCCAGCAACTGCGGCTTGTCTGCGCTCTTTATTCCCTTCCAATCGAGAATTGCGCAATCGACTTTTTCCAGTGTCTTTTCCACGCACTGACGGAGCATCTCAGCGTCCACCAATGGAACAGCGTACTTTGGGATCATGTGACCAAAAAACGCTTCACCATCCAAAGCCATGCGGGTAAATCGCTGATTGTAATGCGTTCCGCCTATGCCGAGAACCGCCGTTTTCTCAGAAACGCCGAATTTGCCAATCGCCGACATGGCAGCGTGAGCAACGGCTTCGGCAGCCTTCGAATCGCGCCATTGTTTCGGTGAGCTGCCTAACTCCACAAACATGGTGGGCACGTTCAACGAAGGCCCATGATGGGTGCATTCGTAAGAAACTTCGTAGTCAAGCTTCATTCCTTCTTTGAAGAGCATCAGCGCCTTTAGCGCGTTTCGCATTGCAGTGGCGGGTGAGACAGAAATTTTTCGTGGAAGTCCGCCGAGTTCTGCCGCGGCGAAATTGCCAGGCGTGTGAACTGAAAGCGTCGGCGTGCCGCTTGTGCTGCTGTGCCGTGAAATGAAGACGATTAGGCTCAGGTTGGTGAAGCTGTCTGGCAGGTATTGCGCGTTTACTGCTTCTTCGTTTAGCATTATGAGGGTGACTTTTTTCCTGTTTATATCGGCTGAAAAGGTGGGGTTTTCCTGAAAAGTCTCGCCTGTGACGCTGAAAGGATAGCGATTGAGAATTTGCTTTGCGATGTTTAAGCTTGCGGTGTCTTTGCGTGAAGCAACAAGCAGAATCATTGCCTGATCACTCAGATAGAAGGGCTGTGGCGAGAAAAAGGTTTCCATAAAGCTTATTTGCTGAACTCGGTTCAACCTTTCTGTGAAAGAGACGAGAGAAAAATGCACCTGATCAACTTCAAAGAGTTATCCGCTAAGCAGCTTAACGCGCTGGTTGACTTGGGCATCGAGGTTAAACGCAACCCTGAAAAGTATCGGAAAGCGTTAGACGCTAAGTCTTTGGCGTTGATTTTCCAGAAGACCAGCACGAGGACGCGTGTGGCGTTTGAAGTGGCTATGACGCAGCTTGGCGGACACGCGTTATACATAGACTGGAGAACCACAAACTTCACGTTAGCGGACGTTTACGATGAGACGCAGTATTTGTCGCGCAACGTTGACGCCATAATGGCGCGGTTGCTGCGGAACGCTGAGCTGCAGCGGATGGCGGAAGCGTCGCGTGTGCCAGTGATAAACGGCTGCGACGAGAAATATCACCCAAGCCAAGCCATAGCCGACTTAATCACGATTAAAGAGCGAAAGGGCACATTGAAAGGCGTGAAGCTCACGTTCATAGGCATCCACAACAACGTCTGCAACTCGCTGATTGAAGGCTGCACCAAAACGGGCGTAAAGCTAACCACGGTGACACCGATAGTCAACGAGCACGCACGCGATGAAGCGCTAATGCAAGCGGCGAAGAAAACTGGATTGTGGCAAACCACCTTAGACGCGAAGAAAGCGGTGGAGGACGCGGATTTCGTTTACACGGACACGTGGATTGACATGGAGTTTTTCACTGACCCGAAATTCGCTGCTGAGAAGGAGAAGCGCCTTAAACTCATGATGCCCTACCAAATCAACAGTGCATTGATGAAAGGGAGCAGCGCGTATATTATGCATGACATGCCGATTCACAGGGGATACGAAATAAGCGCAGATGTGATTGAAGATTCGCGTTCTGTGATTTACGAGCAAAGCGAGAACAGGCTGTACTCAGCCAAAGCCATACTGCTAAAACTGGCAAGCGCTTAAGCGCTCGGAAAAGACTATAGCCCCCCTTATATAAAGGCTGAATTGTAGAGTGAACGAATGCTTCAGTCGTTGCTAAAATGCGTTCTCAGTTTTTACTTCAGGAACAGAAAGAAGCTGAAACTTCGAAAGACCTTCTCTAAACCGCCTATCTTAGGATCATGTTGACAAACTTTTCTGGGTTAAACAATTCCAAATCCTTGTACGTCTGCCCCACGCCGATAAACAGTATGGGCTTCTGCGTCACGTACGTCACGCTCAGGGCGGAGCCACCTTTCACGTCAGCGTCCACTTTCGTCAGTATCGTCGCGTCGACGCCTATGGACTTGTGAAATTCTTCAGCCTGCATAACCGCGTCATTGCCAATAAGCGAATCCAAAGTTAAAATCGTCAAGTCAGGGGAGACAACCCGCTTAACCTTCGCCAGTTCATTCATCAAGTTCTGGTTCGTCTGCATCCGTCCAGCCGTGTCAATCAACACAACGTTTATTCCATGCGCCTTAGCGTGGCTAATCGCGTCATACGCTACGGCTGCAGGGTCAGCGCCATACTTATGCTTGATCATGCGCATGCCCAACCGCTTTGCGTGCTCCTCCAGCTGTTCGATGGAGCCTGCGCGGTAGGTGTCGCTTCCAGCAAGCACCACCGAATAACCCTCATCACGCATGAACTGTGCAACTTTCGCTATGGTCGTGGTTTTTCCCGTGCCGTTAATGCCCACAAAAAGCAGAACAAACGGCTCGCCATTCTTGCGCTTCTCCTCAGCTTTTTTCAGCAAATCAATCTTGTTGTTTGTAAGCATAACTTCCAGAAGCACTTGCCGCAGGTTTTCCTCCACAATTTTCTTGCGGTCTTCCAAACGCTTGACTTGCACGCCCACTAAACGCTTTTCAAGCTCATCGCATATGCGGTCTGCCACTGGAAACGCCACGTCGTTTTCCGCAAGGTTCATTTTAAAATCGGAAAGGATAGAACTTAGGTTTTCAGCTTTAAGCTCGGTTGTGGTGACTTTGGTTACGAGTCCTTTAAAGCCTGACTTGAGCTTCTCAAACATCGCCTGAAGTTTTCCCTTCTCTCACTTTGGCAAGTAAACTTTCAAGTCTGTTTCTGTCCGCGTTAATTCGGTTAGCAACCTGTGCAAACTGTTGCTGAGCTGAAGCCATAGCCTTCTCCAGCTCATCTAGCCGCTCTTTGACTATTGCCTTTGCCTCTGGCAGCGTTTTTTCGATTGATACGCCTGCGCCCATGCCGACAACTACCTTGTCAGGATTTGCCAGTTTCACTTTGACATAGGCGCTGCTGCCTATCGGAACAAGGAGCTCCGCGTTCTTTTTTTCCTTTTCTATGCCCTCTAAAGTCATATTAGCGTAAGTCAAGTCCGTCATAGCGGCGTTCATCATGCTGATTCGCTGTTGCAGGGTTTCGGCGGTCTGCTCTAGAAAGCGCATTTCAACGCTGAGCTTGCGAAGCTCTTCTTCCTCTTTGCTTATCTTCGCCACGTCTTATTCCCCGGCAACTATTTTCTTCAAAATCGGATTCTCAATTTCGTCAAGCGAGACCTCTTCAACACTCAATATTTTGATGTGATGCCTTTTGACGCGGTGTTTGCTGCCGATTTCCGCATAGACCTTCTCAACTGCATGCTCAGGTTTAGCAACCACCACTTCTTTTGCAAACGACGTCTTCAAGTTTGGCTTGTTTATCTCGCCGGTTACTCTGAAAACCTTCATTTATTCATCTTCCTGCACAACATCCAGTGCATTCCCAATTATAAACATCTCGGGTCCAGTTGTCATAGAGCCAGCCACAGCAGCATGCGTGTTGCCTATTAAGCCTGTGCCCACGTAAGGTATTCCACAGTTAATCGTGCCAACGTCAACGGGAACCTTGAAAACGCTTTCCAGAATTTTTCTTTCCTCATCCTTCAACAACGGATGAGCCAAAACGCCTTTGTTCGTAGCCACAGCCAAAGACCCAACATAGGGCAAGCCAGCTATCTCGCCTGCAACAGCCTCAACGCCTAGGGTTTCGGCGATTTGCTTTATTTGCGGTTCCTTGAAGCGCGGGTCAACAACCGCTCCATAATCGTTGGCTAGCACCAGATTGCCATAAGCCGTCTTTTTTGTCTCCATCACCGTCATGGCACCTTCAAAGCATGATTTGATAACAGCAAGTTCTTCTTCTCGAATAAAATGCGGAAGCAGAATCCCATTAGAATTTGCGCATGTAAACGCGCCAACAAGCACGGAGCCACAAATGGAAGTATGCACAAGTTTCACTTTCAACCATTCAGCCGTTCGCTCCGCTTTTTTCAGCGGAACCATTTTCGGAATTATAGCAATTTTATCATTGGCAAGCGAGTAAACGCCTATGCTTGCGCTTCCAACAATGCTCGATAAGTAAACGGCCAAGGATTATTCTCCTTCAGCCAAGTAAAGCGTAACATTGCCCTCTTTGTCTTTAGCGGCGCGCACCCGAATTTTTCGAGGAGGCTTCTCTATGCCTCTACCCCAAACTTTCTCGTTGACATCGTTGCTTATCACAAGCTTGGGTAATTCTTCTTTTTCCTCTTCTGCTTCAACACGCATTTCCAACTTCATGTGCTTAGTTATAAAAGCCCTAATCATCTGCATGGCTCGAGGGGCTCTTTTCTTCGGTGGTCTAACCAACGCCTTTCCCAACGGAATCGTGTAAATTCTTTCTTCAACAATCTCTTCTTCCTCTTCCTTCCTTTTCCGTGGCTTAGCTTCTTCCTCTTCTTCCGCTGGCGCAGCTGGCTCTTCCGCTTCAACTGTTTCCTCTGCGGTTTCTTCTTCCAAAATTTCTTCGGTTTCTTCAGCAGCTTTTTCTTCGCTAACGTCTACGTCTGCTACTTCTTCGTCAGGCTGGGCTTCTTCAGGCACTTGCCCTTCTTTGTCCTCTTTTTCCATAGGTTCCTAATTCTCCTACGCCTTTATTTTCCGTTTTCTCCAGTTTCTTCCTCGCTTAGGGTTCGTCCTAACCTTCCCATCAGTCCGCACAATTACCCATGTTGGAACAGCCTTTTTCTGTTTAGTAGCCTTAGCCAACCTGCGCTTTTTAGCTGGAGGTTTAATTCGCGCCATATTCATATCCTTCTAATTTTTGTTTCTCGCTTCCGAGATTGAAGCTGGATTAATATTTGTTTCAGTTTAGCATCCGACAATGGTATGGGCAATTTGCCTGTTTGCGCCAACTGTATTAGCTGGAGTTCCAGTTGTTCGGTGAATTCTGGCTTAACCATCTTCAAGTTGGTCAGCCTTTGCCTAGCCTCAGGCGAAAGTATCTGCCTCAGCAACGCCTGCTTCTGCGCTTCTAACTGTTGCTCTGCTTGAGCTTGCCTTTGTTCATCAGTCATTCTCTGTTGCATTGCTAAAAGTTTTCTTCTGCGAATCTCCTCAAGCTCTTCATCCGACATCTCATTCGCCTTGATACTTCCTGAGTTCAGGAACCGCTTTCACCAACTCTTTCTGCAGGTCCTCAGCTACTTCCTGAAGAAGTTTTCGCCCTTTCGGCGTCATTGTTCTTCCCTGAGGACGTGTGGTTTGAACCAAGCCTGCTGCTTCGAGTTGCTGCAGGATTTTTCTAATGTTGCTTCCACCAGCTTTCACCACGTGCTCGGGTTTGACGCCGAAGTTTTTTCTTCCTCCGTAGTCAGCGCGCAGTTTCTCTAGCCCTACAGGACCGTGAACGTAGACCTTACGCAGTATTGAAGCGCTGCGTATGTACCACCAGTTGGGGTTTTGCGGTTGCTTTTCCACGTGAGAGCCAGTTTTAGCAAGGTTTGCCCATGTTGGAGGTTGTACTTCTTCAATGTTCTCTTTTAGGTATTTGGCTAGTTTTTCGATGAATTGGGATGCTGGGACATCGTAGGGAGTTGTCAAGATGCCTGTTTCCTTTTGGTTTTTCCTTGCAGTAAAATCATTAAGCCCAATATAAATATTCTCTGGACGGATTAGCGTGTTCTAAGAACGCCTATTCCCATTATCTGTGCAATTGGGCTCCAGTTTTTCAGTGCCTGTTTTTGGTTGTGGAAAGCGCCATTACGAGTAGACCCCCTCTATAGGTTTCTGCATACATCCGCTATTAGGCTCCAAATAGTACCGAACAAACTGTTAGGTTATCTGAATCCGAAATCCATAAAGAAGAAAAACCCACAAACGAAAATAGAATAGAAAATCCAATGCCAAAGCCTAAGCGCAAGTCGTGGAACTACGAAGATATTCAAGAATATAGAAAGTGGTTCGAAGGTCAAAAACAGGTTACGCGGAACAGAAACGCAAGAAAACTGAAAGCCTTTTGCGATTGGATTGGCAAAACACCAGAGCAGATATTGAAGGAATACGAAACCACACAAGATAAGAAGGCATGGCAGAGAGAACGCAAAAAAGAGATTGAGGCTTACTACAACCACCTTAAACAAGAAGGCTATAAAATCAACTATTGCAGAACTGAGCCTTTAGGCATTCTGAAATTTCATACACGGCACACTGAAACGATTAAAGAAGGCACAAAATGTTTTGATGCGCCACAACTACCTGAGAATGAATCAATAGAACTATCTTCTATAAATATTAAAAGTGATTAGAGACAATATAGATTGTATTCGTTTTGGATTTTAATGGAGGTGATGGGGTTGAATAAAAAAGTCTTAATGATTGCAGTTTTCTTGTTGGCTGTAGTTGTGTTGGCTTTGCCAATATCTACCGCTTTTGCTACGGAATCAACACCTATAAGTGGGGTTTATATGTATGCTGCACCGCCCAGTTATGAAAAAGATATAATGGCAGGTAACAACGAAATTGTCAGGGGTACAGTACTATTTATGTGGACAGGAGATATTCAAGGTTTAGCCAATTGCGATTTGGTTTGGAACTTACATCCAGAAGGAAATACTGGGAGGACCATTCACCAAATAGAATCAGCTACTGTCAAAATTGGTGAGAATACCCTAACAGGGTCTCTGACCATACTGGTTTCATTGGGAAGCCAAGAGGAAGGAGGAAAATGGACAATTATCAGAGGCACAGGGGACTTGATGGGTCTCCATGGAATAGGAACATATACGCGCATAAATCAATATGTTAGTTCTTATTCAGGTAATGTCCATTTCGACCCATAACCAACAGAAGGAGCTTTAATAGCTTCGTTCTCTCTTTTTCTATTTCATTTTTTGTTACGACTATGCAGACTATTGTGGCATTAACTGATTTGAGATACATAATTGGGAATAGAATAATCTTCTACATGGTTTTAAAAGCGACTTTTGTATTTTGTTATTATCAGAGCATCGTTAGGAGAGTGAAAAATGAGTGAAAAACAAAAACCTAACGATTTGTTCGATGCTCCAAATATGCTGTTGTGGCTTTCGCGCCTCTGAGGTATATGTTGAAACGTAGATGGACTTTGACGCGAGGCTGACGTTTTAAATCCAATAGCAGATTTTTCCATAAAATTTTAGAGAAAGCTCAATGTACTATTAGTTAGGGCTGGCTGTGAATAAAAAAAGCCTCTTAGCGGCAGCTTTCGTTTTAATGCTTCTTTTTCCAGTGTTAGCTGGAATGCAGTTCGTTAATTTGGCAGCAGCAAACCCTGACCTGTCAAACCCGATTTTGGCTATGCCTGAAGAGTACATTAATTACACTATTACTCGTGTCAATGGGACTTTGTGGGCGAAAATTGACGGAACATACCCGATATACCTGCTGCATGAAACGGATGACGCGGCGCATTGTGTGCCTCTGGACGAATTACCAATGGTTTATCCTACTCCTCCTAACACAACCAACATTCATTTGAAATTGAACGAAACAGAGCTTGACTGGAGCAGCTACCCCTACGGCACCCACCATACAGCCATCGGCGACTGGTCCATGATTTACTGCGTGATAAACCCTGTTTCAGACTATTTTGTGCTCAAAATTCACTATGAACATCCAGTTCAGGTAATAAACGGGAGCTACGTGTTCCTGTACGACCTCAACATACGCGAATACCTCTCAGATTGGAGTCCTAACTCAACAGCTTACTTTACTATACGCATGGAAACAACCGCTTCAAACCTGCAAGCGTTCACCACAGAAACAGACAGCGTATGGAACCCAATAAACTACACAATCAGCCAAGAGGGCGCAACTGAAGTAATAGCCATCCAAATCTACTCTGAACGGTCTAAACCGCTGCTAGGTGATTTGGCAATTACGTTTTCTGATGCTGAAATCGAAACTACGGCGGTTCCGTCATGGATTATCCTACCCATACTCCTAGTTGCGGTTTTGCTGGCAATCATAATCTATAGAAGGAGGCAGCGGCAAAAAGCCAGCCCTCATTTGTAGAACTGAAATAGAAAAGTGCAGTTATGCTATAATTGAATGATGAGCGAAAAGGCTCCTTTTTTGCCCTTTGTGCTTTCGAGTTAAGTAGAAGCTAATTTTATCGTGTTTGTTTTTTCACTGGCCATCCTGTTGAGGGTTTTCTGTAGTGGGCAATTTCATGTTCAAACAGTGGCACTTTCTTCATCTGTGCTTTCTCCCCACGCATGGGTAGAACTGCTACAATTTAAAACATTTTCGCCACAGAAACTGTAAACTATATAGTCAAATGCGCGTTTAATAGCTTGCAGCGTCAAGGATGGAAACGCGTGGTTCGCGAGGAAAAACCGAGAATTGCCTATTGGCTGGACAACAACCTTTACTTGAACATCACCAATCAATGTTCGAACGACTGCTGGTTCTGCTTCCGCAACTTCAAGCAGGGCGTTGGCGGTTTCAACCTGAAACTGGAAAGGGAGCCGACAACAGCCGAAGTGAAAGCTGAGTTGGAAGCCGCTTTGGCGTTGAGGCGTTGGGGTGAGGTGGTTTTCTGCGGTTTTGGTGAGCCGACTGCGCGGTTGGATGTTTTGGTGGAGGTTGCGCGGTGGATACGGAAGCGCTGTGGCGGTTCAGTTCCGATTCGGGTTGACACGAACGGTCACGGTTACGTGCTGAACAAGGGCAGGGACGTTGCGCAGGAGTTGCGGACTGCTGGCGTCAGCAAAGTCAGCGTGAGCTTGAACGGTCATGATGAGGCGAGTTACGCGGAGAATTGCAGACCCATGCTTGGTGGGGGTTTCGCGGCGGTGCTGGAATTCGTCAAGAAGGCGGTGGATGCGGGGTTGGATGTGGAGGTTTCGGCGGTGAGAATGCCTGAAATTGACGTGGAAAAAGTTGGGGCGGTTGCCGAGTCGCTGGGTGTGCCGTTAAGGATTAGAGATTACATCCCTTGCTTCTGGTGAACTGACGCGCGATTTTTGACTATAGCCCCCCTTTATATAGTTCTGAAGGCGGCTATCTGCTCGAAGCAAAAGCATAAAAGGGCACTAACGAAATTTACCAGTGGCAATACATAGAGTATTAGAATTTTCATTAACAATAATTATTGATAGATCACTGGCACTCATCATAACAACTGCAAAAGGTTTCAAACACTTTACGTGTAAAAGAAGATAGTTCATTGAATCTTAAACCAACATCAACCACTTTATTATTAATGAAGACTTTTCCAGAGTTGTCAATTATGAAATCGTGATGGGCAATTTTGTTTCTTAATATCTGGTCTTCTTCTCGACTGAGAATCCCAAAATTATGCTCTTTTAGGAATTTTAATTTTGTATAAACATCAACAATTCCGATGTCTTTAAGCCCATGCACATACTTTTGACGGAGTACATTAAAGAGGTCATGTCCATTCTCAATTAACAAATAACAAAATGCGTCTAAGCATAACACATAATTAACTTCGTATTCCCAGAGAAAAGCCAACATTCCAGCAACAGCAATTTCCCTTGCATTATTACTTTCACGAATTATGCGGAGTGTTGCCAAAATATCAAACGTATGTTCTGGTTCTGTGTCAAATGCATCCAGTATCACATGCTTCGCAGAATCTCCAAACTCGGAGCACTTAAGAAAAATCGAAAGTTGTGTCTTAGTTTCGGATTTGAATTGTTCCCAATCTTGTTCCAACATTAACCCTTCACTATTCTGGTTAGCTCTTTCATTTCAACTATAATAGTTTAGGTAACTTATACGGTATGCAAATTTACTTTTTCTTAGCTTCATTCAAAAGTCTGCTGTAAATGTTGCTACTCCTTCTGGAACATACAGTGTGTAGTCAGGGTCTTCATCCGAATAATCTGGGTATCTATTAACAAAGATGTCGTAAGATTGTCCGCCAACAAGCATGACACTATATCCACCATTCACAATTGGAGAACTAGCCTTTATTGCATCATCATCATAGAACTTAGCAAGTTGTAAGAAATAAATTGTACCACTTTGTGGATTCTGCAAAGTGCCTGTCACTCTAACTTGATTGCCTATTCCAGCACCAGTAGGATTGATTATGCTTGGCAAATTGAAAACTACACTGATTAATATCCCCAATACTAAACCAATAACTAAACCAATTGATGCACCTGCAATAACTTTTCCATTCATCTAAACCATTCTCACCTCTTGTTTAGCCTATTTCTACGCTATGCAGATTTAAGACTTATTCTGATTAGTTCTTTTCAGTTCAGTACAATGCTTTCGCATCACAGGCAAGCATCCCAATTTTTGTTTGTGAGCAAAATTTAAAGTGTACACCCGCGTTATCCCTTAGGCATGAAACGGCAACCATCGCCTGAAGTATTTCTCTCTAAGAAACTTGCCGACTTTTTGAAAGCGCTCAAACCTGACCATAAGTT
>Ga0315537_1001463_pt1 | contig 18548 bp, 15 predicted proteins | sample SalMarSW160270MG_FD_203091 | JGI IMG/M metagenome (GOLD analysis project Ga0315537, IMG submission 203091) | Salt marsh sediment microbial communities from the Plum Island Ecosystem LTER, Massachusetts, United States - Salt Marsh Sediment SW1602-70 ... | reverse complement strand
GCCTTAACCTCATAGGGTTTGCCCGTTTCCATCTGCTCGATAAGGATATCGGGCTGCACCCAACCTCGGAAGCCCTTAATCATGGGGTAATCGTTAGCGCCGATTCTTTTTTCGTTGAGCTTCTTGACCAGCTCCTCTCCGTACAGCTTGGTAAGCTCGGCGGAGCTGAAGGGATAGGTGGTAACGCCGTGCGAGTTGCGGGCGATAACGTTGCCGCCCGGATTATCTATGTTACCGGTGATAGCCCAGAGATGGTTGATGGCCTGGGCGACCACGCTGCCGGCGGGCATAGCATCCACCGGCTCTCCCCACTGGATAGCCGAAGGCTTATTTTTAGCGTAGAGTCGGGCGGCTTCTCTAATGAGGTCGGCGGGCACCCAGGATATTTCTTCGGCCTTTTCCGGCGTATATTCCTGTACCCGCTCCTTCAACTCGTCGAAGCCATAGCACCATTTTTCAACGAATTCCTTATCGTAGATGCCCTCGTTGATAATGACGTTGAGCATGGCAAGGGCGATAATGCCGTCGGTGCCGGGTCGGTTCTGCAAATGCACCTCCGCGCGACTCGTAAACCAGGTGGAACGGGGGTCGATAACGATTAATTTAGAGCCGCGTCTCATGCAGTCGATAATCCAGTGGCCGTAGAAACCGTCGTGACAGCCGGCGGCCGGGTTCTGCGCCCAGAGAATAATATACTTGGGCGGTGTCCACTCCGGTGAATCATAGCGTTTCTCCAGGAACTGCGAGCAGTCAGCGACACAGTAGGCGCCCTGGGTAGCGAACATGGCCCCCAGCCTGGGAGTGTAACAGGCATGACCGGCCAGTCCCACCTGCACCCAGTTCGGGCTGCCGTACGCGTACATTAAAAAGGTAATCGGCCCGCCGATATCACGGCCGGTACCCTGGCAGAAAATTACCGATTCCGCGCCGTGTTTTTCGCGGATATCTTTGAATTTTTTCTCGATAGTGTCGAGGGCCTCATCCCAGGTAATACGCTCCCACTTCCCCTCGCCTCTTTTCCCCACCCTCTTTAATGGGTGAGTAACGCGGTCGGGGTGGTACATATACTGCGGAATCGCCAGGCCTTTGGGGCAGAGCCTTCCCAGGTTGAAGGGATGATTGTTATCACCCTCTACCCTGACTACTTTGCCGTCCTCGACATATATCTCACAGCCGCAGCCCCCGTGCGAACCGCAACCCGCCGACCACATGGTAGAAATAACCTTGCTTTCCTTACCTTTCGCCATGCGTCATCTCCTTTCCGCAAATAAAAAATTACAACAATCGACAGTAAAATTCTAAAGGTTATTGAACGTGCGTGTCAAATTCAGGGAATCAATGCCGTATCCGGCGGGCACTTTACGCTGGACTATATTTTCTGATAAGATATACAGGGAAGAAATGAGCACTCATTTTCAGCAGCAATTTTACCACCGCTATCAAGTCATGAAATCCGCGATTACTTCATTCTAAATATTAGCAAAGGAGATGTTCGTATGGCAGAGAAGAAAAAAGCCGTAATCGTCGGCGGAGGAACGAGTAAATTCGGGGTGAGGCAGGCCCACCTGCTCGACATGGTGCAGGAGGCGATGAAAGCCTGCTCCGATGATATTCCGGCACTGAAACCAATGGATATCGACGGCCTCATCATCGCCACCACCATGGCGGGGAGACATTCATCCGCGCTCAACACCGCCCCTCTGGTAGTGCACCGACTTGGCCTATCACCGACTTCCATCTGTATCCGACTCGACACACTCTGCGCCGGTTCCAACTCCGCTATCATCGTCGCCAAGGGTCTCATAGAAAGCGGCATTTCCGAGGTAGTGCTGGTAACGGGGGCGGAAAAGGTTTACATGCCCCAGAGATGGGAGACCAACTTCACGCAGCTGGCAGTCAACGACCATGACTGGGATTCGGCCATGGGTCTGGGAGTGCCGCCGCCTTTCTTCGCCATGATTGCCAAGATGCACATGAAACGCTACGGCACGACCAAGGAACAGATGGCCCATATATCCGTAACCAACTATAACTATGGCACGGATAGTCCCAATGCCCATTTCGGCGGCAGGTCACTGACCATGGAGGAAGCGCTCAACGCTAGGATTATTGCCGACCCCTTCGGCCTTTACGACTGCTGCCCGCTTTCCGACGGCGCTTCTGCGGTCATTATCGCCTCGGAAGAAAGGGCCAAGGAACTCACCGACAGGCCTCTAGTCTACCTGCGCGGCACCGGACAGCACGCCACGCACAGCATGTCTTCCGGCTGGCCCGGCGATACGCTGGCCGAATGGCCCCACCTCAAGAAAGCCCGCGAAGTGGCTTTCAAAAACGCCAAACTCACCCCCAAGGATATCGATGTCGCCCAAACACACGATTGTTTCACCATCTCCGAGGTTATCGAGCTCGAAGAACTGGGCTTCTGCAAGAAGGGGGAGGGTGGCGCGTTCGCGGCGTCGGGCGCCATCAACATGGGAGGTGAAATCCCGACCAATACCGACGGCGGCCTCCTCGTTTACGGACATCCCTTCGGGGCGTCAGGCGCGCGCCAGGCCATTGAGATACTAAAGCAGTTGCAGGGTCGCGCCCTCCACCAGGTAAAGGACGCCAGTTTCGGTCTTACCCACAACTTGAGCGGCACCTGCGCGCAGCATACCGTAGTCGTCTACGGCAAAGAGCCCGTTAAATAGACAGTTACCCAGATTTACATAAGGAGAAGATAAATGGCTGAATTACAGAAAGTAGAGACAGTAGGAATACCGGCCCTGGAAGGCAAATATATAGGTGAAATGGATATATGGCCGTTCGAGTGCCAGGAATTTAACAGGCTCTACCCGTTTTTCGATAATCTACGGGCGGGCAAGTTTACCACCACCAAGTGTAAAAAATGCGGTCATATCGGCTTTCCCCCCGGCGTAATATGCACCAAGTGCTGGTCCGATGAGCTGGAGTGGGTGGAACTACCCCAGCGAGCGAAAGTAGTGACATTGACAGAAACACAGGCCGGCGCTCCCGCCGGTTTCCCGTCTCCGTTAATATTAGCCTGGCTTACCTTCGGCGAGAAAAGCCCGCTGAAACACCTGCTGGGACGTATCGTCAACTGTAAAGAAGGCGAACTCAAGGAAGGGGACGAGGTCCAGTTCGTGGTCTTCGATGTTCCTTCTCACCCGATTGAGGTCAAGAAGGAAACCAAAGTATGCGACAGGGTTTTCTACGCCTTTGAACCTGTGAAAAAATAAGCTCGACTTACCGGATAAATAGCGACGGAAAGGGGCTGTAAGCCATGAAAGAGATTAAGAACGTTACCGTGCTCGGAGCGGGCGGTATGGGCGCGCAGATAGGCGCCCTGGCCGCCGAAGCCGGTTACAGTGTAAAACTCCGCGATATCGAGGATAAATTCCTGGAGAACGGCCGCAAGATAATAGAGGCCAACTACGATAGAAGAATCAGCCGGGGCAGACTGACCGAAGCGGCCAAGAAAGAGTACATGAGCCGCATGACCTTCCTCGTGGACATCAAAGAAGCGGTAAAGGACGCCGATATCGTCATCGAAGCGGTGCCGGAGATAATGGACCTGAAAAAGAGCGTTCTGAAAGAGGTCAGCGCGCTGTGTCCGGACGACTGCGTTTTTGCTACGAATACCTCTTCGTTGAGCATCGCCGAGATGTCGGAGGCCGGCAAGAGGCCGGAAATGGTCGTGGGCACGCATTATTTCAACCCGCCCCATCGCATGACCCTGCTGGAAATCGTGCACGGTACCAACACCAGCCAGGAAGCCATCGATATAGCCGAAGAAGTCGCCTTAAAGATGGGACGCGCGGTAGTCCACGTCAAGGACGTCCCCGGGTTCGTCGCCAACCGGATATTCTGCAACATGTCCAACGAAGCCGACTGGGCGCTGGCGCAGGGAGAAGCCAAAAGCCCCTTCGAAGTAGATTCGGCGATTAAGTACAAACTGGGACTGCCGATGGGCATGCTGGAGCTCCAGGACGCGCTTGGCGGCGGTTCCGTCGATACGCAGTTTCACGTCATGGAGTACTTCGGCGAGACCATGGGAAAGAGCTACGGCCCCGGCCCCGTACTAGCAAAGCTGTTTAAAGAGGGGAACTACGGCAAAAAGACCGGCAAGGGCTACTACGACTGGTCGGAAGGCAATACCAACGAAATCCCCATGAATGCCGGTTACGACTTCGACCCGATACGCGTGCTGGCGACGGCCGTCAACGAGGCGGCCAAGCTTATCGAAATGGACGCCACCACCCGCGATGAAATCGATACCGCCGTTCTCCTCGGCCTCAACTACCCGAGGGGCATCCTCCGCATGGCGGACAGCACCGGTCTCGACAGGGTTCTGGAAGAACTAAATCGACTCTATAATAAATACGATAAGGAAGACAGATACAAGGCGTCTTCCGTCATCACCAAACTGGTAAAACAGGGGAAGCTGGGACGCCAGACCGGCGCGGGCTTTTACTCCTACGGGCCCGGAGAGTACGAGTTCGTCAAGCTGGATATCAATAAAGAAACTAAAGTAGCCAGATTGATTCTGAATCGGCCCAACCGCGCCAATGCCTTTAATGCCGACTTTATGACGGAGATAAACAAGGCGCTCTGCGAGCTTGAGAAGAACGCCGATGTCCGGTGTGTGGTTATTACCGGGGCCGGCGCGAATTTCTGCGGTGGCGCCGATTTTGCGGCTTTTGCCTCCGGGGAAATGGACGCCACCTTCAACTTCAGCGAAGCCCCCCACGATGTTTTTACAAGAATCGAGACCTATCCCAAGCCGGTTATCGCCGCTATCAACGGCCCGGCCATGGGAGGCGGACTAGAGCTTGCCCTTTCCTGCGATATCAGGATAATGAATAAAACGGCTGTGGTACGCCTCCCCGAGCTTAACCTGGGGCTTTTCCCCGGGGCGGGCGCCACGCAGCGTCTCGGCCGTCTGATAGGCTGGGCGCGGGCTAAAGAGATAATTCTCCTGACCGACCCGGTCGATGCGGACAAGGCCCTGGCATGGGGGCTGGTAAGCTACGTTGCCGGCGGGGATGAGTTCACCAAACTCGTCGACGACACCGCGGCGAAACTGGCTAACGGGGCGCCCCTGGCACAGAAGCTGGTTAAAGGCCTCATGTATTACGGCGCCCAGGCAGACCAGCGCACGGCGCTATATCTCGAAGCGGCTGCTTCCGGCGATATCGCCTCGACTAAAGACCTGAACGAAGGCATCACCGCCACGAACTACCGCCGCACGCCTAAATTTACCGGCAAATAAAGTTTCTTAAATGTCATTGCGAGCGCAGCGTGGCAATCCCGATGCAATACTTGGTTAGAGATAGAGATTGCCACGGGCTCTCGCCCTCGCGATGACAAAACGTTGTTAGATAGGAGTATTCAGTGGACTTTAAGTTCACTCCGGAGGAAGAGGCCTTCCGCAAAGAAGTCGCCGCTTTCCTGAATAGAGAAGTACCGGAAGAATACCGCAAAAAGCGGATGACCTTCTTCGATATGTCCGCCCGGTCCGACTGGATAAAAGTCCACCGTGAAATGGCGGAGAAGCTGGGGGCAAAGGGGTGGATTTCCCGCCACTGGCCGAAGGAATACGGCGGTCGGGATGCCTCTCCCTTTCACCGTCTCATCCTCCGTGAAGAGCTGGCCCGCTATCATTCTCCCGGCTATGACTCCATCGGCGCGGGAATAGTCGCGCCGGCGCTCATGCTTAAAGGCACCGAAGAGCAGAAAAAGAAACACCTGCCGGGCATAGCTTCCGGCAAGGTAATGTGGTGCGAGACTCTAAGCGAGCCGGGGCACGGCTCCGACCTGGCCTCCATAGAAGTATTCGCCAGGGAAGAAGAGGACTGCTTCGTTGTCAACGGCCAGAAAATATGGACCACCAACGGGCATTTTGCCGATTGGAATGCGCTGGTAACCCGGACCGACCGCGAAGTCGTACCGAACTACCGCGGGATTACCTTTTTCCTGCTGAACATGAAGACACCGGGAATTACAGTCAATCCCATCATCAACATAGCGGGGCACCATGATTTCAACGAGGTATTCCTGGATGACGTCCGCATACCCAAAGAAAATATCGTCGGCGGTCTGAACAAGGGCTTTTACGTCGTCATGTCCCTGCTCGACTACGAGCGCACCGCCGACCCCGCCTACGCCACCGCCGAATTTTATATCGAAGACCTGGCTGAATACGCGCGGGAAAAGGGGCTGCTGAATGCCGTCACCGAAAGACGCCTGTGCCAGCTGCGCGCGGAAAGTAATGTAGCGCGACTGTTCCACTACCGCGTCACCTGGATGCAGAGCCAGAACATGGTGCCGAACGTCGAATCGGCCATGAGCAAGATGGTCAATTTCGAGCTTCTTCAGCGTGTGGCCGAGTTCGGCATGGAGCTGGGGGGCCAGTACGGCCTGCTCGATGAAAACTCGGAACTGGCGCCCATTTACGGCAGGATACCTTCCTGCTACCTGCGTTCCATCGCCCATAGCCTGGAACAGGGCACATCCGAGATAGACAAAGACGTCATTGCCCAGCGCGGACTCGGTCTGCCGCGACTGCGCTGATAAATCTCATCATACGGAGTATATAATGGACTTCGCTCTTAACGAGCAACAGGAAATGATGCAGACGCTGGCCAGGGACTTTCTGACCGCCGAGTATCCCGATAAAGTCCTGCGGGCCATGGCCGCCGACGAGAAAGGCTACACCCCCGAGCTATGGAAGAAAATGGCGGAGATGAACCTCCACGGGCTTTCAATACCGGAGGAATACGGGGGCGTCGGCGATTTCCTGGATTTAACCGTGGTGCTGGAAGAGATGGGACGCGCCTGCTTCATCGGCCCGTTCTTCTCTAATATAGTCCTGGGGGCTTCAGCCATCATGGAATCCGGCAGCGATGAGCAGAAACGGAAATATCTGCCTGAAATCGCTGAAGGCAAGTCTATTATAACACTCGCCTTAACGGAAGAATCCGGCAAATACACGCCGGATGCTATTCAGGTAAAAGCCGCGCAGCGGGGCGGCGATTATGCTATCAGCGGTAAGAAGCTCTTCGTGACGGACGCCGGAACGGCCGATTATATTATCTGCGCCGCCAGGACAGGCAAAGGAGACAAACCGGAAGAGGGTGTGTCTCTGTTTATCGTAAATATGAATAATCCGGGTATAAGCTGTAAACCTCTAAATATTATATCTGGCGATAAGCAGGCAGAAATTACTTTCGATGATGTAAAAGTATCCGGCGATAATATCCTCGGGGAGACCGGCAAAGGCTGGCCGTGCGTGGAAAAGATACTCCAGAAGGCCAACACAGCCAGGTGCGCCGAGATGGTTGGCCTGGCCCAACAGGCATTGAATATCTCACTGGACTACGCCAAAGAGAGAATTGCCTTCGGGCATCCTATCGGGGCTTTCCAGAGCATTCAGCACCGCTTCGCCGATATGCTCATCGATATCGAAGGCTCAAGGTTCGCCACCTACCAGGCCGCCTGGCGTATCAACGAGGGACTGCCGGCTGCCAGGGAAGTGGCGATAGCCAAAACATGGACCGGCCCGGCCTGTTCACGCGTTATGCACTCGGCCCACCAGGTCTTCGGCGCCATAGGTTTTACGGAAGACCACATCCTGCACTATTACACCAAGAAAGCCAGGGCCAGCGAGTTCAGCTTCGGGGGCATCGAGCATCACCTGGAACGACTGGCGGCCCTTTACTAAATGTCCGCTTCTTCCCTGTTATTTTTCGACTTATTCAACACGATTTCAGCTTTGTATTCCTGTGCCTCCACGTGGTAAGATTGTGTACAATGAAGAACGATAGACACATGGTCGTATTCCAGCCATGCGGAGTACGCGGTAAGATTGAGGACGGCGCTACCATCCTCGAAGCATCCCAGCAGCTCGGCGCCGATATTGAGAGTATTTGCGGCGGCAAGGGCAACTGCGGTAAATGCCGGGTAAGAATAGAGAGAGGGTACTTCGCTAAATATGGAATCAGGTCTAAGATAGCATCCGTTGCCATGATTGGCGAGGCTAACGAGAAATTCTTAAGCAAGGCGCAGCTCAAGCAAAACTACCGTATGGCATGTCAGACACTTATTCACGGCGATGCAGTCGTCTTCGTTCCCGAGGAAAGCAGGCAAGGACGGCAGGTCGTGCGCAAGGAGGCCACCCTACGCGATATCAAGCTAAAGCCTGCGGTAAAGAAGTACTTCATCGAACTGAAGAAACCCACCCTGCATAATAACCTCGGCGACCTCGAACGGATTCAGGCGGGACTCGCCGAAAAATACAAGCTGCGCAATCTGACTATCGATTATCCGATATTGCAGAACCTGCAGAACATCGCGCGAGACGGCGACTGGAAAGTAACCGTCTCGGTCTGGAATAAAAAGGAAATAATCGATATAGAACCGGGAAATGCCCCCAAGGCCTATGGCCTGGCGGTCGATATCGGTACTACCACGGTAGCCGGCTATCTCTGCGACCTCACCACGGGCGAGGTGGTTGCCACCAACTCCATGATGAACCCGCAGGTCGCTTACGGTGAAGACGTAATGTCCCGTATCAGCTACGCCGTTAAGGGCAAAGGCGGCCTGAAACAGATGAACCGGGCTATTATCAAAGGGGTCAACCAGATTGCCGGCAGGGCCGCGGCCAGGGCAGGTATAAAACGCACCGATATCATCGATTTTGCCGTAGTCGGCAATACCTGCATGCACCACATATTCCTGAATATCGACCCCGAATACCTCGGCAGGACGCCGTTTTCTCCCAGTGTGCATCACTCTCTGAATATAAAAGCCCGCGACCTGGGTATAAAAATCGCTCCGAGCGCCTACGTGCACGTCCTGCCGATAGAGGCCGGGTTCGTCGGGGCGGATAATGTCGGCGTTCTCATCGCCGAAGAGCCCTATAACCAGGACGAGATACTACTCATTATAGATATCGGCACCAACGGCGAGCTGATTATGGGAAATCGCAAAAAGCTGCTTTCCTCCTCCTGCGCCACCGGCCCCGCCTTCGAGGGGGCTGAAATAAAACACGGCATGCGCGCCGCGCCGGGGGCTATAGAGAAACTTAAGATAGACCCGAAGACCGGAGAAGTGCAATTCAAGGTTATCGGCAACGAGCACTGGAATACCGAGGTTAATAATATCAGCGCCCGGGGCATCTGTGGCTCCGGGATATTCGATGCGGCCGCCCAGATGTTCCTGGCGGGGATTATCGATAAGGGCGGGCGTTTTAATTCCAGGCTGAAATCGCCCCGTTTACAGAAAGACGGCGGCACACCCGAATATGTTATTGCCCGGAAAGAGGAAACCACCGTCGGCCATGAAATTGTTATCTGCCAGAAAGATATCAGGGCGATACAGCTTGCCAAAGGCGCCATGTACGCCGGCGCCAGAATAATGATGAAGCGACTCGGCATCGACAAAATCGACAAGGTAATCCTGGCCGGGGCATTCGGAAGCTATATAGATAAAGAGTCGGCGGCGGTTATCGGCCTTTTCCCCGACTGCGCCCCGGAAAACGTTTATGCAGTCGGCAACGCCGCCGGCGACGGCGCCCGTATTGCGCTTCTCAACACGGATAAAAGAAAAGAGGCCGATGTCATGGCGAGGCGGGTAGAATACGTGGAACTAACCATCGAGCCAGAGTTTAACAGTACTTTTACCAGAGCCCTTTCATTCCCCCATGCCGACGACGAATTTCCCCACTTGAAACGCATCCTCAACAACAGGCGTAAGAAATAAACCAACCGCTTTAAACCAGGAGGCAGGTATGATAGCCGTTATTGTGAAATTCGAGCTCAAAGATGAAATCGCCAGACAGTTAGCCGACCTCAATGTTGCCAGAGAGCATATCCAGCAGGTGGTGGACGGCTGCCGTAAGATACCCGGGCTGAAGGAGAAATTCTTTATCATGAACCCGGATACCGCCGCACAGGGCGCCATGTTGCTCTGGGAAAAGCAGGAAGATTTCGATGCGTATTTGAAGTCGGCGGAGTTTAAGGCCACCGTCCTGGATATCTGCAAAGGCGAGCCGATAATCGAAACCTACGTGCATACGGCCAATCTAACCGACGGCGTGCTTATCTAACCGGAGGAACGGGGAGGCTAAGCCCAGTTCTTCAAATCGTAATAGCCCCGGGCAATTCGATAGCGTGATATCTGCTGTCCCCCGAGCCAGAGCTGGGTTATCTTGGCATCCCTCAAGCACTTTTCGTACGGGAAATCTTCCGATATGGCCATGGAGCCCAGCAGCTCGGCGCCTTTATTGACGATTTGCACGGCGGTATCCCCGGCAAATACCCTGGTAGCCGTTGCTTTAGATATAAACTCCGGACTCCAGGGAGGGCCGTATACATCCAAACGGTCAAGCATGTGGCTAAGGTTGTAGACGCTTGCCCTCATCATGTCGATACCGATAGCCATATCGGCAAGTATTCCAGCCACGATACTATGCTGCCTTACCGGCTTAAATCCGCCGGTGCGGTTGCCGGTGTAATCGAGAGCAATCTCAAAAGCGCGCTCGGCGATTCCCAGCGCCATGGTTGCGGAATGCCAGCCGGTCCCTGCGGAGATAAAATGGTAAAAATGGGCGTCCTGGCCGGGTCCGGCGAGCCTGTATTCTTTGGGCACGCGAACATTATCGTAATGCACCGTACCGTTTATCGAGGTTTTAAACAACATCTTCTTTTCCGGCTTGCCGAAAGAAAGTCCCGGAGTATCTTTAGGGACGTATATCAGAGCGACGCCATCATCCCCCGCACCGGTGTCCGTGGTACATATCGTCAGGTAGCATTCCGCAATACCGCCATGAGTAGGCCAAGCCTTGTTCCCGTTGATGACATATTCGTCGCCTTCCAGTTTAGCCGTCGTCTTAATGCCGGCGCCGGCCAAAAGCGGGTTCTCGGAATCAGCCCCTCCGGCTTCGTCGGTCATGGAAAGGCAGGCATAAGCCAATTTCCCGCTGCAGAAGGATGGTATAAACCTGTCCATAATAGCCTTGTTCCCGGCTACTACCGCCGGTTTTAGAATAAGGCCCCAGTTGATGCCCGTGGAGAGACTGATGCCGCCGTCTCCCCGGGCAAGTTCCTCGCAGATAATACCGAGCGCGGTGCTGGAGCCGTCAATTCCCCCGTATTCAACGGGATATCCCGCCGCCTGAATCCCCATGTCCACAAGCTTCTGATGCACCGCCTCCACGAGCGAGTAGTCTGCTTCGAGTTTTTTAGTATTGGGGATGATTTCTTTACGGGTAAAATCCCTTATCGTCTCCCTGATTTGACGGTCTTCATCGGTTAACAGGTGCTCTAAATTCATAATATTACCCTCACGACTGTAAGTTTTAGAAAATACTACAGCTTTAACGAAAAATTGATATATTCTTACGCCTTAAAATCGACCGGTATTGCAGACCTAGTAGACTTCTTCTCCCATGAGAGAGTGAAAAGCCGGGTCTACCATGGTGCTCCACTTCGCTACGAAGTCCTGAAACTTCTTCGAAGGAGCGGCTTCCTTAGCAAACAATTCCGGGTCTTTTATATGCAGAATACCCACGTACTTGAAGGGTATTTCTCCCTTCATAGAACTCGTTATCTTAACCAGCTCGAATTTCTCAACGCCCGGCAGGCTATCAAGCAGCGGGCCTTTTTCATTGACTACATAGTCCTTATATTGTTCATCGGTTACATGCTCTGCCAGATTGTATAGGATAACTTCTTTAGCCATTCTCCTACCTCTTTCTATAAATATTATCGGGTCGGTCCGTACCACTGACCGTTAAGAGACTAGCTTATACGTGACTATTTGTCAATTTATGAAGAAATTTTTACCTCGTTACCGGCAATATGCTAGACTATACGAGGTATACGATACCTGGTTGATAATGAGAGAAAAACTGGCCGAGTTGACCTCGAATATAATAAATCCATTCCTGTTGAGCTTCGCCGTAATCATACTGCTCGTGATGAAATCCGCGGTCAGTGCTTCCGAAGCCACGAAGTGGGCGTTAATATCGATAGCTATCAGCGTGCTACCGGTCTTTATAATCGTTATTTGCCTGGTAAGGCAGAAAAAGCTGGAAGGCGTATTCGTCAACCCCCGCCATCAAAGAAACGGGATTTACTTGCTGGCAAGCGTCATTGGGGCTATCGCCTGCGGTGTGATGTGGTATTTCGGAGCGCCCAGGCTGCTTTCGGTCACTTTTACCGCGGGACTGGCCGCGATAGTCATCTTCATGATAGTCAACCGTTTCTGGAAGATAAGCCTCCACACCGCCTTCGCGTCCGCCTCGGTGACAATCATTACCATCGTCTGCGGTTCTATCGGAGCTTTGACGATACTGCTGCTGCCGCCGGTAGCCTGGTCGAGAATCAAACTTAAGCAGCATTCACCGGCGCAGGTAATAACGGGTGCGCTGTTATCGGCGGCTATCGTGGTCGCGGTATTCTGGGGTTTCAGGATGATGTGATGGGAACCCGCCCGCTATCCCGTCAGGTCTTTTTTCTATTTTTAGGCGGTCTGACGAGCAGCAGCGGGGTGCTGCCTTCGTTTAAGACTTTATGGGCATTGCTACCGAATATCCAGCGGCCTACACCTGACCTCCCGTGGGTGGCCATGGCTACCATGCTGAATTTCCCTTTTTCCGCCTGCCTGATAATTTCTTCCGCTTCTTCACCCTGAAATACGTCTTTAAAGACAGTCTTGACATTTAACCCCTTGTCTTTGAACCTTCGACCGAGCCTCTTGATATAATTGCTTGCCCGCTTCTTCTCTTTCTGCTCTTTTTCGAGTATTTCCTGGGAGAAATACGTGGGGACTTCCCTTACCAGTATATGGAAAAGGGTGATTTCCAGATCAAGCTCGGCGGCTATATAGGCGACGTATTTAAGTATCGATTCGCTTTCTTTGGAACCATCGACGGGCACGAGCACCCTGGCCAGACTGCCTTTATATACGTCAGGTTTCAGTCCCTTCGCCCTGATAAGAAGCACCTGTTTGCCGGTAGCACCGACTACCTTGTTCGCCACGTTACCCAGCGGCCAGCGCTTTATACCGGATTTCCCCTGGGTTGACAGAATAATCAGGTCTGTTTTAGCCCTGTCGGCATAATCGATTATTTCCTCGGCGGGGTCGCCTTTCAGCATCTTATAATTTACGGCAATGTCTCCGCCTCTGGTACCTGCGGCGATTTTCCCGGCATCTGCCTTAACTCTGGTGGCAACATCTCTTAGATAACACTCGTGCATATGCGGCGACGTCAGTTCATCAGGCGATGAAACATAAACAAGCGTAAGAGAAGCATGCAGTCTGCCGGCCAGCCTGGTAGCATACCAGAGCGTTACTTCGGCTAATTCCGAACCATCCAGCGGCACTATTATCCTGTTATACATGAAGCACCTCCTTGTTGTTTAGAATGCCATGACCGGGGAAAGAGCTACCATTTATTTAAACCCGCGAAATCTTATATAGTCGATTCCCCGTCTATTCTTCCGGGCGCTTATCCTGGCCTGGTCCTGGGTCACCCAGGCGATAGCATCCAGGATGCGAGCGCAGACCTTCTTAACTACGGAGACACCAGAGGCTTTAACAGGCTTTTCATTAACGAAGGGGCCTCTATTCAAGTATGTCTGTTTCTTCTTCTCCGTTTTCATCCTCCGCTACCTCCGCTTCTGCCTGGCTTTCCTTCTGGAGCACCGCCTCCAATTGCTCCATAAGACGCGCTGCGCGCGGATAGCCGATGTGCAATCGTCTCTGCAGGAATGAGGTGGAGACGTTCTCGTACTGCCTGGCCAGTTCCCTGGCCTGCTCCAGCAGCGGGTCGCGGGGATGCCCTCCGATAGTTCCCGCCGGGGTTGTGGCTACCAGCGTCTCCATCTTAAGTCTGTCCGGTTCTCCCTTCTGCTGGCTTCCCCAGAAATACACTAACCGGTCTATTTCGGGGTCGGACAGGAAGCAGCCCTGAAGGCGCTTGGGTTTGGCCGCCTCGGTAGGCATATAAAGCATATCGCCGGCGCCCAGGAGTTTCTCGGCTCCGGCGCCGTCGAGAATAGTGCGCGAGTCAACCTGCGAGGTAACCGCGAAGCTGATACGCGTGGGGAAATTTGCCTTGATAAGCCCGGTAACCACGTCGACCGAAGGACGTTGAGTCGCCACGACCAGGTGGATGCCGGTGGCGCGGGCCAACTGGGCCAGACGGCAAAGGCTGGTCTCGACTTCGTCAAAGCCGGCCATCATTAAATCGGCCAGCTCATCGATAATTAACACCAGATAGGGCAGCTTCTCACCGCCCTGTTTTTCTTTATTGTACCCCTGTATATGACGCGCGCCGACGGTGGTAAACTTCTGGAAACGCTGGTCCATTTCCTGCAGGAGCCAGCGCAGAGCGGCAATGGCTTTGCTGGTATCTATAATGACCGGGGTTGCCAGGTGGGGTATGCTGTTATACTGCGTCAACTCGACCCGCTTGGGGTCGATCAGTATAAAGCGGATATCGTTGGGAGTATTATTCATGAGCAGACAGCAGATAACGGTATTCAGGCAGACGGTCTTACCGCTGCCCGTTGCACCGGCAATCAGCAGGTGAGGCATCCTGGTAAGGTCGCCCACAATGGCTTCTCCCCCGGCGCCCTTTCCCAGGGCCAGCGCCATGTTAGTCTTGGAGTGCAGTTTCTGGAAAACGCTGGTCTCAACCACTCCACGCAGGCTGACCATATCCGAAGTCATATTAGGAACCTCGACGCCGATAAAGCTTTTACCCGGCACCGGGGCTTCAATCCTGATGGTGGGCGCCGCCAGGGACAGCGCCAGGTCGTTAGCCAGCGAGCTAATCCTCTCCACCTTAACGCGGGTCTTGGATACCTCCTCCAGCCTTACCTCTACGTTACCATCCCGGTCTCTCTCTTTAACTTCCTTGAATTTCCTGTCCCAGCCGGGTTCCACGCCGAACTGGGTAACGGTGGGGCCGGCGTTAATCTGCACCACCTTGGCATCGACGTTATAGCTGGCGAGGGTCTCCTCGATGAGCTTGGCTCTCTGCAGGTTCTGGTCCTGGCTGAACTGGACTTCAGGAGTAGTATCCAGGATATCAACAGGCGGCAGGCTCCAGCCGTCAATGACTTCCAGGTTCGAAGACTGGCCGTATTTCTTCCACACGTCTTCGGCCACCTGCCGCAGTTCCTGTCTTGGCGGAGGTTCCTTATCATCCGGCTTATTATCGGCAAATTTCTCGGCATCCGGTCTCAAAGCGGCGGCCTTTTCCGCCAGTTCTTCCAGCCTCTTGCGGGAAGTTACCACCTCCGGCGGCATCACCGGTTCCTGCATTACTTTCGGCAGAGGAGGCTTGCTTTCGACCGGACTTCTGGGGTGGAGAACGCGGTGCGCGGGCTGTCTGGGTTCCTGCCGGGCGGTACGCGCCGGGGCCGGGCGTTTCTTTAATTGTTCTCCCAACCATATGAAAAAGCGCTTAACAGCCCGGAAGCTCGGCCCCGGGGCTACGAGAAAAATGCCTATGATTATCAAGACAAAGATACGCAGGTACCAGTAAAATGCATTGTTCGAGTAATCTATTATTTCCCGCCCGAAGGTGCCCCCCAGACCTTTTGTCAGGAGACTGGTAGGATGATTGATGGCGGCCAGTATGCCCCAGACCGCTAGGGCGAGGGCAATGCCGCCCAGCCACCGGTGCCAGTTACGTATGAAAGAACCGTAACTACGCCGCCATATCATAGTGACAAGAGCGACAATAGCGGCAAATATTACAAGAAGGCCCCAGCCGAAAAGCTCGCGGAGAGTCGCGAAGAAACTGGCCAGACTTTCCCGGAAAATAACCAGCAGTGCTATAATAACAATGGTCATGATTAGCTGCCGCATGGGCGTCGTCGTCAGGAAACGGAGGAACGCACCCAGCGTCGACTGCGAAGCTTGCTTACCGGGCCTGCTCTTGGGGGCGGGTTTTCTTTTAGCGGGTGGTTTTTTACTGGCCATCAGACTCCTGATATAGTATATAATTTGGTGCTATACTTTCACCATAAAAGGTAAAATCATGGGGCGGCGCTTGGTCCGCTGATAGTAAAATTTTTCCAGGGTATCCTTGACCTTGGTATTAATAAAACTCCACTCGGCAACACGCCCACCGCTGTGGTCCAGCGTCTTAGCCAGCAGCGCGCGGCTTTCGTCCATCATTTCCTTGAACTCCCTGGTATCAATAAAGCCCCTGGTAACAATGTCCGGCTTCCCGACCAGTTTCCCGGTCTGCCGGTTAACGGCGATAATTACCACGACGATGCCGTCACGGGAAAGCATGCGGCGTGTCCGCAGGACAACCCCGCCGATATCGCCGACGCTTAAACCGTCCACATAGACATGCCCGGAACCTACCTTGCCGTTTACCCTGGCGCTACCGGCGGTGAGTTCGAGCACATCACCGTCCTCCAGAACAAAGATATTATCAGGGTTGATACCCACCGATTCCGCCAGGCGGGCGTGAAGGCTAAGATGGCGGTATTCCCCGTGGATGGGCACGAAATATTTGGGCTTTACCAGACTTAGTATCAATTTCAGTTCTTCCTGGCTGCCGTGGCCGTGGACGTGCACATTTCCTATTTTGTCATACATTACGCGGGCGCCCTGCTTGAAAATACTGTCCACCGTTCGGTTTACCAGCGATTCGTTGCCCGGCACGGGTGTCGCCGACAGCACTATCGTATCGTCGCGCTGTATATGCACGTGGCGGTGGTCGCGGTTGGCCATACGCACCAGGGCGGAGGTGGGCTCCCCCTGACTGCCGGTAGTTACCAGCACTATCTTATCGGGAGGCAACCCTTTGACTTCATCGATGCGACCCAACAGACCTTCGGGGGCGGTGAGATATCCGAGTTCCAGGGAGATACGCACCGTATCCGTCATACTACGACCGACGATAAATACACGCCGCTGGTACTTGGCGGCGGCGTCGATGACCTGCTGTACCCGGGATATAAGCGAGGAGAAAGTGGTGACAATCACTCTGCCCGGCGCGTTGGCGATTACCTGCTCCAGCGACTCGCCGACTATTTGTTCGGAGGGGGTATAACCGGGAAGCTCGGCGTATGTAGAATCGGAAAGCAGAAGTAAAACCCCCTGCGCCCCCAGGGTTGCCAGGCGTGAAAGGTCAGTCCCTTTGCCGCTCACCGGAGTATAATCAATCTTAAAATCGCCGCTGTGAATGATAACCCCCTCCGGCGTACGCACGATGACACCGGCGGCATCCGGGATACTGTGACAGACGGGGAATAGCTCAACCTTAAACTTGCCGAGGGTAAGTTCTTTACCTGTTTCCAGTACCTTCAGGTTCACTCCCTGGCGCGTCCTTCTCTCCTTCAGCTTGACGCTGATAAGTCCGTTGGTGAGTTTCGTGGAATATACGGGCGTGTTATTTAGCTGGGGGAGTAAATAGGGCAGGGCGCCGATATGGTCTTCATGACCGTGGGTGATAATAATGCCCCTTACTTTTTCCTTTCTTTCCACGACATAACTCAAGTCGGGAATCACCAGGTCGATACCGAGCATTTCTTCTTCGGGAAACATGAGTCCGGCGTCAATGACGATGATATCGTTTTCATACTCCAGCACCATCATGTTCTTGCCTATTTCACCCAGTCCGCCGAGAGGGATTAGTTTTAGTTTAGACTTAGCCATAATGTTATACCTCAAACATATTCAGCTGCTGCGGTTGAGGCTTCACTTCCTGTATGTCCGTAGCTTCAGCCAATATCTTGGGAATTTTAAGCATGTCAGCCTCTATAGCCTGTTTAAGGCTTTGCTGGTGAAGAGCCGCCGCCGGATGGTACATCGCGTAATAGATAACATCATCCCGCTTCTGGGCCATGCCGTGAATCTTGCTGATGCTCTTACCGGGGAAGTACATCGCCATGGAATAACGCCCCAGGGTAACAATCATTTTAGGCTTGATAATTTCAATCTGGCTGTCCAGCCAGGGACGGCAGTTCTGCATTTCCGTGGGGAGGGGGTCGCGGTTGTTGGCAGGGCGGCATTTAATGACGTTTGCTATATAGACCTGCTGCCGATTAAGGTTAATGGAATCCAGCAGCTTATCCAGGAACTGACCGGCCGGCCCTACAAAGGGACGCCCTTGCTGGTCCTCGTGGAACCCGGGCGCCTCGCCGATAAACATAATATCCGCATCCTCCGCCCCCTCGCCGGGCACCACTTTCGTGCGGTATTTAGCTATTTCACATTTCTGACAGAGCGCTATCTGCTGGTAAAGTTCGGTTAGCGGTGACATCGTAATATCCTATATAAAAATATACCCTTTTCCTTGAGGTATGATAACACCGCTGATAGGTCAAGTCAATTAATAGCATGACATAATATTAATAAACATGGAGGAAATTATGAATATAACTGATTATAGTTCTACCAGTTTAACGGAATAAACATCAGGTATAGCCAGAATTCTTTTCTGCTGCTTTTCCGGCAGTGGCTCATCCATCGTGAGTACCAGTAAAGCCTGGCCCCTCGGCTTGAGTCGACCC
>Ga0315537_1001461_pt1 | contig 18553 bp, 21 predicted proteins | sample SalMarSW160270MG_FD_203091 | JGI IMG/M metagenome (GOLD analysis project Ga0315537, IMG submission 203091) | Salt marsh sediment microbial communities from the Plum Island Ecosystem LTER, Massachusetts, United States - Salt Marsh Sediment SW1602-70 ... | reverse complement strand
CACAGCGCAAGCACTGGAAGGTTAGCCGTGGGATGCAGAAGAATCTTCTACAGTTTGACGTTAACTAGGCGGGGAAAACCCCCGCCACTTTAGTGGCGGGTAGTTTAGAGATTGCTGACCAGAGATTAAGGCTATCAGAATTATTTAACGGCAATGTCTTTTCTGTTGCTGAAATAGGGTATGTTTCAAAACCCAACCCTGATATATTTTTGTATGCCGCAAGAAAGCTGAATTCTCAACCAGAGCACTGTTTAGTTATAGAAGATTCTCCTCATGGAATTGAGGCTGCAAAGAGAGCAGGAATGCGGTGTATAGCTTTAACTACCACATATACACGAGATAAACTAGCCCAGGCGGATTTGGTAGTCGATTCTTATTCCCAAATCGATTTAGGCAGATTCTGAGCCGAGAGCCAAGATTATATTTAAATATATGCAGTCCATCTATTATACCAAGTTATAAGATAATGCCCCCTTGAAAGAGGGGGTTTGCATAAAGAGCCAATATAGATAAGCAGGTGAATGTTATGAAGGCCAGCGCCCTCAACGACTTCATGCTTCCTGATACCCTTCCGGGCCTTCTCTCGCTCGCCCTCATTCTCCTCCTGGCCCTGCTGCTCTAGCAGCGTTCAGTGGCATTCTCTTATTGTGATATCATGACAGAGATCAGGCATACCCCGGGTTCGAAGCCGGATTCCCGCAGCAATAGCTTTATTAAAAATCCAGTGCTAAATCAATCAGGGGGCCCTCCATGGATTTCAGGAAGATAGAGGAGAAGTGGCAGAAGAGGTGGGAGGAGGCCGGGCTCTTCAATTCAGAACCTGACCCCAAGAGGAAGAAGTTCTATATCACGGTTGCATATCCCTACCCGAGCGGCGGCATGCACATAGGCCATGTCAGGACCTATACGGTCCCTGACATAGTGGCCAGGTTCAAGAGGATGCAGGGCTATAATGTCCTGTTCCCCATGGCCTGGCACGTCACAGGAACCCCCATAATCGGGGCAGTCAAGAGGCTCAAGGAGAGAGAGCCCAAGCAGATGCATGCCCTCAGGGAGGTATTCAAGGTCACCGAGAAGGAGCTCAGGGGCATGACAGAGCCCATGGCCTATGCCCGCTACTTCATTGAGAACCACTACATAAGGGGCATGAAGTCCCTGGGCTATACAATAGACTGGAGGAGGCAGTTCACCACCAATGACCCGCACTACAAGAAATTCATTGAGTGGCAGCACAAGATTCTCCACAAAAAGGGCCTTGAGAAGAGGGGCCTCCACCCTGTCAAGTGGTGCACCAGGGACAAGAACCCTGTCACGACCCACGACATCCTGGAGGGCGAGTCAGCAGACATCCAGGAGTTCACGCTCATCAAGTTCCCCCTCGCGGACGGCTCCCCAAAACACACCAGGGGGCGCAAGGGCACAGTCAAATCCCCTGCCGGAAGCAAGGACATGCTGGTGGCCGCCACCCTGCGGCCCGAGACCATATTCGGCCAGACCAATATGTGGGTCAGCCCCAAGACAGAGTATGTGAGGGCCAGGGTGGGCAGGGAGACCTGGATAATAAGCAGGGAGTGCGCCGAGAAGCTGGGCCATCAGAGGAAGAGCGTCAGGGTCCTGGGCAAGGTCCCCGGCAGGGACCTGATAGGCAGGCACGTCAGGGCCCCCGGCGTAAGGGATACCGTGCCTGTTCTCCCGAGCGAGTTCTGCGACCCCAGGCTCGGCACAGGCATAGTCACCAGCGTCCCCTCTGACGCTCCCTGGGACTGGGTCGGCCTCAGGGACCTTCAGGAGAACAGGGAGCTTGCAGAGGGTTATGGCCTGGACTGGGCCATGCTCAAGGAAATCAGGGTAATACCAATCATAAGGACCAGGGTGTGGGGAGACCAGGCCGCTGTCACGATATGCGAGAAGATGAGGATAGGCAGCCAGAGGGAGAGGGAGAAACTCGAGGAGGCCACGAAGACGGTCTACAAGGCAGGTTTCCACACGGGCCTGATGAACAGGAACTGCGGAAAATATTCAGGCATGAAGGTGGAGAGGGCCAAGGAGATGGTCAAGAGGGACCTCCTCAGGAGGGGCAGGGCCTCCACCATGCTGGAGTTCTCTGAGCCTGTTGTCTGCCGCTGCGGCGGGAACGTGATTGTCGCCAGGACAGAATCCTGGTTCATCGATTACGCCAACAAGGGGTGGAAGTCCCTTGCAAGGAAGGCTGTGAAGGGCCTGAGGAACATCCCCCCGAACGCAAAGCAGGACTTCGAGCATACAGTAGAGTGGCTCGGGGAATGGCCGTGCGTGAGGAACTTCGGCCTCGGGACACCCCTGCCCCAGGACAAGAGGTTCATAATAGAGCCCCTCTCTGACTCAACCATATACATGGCCTTCTATCTTGTGGCCCATGTGATAAAACGCTACAGGCCGGAGCAGCTGACCCCCGCTTTCTTTGACTTTGTAATGCTCGGCAGGGGCCGCGCCGGTTCAGTCTCCAAATCCACAAAAATCCCGGTGAAGGAACTCATGGAACTCAGGAAGAGTGTCCGCTACTGGTATCCCCTTGACTGGCGCTGCTCAGCCCTAGAGCTCATAGCCAACCACCTGACGTTCATGCTCTTCCACCACGCAGCCATATTCCCGAGGAAGGACTGGCCAAGGGGCATAGCCACCTGGGGCATGGGTCTCCTGGAGGGCGGAAAGATGTCAAGCTCCAAGGGTAACGTAATCCTGGCCAGCGACGCCGTCAGGGAATACGGGGCCGATACTGTCAGGTTCTTCCTGTTCTCCTCAACAGAGCCCTGGCAGGACTTTGACTGGAGGTCCAGTGAGGTCAGGGCCGCCCGGGATAGGCTGGAAAGGTGGCACGACCGGGTTCTCAGGCTTTCCAGGCTGGGCAATGAGAGGGAGCCCGCCCTGATTGACAGGTGGCTGCTCTCTGAGGCAAACCAGATAATCAGGGGGGCCACGAAATCCCTTGAGAGCTTCGAGACCAGGAAGGCCAGCCTCGAGTGCTTCTTCAGGTTCAGCGATGCCATAAAGTGGTACGAGAGGCGGGCCAGGGATGTTAACAGCACCGTCCTCAGCCAGGTCCTGGATAGCTGGATAAAGCTCATGTCCCCCTTTGTCCCCCACCTGTGCGATGAGATCTGGGAGCGCCTCGGCAGGAAGGGCTTCGCCTCCACCTCCCGGTGGCCCAGGGCCGACACCAGGGCCATCGACCCCAGGCTGGACAGGATGGAGGAGCTCGTCAGGCACACCTCAGAGGACATAGCCTCGATAATCAGGATACTCAAGAAGAGGCCCAGGGAGGTCAGGGTATACGTGGCCCCGAACTGGAAGCACGTGGTCCACAACAAGATAATGGGCATGGCCTCCTCCCCAGACAAGATTATACCTGCAATCATGAAGAGCCCCGAAGGCAGGAAGCAGGGCAAAGACGCCCTGCGCTTTGCCCAGAGGCTTTCCCAGAATGCGGCCCAGCTCAGGGAGGCCCTGACAGAGGGGGAGGAGCTTGATATACTGAACGACGCTGGGGGCTTCCTGGAAAAGGAATTTAAGTGCAAAATACATGTTATTCAATCATACAAGAGTAAAAGCCAGAAGGCCCTGAGGGCAGAGCCCGGAAAGCCCGGCATTGAGGTGATAGCGTGATAATAGCCATACTCGGCCTGGTTGACATAATAGCCGGCATCATCCTGGCAGTGGGCGGACTGCCGCACTTCCCGGGAAACGGCTTTGTCGTAACCATTGCGGTAATCATGATTATCAAGGGCGGCTGGTCCTGGCTCTCCAACCTGGCCATGCCCGACAAGGGCCTCAAGTTCGACCCCATGGGAATCCTTGACATCGTAACAGGCCTACTCCTGTTTCTGGTATTCTCAGGTATCTTCTTCTTTTTCTTTGCCTACCTGGGCATCATGCTGATAATCAAGGGTGTCTACTCCTTTGTGGTGGGCCTTGTAAAATAGGGGACCCCATGAAAGGAAGCCCCCTGCCCATGAGAAGGAAACCGCTCCCGGAGGGAAAGCCCCTGGATATCGCCGGCTCCAACCCCCGTGTGGAGGAAGCCCGGCTCCTCCCTGCCAGGGACATCCCCGTTCAGGAGTGGGTCAGGGAGGCCTGCCTCTCCTGCAGATATCACGGGAAATCCTGGTCATGCCCCCCAGGGGTCGGCGGCCTCGAACAGGCCCGCCAGACCCTATCTGGCTACACCCGCGCCATCTTCCTCAGGTTCAAATCCTCCAGGGACAGGGTTGCTCTTGAGCGGGCCGTCCTCGATATCGAATCCTCCCTCAGGGGGGCCGGCTTCCCCAGGGCCCTGGGCTTCTTCACCAGCCCCTGCACGGCCTGCCCTGAATGCTCATATCCGGAGCCCTGCCCCAGGCCCGGGCGCTCCAGGCCCACAGGGGAGTCCTGGGGCATCGACCTCATGGATACCTCTGTAAGGGCAGGCCTCCCGGTAGAACTGGTGAAGGAGGGCGAGGACTTCAGGCCCGTGACGCTGATTCTGCTCGAGTGAGGCTCTCCCTTAGCCGATTTAAATATTAAAGCCACTATTCTACTATGCTATCCCCAAGGGATGTCCTGGAATACTACTCAAGGGAGGATGTTCAGAAGGCCCTCCTGCAACTGGGAAAAAACAGGGAGGTCGTGGGGGTCTTCGGGAGCGGCTCCTTCGGGACAAGGCCCAATGTCATTCTCTATCCCCAGGACATCGTGAGCATGGTGAAGAACGGGGTTCAGGAGTTCCACTCAAGCCTCGAGAGATGGTCCAACCCCATGGGCCTCAGGGCAGACAACCACGAGGGCCTGAGGATAGGATGGGACCTCATACTCGACCTGGACTGCAGGGACTTCGGCCACGCCAAGCTGACTGCCGGAATCCTCTACAGGACCCTGGAGCGCCACGGCCTCGGGGGCATATCCCTTAAATATACAGGCGGCAAGGGCTTCCACCTGGGAATACCCTGGGAGAGCATGCCCGGGGAGGTGAACTACAGGAAGACCGTGAACCTCTTTCCGGGGCTTGCCAGGCAGATGGGCCTCTATCTAAAGGAGCAGATAAGGTCTGAGCTCGAAAGGGCCCTGCTAAAGCTCAACAACCCGGAGCAGCTCTCTGAGATATCAGGCAAGCCCCTCGATAAGATAGTCACAGAGGACGGCATAGACCCCTTCCAGATTGTTGATATCGACCCTGTCCTGATATCCCCGCGCCACCTCTTCAGGATGCCATACTCCCTGAACCGGGGGACAGGCCTTGCCTCCCTTCCCATAGCCATCAGGGAGCTCGGGGAGTTCGAGAAGGAGCATGCCAGCCCCAGGGGCCTCAGGGTTAGGAGGCTGTTCCTACAGCCCAGGGAACCCGGGGAGGCCTCAGCCCTCGTAGCAGAGGCCTCTGACTGGTGGGGGATATATAAGAAGAGGATTGAGAGAAAGAGCGAAAGGAGGGTGAGGAGCGGGAACAAGGTCCCTGAGGAGCTCTTCCCCCCGTGCATCAAAAACATATCCATGGGCCTTCCTGACGGCAGGAAGCGCTCCATATTCATACTCCTGAACTTCCTCAGGTCATGCAACTGGGGCTGGCAGGATACCGAGGCCTACCTCTATGCCTGGAACCTCAGGAACAAGCCCCCCCTGAACGAGAACTACATCAGGGGCCAGGTCAGGTGGCACCGGATGAGGGGGAAGTCCATCCTCCCGCCCAACTGCACCCACCAGGGCTGGTACGACTCCTTCGGGGTTTGCAAGCCCGATGAGGCCTGCGGGGGCCAGGCCATGACAATCAAGAACCCGGCTGCCTATCCCTTCAGGAGGATGGAAAGGTCAGGCAACCTGCGGGGCCGGTTCGGGATGAAGGCAGGCAAGAATAAAAAACTAACAGGGAAATCTAAACCAGCCAGGAAGAGAGGACCCCCCGAGCCGCCCGCTTCCTCAGGCCTGTAAACAGGGCGGCCCCATAACCAGTTGCGAGGCGCGTGGTGCCCTATGCTGACGTACGAAACAATCAGGGAATTTGTCATAAAGGAGAAGAACACGCCCAAGCTTATCGAGCTCCCTGACAACTTCTTCCAGGATGTCAGGGCCTACCTCGAGAGCAAGGCCAGGGTGAGTGAGGGAAAGGAGGACCTCTGGGAGCTGGACAACTCCAGGAGGATGCTCCAGGACCTCCTGGACGCCAGGGAGAGTAAGCTGGTGAAGCTGGCCCTTGTCTTTGTGCGGGCCGGGGTGACCCCCGGCAAGGTCATGCCTGAGGAGAAGGCATTGTTTGACAACACTGTCCAGAACATAAAGGCATTCCAGGAGGCTAGGAAGGAAAGCATCGAGGGTCAGAGGGAGAAGATGGAGACCGTTGCAGCCCTGGAGGAGGTCCCCCGGTTCGTGGGAGTCGACATGAAGACCTACGGGCCCCTCAGGAAGGGTGATATAGCCAGGGTCCCCAGGGACAACTCCCAGCTCCTGATAAGCAAGGGCCTGGCAAGGCTGATAGAGGGCAAATAATGTTGCCTCTCTGCAACCCCTGACTGAAGTCAGGGGTTTTATTGGTTCGGCAACAGCTATTGAAAACAAACTATGCATCCATCATCTGTTTGAAAACAGATGTTTTTTGTTTTCAATATAAATATCAGAAAACCCAATCTGAACAGGGTGTTAAGATGAAGAAATTCCTCCTGGGCTCCATTGCACTGATGCTTGTGTTCTATGCCGTGGCAGTTCCCTATGCGAACTACTACAGCACGCTTGAAACCCCCAGCGAGGCCCAGACAGAGCATGCCCTTGTCATGGGGCTCCAGATGACCAACTGCTTTGCCATGGCAGTGATTCTCTTGGGTTTGCTTGCATACCTCTGGATTTCCGAGCGCTATAAGCCCAATCGCCAATAATCCCGGATATATGCGGCGTCTTAAACATTTATAAGCATACATCATGCATTAATTAACCAATCGACAGCAGGGAAGAACCAGAATAACAGAACAGGTGCAATAACGCATGCCGTCGCTTGTGACGGATGGTGATGATATGAAGTTCCCAAAGAAGATCATGGCCCTGTGTCCCTCGTGCGGGAAGCATACCCTGCATGCAGTGAAGCTGGCCAAGAAGAGAACCAGGGGGACGGCCCATCCCATGTCCCAGGCCAACAAATCCAAGGAGAGGCACAAGAGGGGCTATGGCGGCCATGGCAAGTATTCAAAGCCCGCTGTGGGCAAGAAGCCCACCCAGAAGGTAGACCTGAGGCTCAAGTGCGAGGAATGCGGGAAGTCCCACACCAAGAGGGGCTTCAGGGTAAAGAAGTTCGAGATGGTATAGGTTGCAAAATCCGCCCAAAATTGCCTGCAGTCCCCGAAGGGGACTGACTGTACTGGGGTGGCGGATACACAATCTCCAAGTAAAACGGTGATGATATGACTGGCAAGTTCCTCAGGGTAAGGTGCAAGTGCAAGAACGAGCAGGTGATATTCGAGAAGCCCTCTACCACTGTCAGGTGCCTGGTGTGCGGCGAGGTCCTTGCGGAGCCCACCGGAGGCAAGGCCGGCCTCAGGGCCAAGGTTCTCGGTGTTGCCAGGTAGTCCCTTCACAATCTGACTTCTTTCAGTCAATGCAGGTCAGCATGTACCCTCACACGGGCTATGTATTTAAATTGGGATAACGAGGTCTTTATCATGAGAAGACAGGGAAGCCCCGGCAGGTATGAACTCGTGGTGTGTAAGATAGTCAAGATATTCCCCAACTCTGCCATTGCAGAGCTTGTGGAGTACAGGAAGAGGGGCATGGTACACGTCTCTGAGGTGGCCCTGAGGTGGGTCAAGAACATCAGGGAGTTCCTCAAGCTGAACCAGTATGTCGTGTGCCGCGTCATGAGGGTTGATGGCGATGACATCCTCCTCTCTGTCAAGCGGGTCAGAAGGGAGGAGTCAGACAGGCGGCTCAGCGAGTTCAAGAGGGAGCGGAAGGCCGAGAAGATGCTCGAGCTCTCTGCCAAGAAGCTCAAGAAGAGCCTTGACGATGCCTACAGGGAGGTCGGGTTTCTACTCCAGGAGGAGTTCGGGGGCCTCTACAAGGCCTTTGAGTTCGCCATAAGGAACCCCGAGCTGCTCAGGAGCAAGGGGGTCCCCGGGGCCTGGCTCGAGCCCCTCACAGAGATAGCCAAGAAGAACTATTCAGAGAAGGCCTATGAGGTAAAGGCCAAACTCAAGCTCATGTGCTACAGCCCTGACGGCATAAAGACAATCAGGAAGGTCCTCTCAGCAGCCAGCAGGGACGGCCTCGAGGTCAGGTATGTCTCAGCCCCCAGGTACGTTATTGTGGGCAGGGGCAAGAACTTCAAGGAGACACGGGCCAGGGTGGAGGCAGCTGCAGGCGAGGTCTCCAGGGAGATAGCCTCCCACAGGGGTGAGTGCGAGTTCGAAATCCAGGAGGATTAGCCCATTAACGCATTTAAACCCTCCATACCGATTTTTTAACTAGTATTTGGGTGAAAGTTATGGTCTTGAAAGGTTTTGGGGACTCCCTGAAGCAGACCTTCAGGAAGATAGCCCGCATGGGCGTGGTGGACAGGGAGGCCGTCGACATGGTGGTCAAGGACCTCCAGAGGGCCCTGATTCAGGCAGACGTGGATGTCTCCATGGTGGCAGAACTCTCATCAGGTATAAGGAAGAGGGTTCTGGATACAAAGCCCCCCAGCGGAATCACGGTCAGGGAGCACTTCATCAAGATTCTCTATGACGAACTCGTCTCCTTCCTTGGGGCCGGGAAGGGAGAGCTAAACCTGAAGCCCCAGAGAATCCTGCTCATCGGCCTTTTCGGTTCAGGCAAGACCTCCACAGCAGGCAAGATGGCCAAGTGGTTCAAGACCAGGGGCCTCTCTGTCGGCCTGGCAGCCTGCGACACCCACAGGCCCGCTGCCCAGGACCAGCTGAGGCAGCTCGGCAGGAAGGTCGACGCCAGGGTCTATGAGGAGGGCAAGAAGCCCAGGGACATCGCCAAATCCGCAGTCAAGCATGCCAAGGAGGATGTCCTTATATTCGACTCCGCAGGCAGGGACGCCCTTGACAGGGGGCTTGCCAAGGAGCTCAAGGAGCTGGGCAGGGAGATAAAGCCGGACGAGATCCTGCTCGTGATACCAGCTGACATAGGCCAGGTAGCCAGGAAGCAGGCCGAGGAGTTCAACAAGCTTGTCGGCATAACAGGGATAATAGTTACCAAGCTCGACGGCACCGCCAAGGGGGGCGGGGCCCTTGCAGCGGCCTCTGTATCCGGCGCCCGTGTGCGCATGATAGGCGTGGGTGAGAAGCTCGGCGACCTCGAGGTCTATGACCCCAGGCGCTTTGTGGGAAGGCTCATCGGCTACGGCGACCTCGAGGGCCTCCTGGAGAAGGCCAGGGACGTGGGAATCAGCAAGGAAGCTGCCGAGAAGGTCCTGAAGGGAGACTTCACCCTCAATGAGTTCTATGAGCAGATAGGCTCGATGCAGAAGATGGGCAGCCTCACCAAGATTGTGGACATGATTCCCGGGATGTCGGGTGTCAAGATTCCCAAGGGCATGCTGGATGTCCAGGATGAGAAGATGAAGAGGTGGAAGTTCGCAATCGACAGCATGACCCCTGATGAACGGGCCCACCCCGATACAATCAAGCACATCAGGGTGGTCAGGATAGCCAGGGGCTCTGGAGTCCCCCAGGGCGAGGTCAGGGAGCTCCTGAAATACTTCAAGCAGGCCCAGAAAATCATGAAGATGACCAAGGGTGGCAAGGGTCTGAAGCGGGGCCCCCTGGCCAAGTTCGCCAAGCAGTTCGGCCTCCAGGCGTGAACAAGTCACTGGTGCACCATTTATAAATAGTCCCCTCAATATATCCAATAAACCGAGCAGTAAGGTGACCTTCATGTCAAAATACAAGTGCGAGAGGTGCGGATGGGTCGGCAAGCCCATCTTCATGGAGCCGGCCACCAGGCTGTGTCCCAACTGCAGGAGCATCAATGTCAAGAAGGTCAAGAGGGGCGAATAAGAACCCTGTCAGCCCCTAGGGTTGATAGCGAGAATAACAACAAAAGCAATGCGTGAGTAGTCTATATCAGCTTTACAGGAGTGGTACTTGTCTGCCTTCCACAAGCAAATCAAAGCAGGAAGGACTGTACTCACTTCCGCAAAGCTGATAAGCAAATATGAAGAATAGCGAGAATAACAACAAAAGCAATGCGTGAGTAGTCTAATGGTAGGACATCACCCTGCCAGTCGGGGCACCGAGCAGATCGGTGGTAATCCGGGAGGCCCTTTGCCTGATGGCAAAGAGTCCGGAAATTCGAATCCCGGCTCACGCATCGTTATTTTTCGGTAGGGTCCACCATCCCCGACTTCGGCGACCCCGATGAGGGCATATACAGGAGCTACTAGTACGTGAACGAGAGCCACGCAGCAGTATCCAATTCTAACGGAATAACGGAAATGTCCTATCCATAGCTTTAAATTGAGTGATTTTAAGTCTAGTATTAAGAGAATAACAGTGATTCTTGATGGCAGATAACAGCTTTGCGGAGGATGTACTAAAGGCCTTCAGAAACATTATTAAGGAAATAGAGAAAGGCTCATCAGAGCATGACGTCAGATATAGGTTTGTCAAGTATTTTCTTGAGAATGTCCTTGGTTATGAGCCAAAATACGTCAAATGGGAAAAGAAAAGGGCTGACCTGACTATAATCGATGAAAATAATTTTGCTGTTTTTAAGATTGAAACCAAAAGACCAACTGAAAGCATAGACAAAGCACGGCACGAAGAGCAGGCCTTCAAATACGGGGAAGAAACAACACGATTCATTGGTTTAACCAATTTCCTGCGGTTCAAGCTATGGGAAGTCAGGAAAACTGGAAGCGAATTAAGGATTAATCTCGATTTTTCCAAGATTTTGGAACATAAAAAGCCAATAGAAAACCTGTCCGCTGAAGAAAAAAGCCAGATTTTGTTTTTTAACAATCTGACCAAAGAAACCCTTTTTGATACAAGTAAATACGAAAAATTCGATGAGACTTATGCAAGAATTGATATTACAAAGGATGCGGGATTCAGAAAGCTTCTCGAGAGGCTGAATTTCATAGCCAACAACCTGCTCCTGGGATACACGCTCAAGGCATTCGGCGAATACAAAGAAGGATATGGAAAATATCAGAAAGACATGGAGGATGTCTCGGGAATTCCTCGGAATGAAAAAAACGGTTATATGCTGGCAAAGGCAAGGCAGAAAGTGGAGAATGAGTATAGTAAATACAAAACATTCGGCGGCTACTTCTTGTGGAAGGAGTATTCCGGTAAGGACACTTTTTCTGATGATGAGGTAAGAGAAATTTTCTGCAAGGAATCCATATATGTTCTCTTGAATAAACTGTTGTTTCTGAGGATTTGCGAGGATAAGAGGCTTCTGGAGAAAAACATATCCAACGGCGGAATAGAGGAACTAAGGTCAATGCTGAAAAAAAGATTTGAGGAGGATGAAATAAATAAGGAACTCTTGGAAATCGCTTTCAAGAGCGGGAAATCCCTGTATTCCCACTTCTATGAAACCGGGATACTTGACTGGTTCAGGACCGGGGACGGGGAACTGAACGAATTGCTCAGCAGGGTTTTGTGGATACTCAACCAGTTTGACTTTGCCCATGTCGACAGGGACATACTTGGGAATCTCTACGAGAAATACCTGCCGAGCGGGGAAAGGAAAAGGCTGGGAGAATTTTACACACCGACCGAAGTCATTGATTACATTCTGACATCGACCGGCTACACGTACAGCCATGACATTGAAACCAGAGACCTGCTCGACCCCGCCTGCGGCTCCGGGGGCTTTTTGGTAAGGGCATCAAGAAGGCTGATAAGCAGATACCTTATGAAATTCGGAAAGACCGACAAGAAGGAGCTCAGGGACCCCAGGAAATGGAAAGGCATTGCAGGCAGGCTGTCACCGGATGAGGCAAGGATAATCCTCGAATCACTTCAAGAGCATATTTATGGCCTGGACATCAACCCGTTCGCCTGCCATATAGCAGAGATGAACCTGCTCTTCCAGATTATTGACCTGTACCAAAAAACAAAAGAGAAATACGCTGAATTCAGATTAAAAAGATTCAAGATTTACCAGACAGATTCCCTGGAACTGCCGAGGCAGAAAAAGATTGATGACTTTGGGGGGAACCATCTGAGGTTTCTGCAGGAGAGAGAAGAGATAGACGACATAAAAAGAAAGAAGTTCGACTTCGTCGTGGGCAACCCCCCATACGTCAGGGTTCAGATGCTGGACGAAAGGGCAAAAAAATACATAAACAAAAATTATTTTAGTGGCATAGGGAATTTTGATATATATGTTGTATTTATCGAAAGAGGTCTTAATTGGCTTAAAGCCAAAGGAAACTTCGGATATATCATTTCCAACAAATTTATTCAAAGTTCTTATGGTATCGGTATCAGAAAATTTATTCTTAAAAATTGTAGAATTGACAGGATCATAGATTTCGGAGATAGCGGAGTATTTAAAGATGTTACAAATTATCCTTTAATTTTCATTGGACAGCATGATTCTCTAAAAGATCAAAACCGATTTACATTTATCAAAGCTTTAAAATCAAAAGAAGGCATTATAGATGATATCTGGAAGAATTTCAACAAAAGAGATTTCAAATCAGAGTTTATAGAAGTCTTTGAAGTAGAACAAAGCGGATTAAACGATACCCCATGGATTTTTTCTAACCTTCGTGTTCAAAAAATTGCTAACAAAATAGCAAAGGTATCAAATGAATTTTATATCAAAAACTTTGCAAGGCCCCACCGGTGTCTGTATACCGGATTAAATGAGGCTTTTATTGTAACTCAAGAAGAGATCAGACAAGAAAGACTAGAAAAGGAACTAATTAAGAAGGTTGTAGGTGGTAGAGATATTCAAAGATGGAAAATAAACTGGCGTAATCAATACATAATTTACCCCTATAAACAAATGGATGGAAATCTGCAACCTGTCAATCTTAGAGAATACCCTAATATCAAAAGGCATCTTGAACAATTTAAAGATAAATTGATGGCAAGATGGTTTATCAAAAAAGTGAAGAAAGATGAAAGAGAACAAAGGTGGTTTGAATACGCAGACCCACGAAATATCCAACAATTTGAGAACATTAAGATTATTACACCAGATATTTCAACACATAATAGATTTGCTTTAGATTTTGACAAAGTCTATAGTTTGAATACGTCATATGTTATAGACTTGGATAATTTCAAACATGACCCGAAGTACCTTTTAGGGCTTATCAATTCATCGTTATTGGAGTTTTTCTTCAAACAATTAAGTCCGTTTATATCTGGGGGTTACCATCGTTACATTAATCAATATCTTGAACAACTCCCAATCAAACTCCCTGAAAAACCAGAAGAAAAGAAAGTCGCCAATCAGATAATTAAAAAAGTGGATGAGATTCTTGAGCTGCACAAATCAGGGATTGTGGATATGGATGCTGCCCTTGAAGGCGAGGAAACTGAAAAGCTCTGCAACCTGCCCAAAGTCGCATTCAGCATAAGCGATGACGCGAAATTTGAAAAGGCCAGGCCACTGGGGAATAAGATTTACATCAATTCCCGGGACTTCATTGAAATTAAAGACAGGAGAATAAGGGATTTCGTTGAAGCTTATCTTGATTCCAACAGTAGCAAGCTTGCCAAGGCCAAAGACGTCAAAAACACGATTCTCAATGTTCCTGTTCCGAAATCCGACGAAGCCTTGAAAGAAGTTATCAGAAAGGGAGGCGCTGGCCAATCGCAGACTAAAGGGAAAATAAAGAAGCTGGAAGAGGAGATTAACGTGCTGGTTTACAGGATTTATGGCATCACAAACGAGGAGAAGGGGATAATTGAGGAGGGCTTGTAATGAGCGGGGATGAAGGGGAGAGGAAAGACAAGATTGTTGCTGAAGGCAGGCGCTCGATAGAGGAATTCGATAAGGCATGGGAGGAGTTCTTCAGGGGCAAGACCCGGCCAAGGAACGATGAGGAGGATGAGAGACAGCAGCAAGAATTTGCCCACTGGTATAACAACGTGAGGAAGCAGAGCGACACAGGAAAGACCCCTGCGGAGATGGGTGAGAGGATTATGGAATTCCACAGTGACGATGATAAAGCAGTATGGCTTAACCGGCCCTGTCCCGAATGCAGCAGGTGGGGGCTTTTGGTCACGGAAGACGTCAATACCTATGAGTGCCGGGTCTGCGGTTCCATATGGAAGAGGCTGAAACCGCTTAACGACGGAACCGGAGAGATGATCAACATGCCCAGAAAACTCAAGAAGCTGCTGGATGAAGCGGGAGCTCACGAGAACGTTGACAGGAAACCCCGAAGAAGAGAGTGATGCGGAGGAGCATGACCCGGGAAACCCTTACCAACTGCCCGTTTTGCGGAAAACTGACAATAAAGATACTGCACATTCCATTCGTGGCCAACACCTTTGCAAGCAAATGCAGGGCCGGGGGGAGGAACACGGTGATACAGAAAGAAAGATTCGACGTCTTGTCCGGATGCGATGCCTGCGGAAAATCAAGGAAAGAGGTCGAAAATACCCTGAATAACAAAGAGGATAAGATTTCCCATGAGGAAAGGATAAGGCGCATCAGGGAATCTGGTCTGCCGACGAGGATAGAATTCTGATAAGCTTTTAATTTAACCAATGCAATACTACTTGAGATGTTAATAACAGATTATCCCCCGGCATGGTATGCCTTCCTGGCAGTGTGGCTGCTGGTCTGGCTGATTCTCTTCAGGAGAGACAGGGACATCAGGGGAAACCTGGCATTCGGCCTTATAGGCCTCTGCGCGGGCGTGGCAGTGGAGTTGCTCGCTGTCTTCCTTGGTCTGTGGAGCTATTCGGGGGGCAACTGGCCCATCATCCTGTGGCCTGCCTACTTCCTGGCCTCCATGGTATGGCACGAGATATTCAGGTTCTCTGACGGGAGGCTCTTCCAGGCCAGTAAAGCATAAATTTAGCCAATCCAATCTATTTGGCATGAAGAAGCCAGCAACAGCAAGAACCGCCACAGGGCCGGGAATCACCTGGAAACATATCATTCTGTTTGCTGTCCTTGTGGCAGTCAGCTTTGCGGCCACCTGGCTCTGGCTCACCATGCCCAGGGAGGAGGCCTATGCTGTCCGGAACGGCCTGCTCTCCTATTCCAGCCGGCCCCCGGTGGAATACGGCCAGGGAATCTGGAACGAGACCGATGAAAGGATTATCTACAGGGTATACTTCCCCAGCCACGGCAACGCCACTGTCTACGGCCTCCTTGCAATTCCCAAGATGGACGGCCCGCTCCCGGCCTTCTTCGTGCTTCCCGGGGCCAGCGTCACCAAGGAAGGCGAGCAGGGCAGCCTGGGGGATGCCCTCAATGAGTTCGGATATGTCACCCTGATTCTTGACCAGAGGAGCCATGGCGAGACCAAGGAGTCAGGGGGTGTCCTGTACCGGTTTGAGGACGACTACCAGCTCTGGCTCCAGGGCTATGAAGCAACGCACCACATGGCAGTATATGACGGGCTCCGGGCCTTTGACCTGCTCCACCAGCTCCCTGGCATAGACAGGAGCAGGATTTACGCGGCAGGAGAGTCCATGGGGGGCAACTACGCCATGATTGCTGCAGGTATAGAACCAAGGATAAGGGGCCTCATGCTGATAAGCTCCTCTGGATACAAGTTCGAGCCCCAGCCCGACCCCAAGACAGCTGAGTTCCTGAAGTCCATAGTGGGGGACAGCTACATAGGCATGCTCCCCCCGAGACCGCTCCTGATGCTCCACAGCGAGGGCGACAAGGTCGTCCCATACAAGGATGCCGTGGACACCTTCCAGAAGGCCGGCCAGCCCAAGACCCTCCTCACAATAAACTCCTCCAGCCATGCCTACAGCCCCGAAATGAGGGAAATCTTGGAGCAGGGCCTCCGGGATTGGTAGCTAACCTTTACAATATCTATCGAATTTGTAGAGTTTGCATGTTGCTTATCAGCTTGCAGAAGCGGCAGCTCTCGTAAGCTGATAAAGGCTTAAATATCTCACCTTTAAATATTATTAGCATTTTTCAGATGAAACCGACGAGGGTTACAGATGGTATTGAAAAGGCTGCGAAATCTCGCTTCCATAATCAAGGGGCTTTTCAAAAAGAAGAAGGACATAAAGATAGGGCTATATGGCCCTGTTAATTCTGGCAAGACCACCCTGGCCAACCGGATATGCATGGACTGGCTCGGGGAGGAGATGGGCAAGGCCTCTGTCATACCGCACGAGACCAGGGAGATCCAGGTAAAGGAGAGGGTCAGCATACAGGAGGACGGGAAGAACCTTACCTTCAATCTGGTGGACACGCCAGGGATTGCCACAAAGATAGACTTCGAGAACTTTGTTAAGGCCGGACTCAAGAGGAAGGATGCCAAGCAGCGGGCCAAGGAGGCCACCAAGGGTGTGATAGAGGCAATCAAGTGGCTCGACAACATGGACATGGTCCTGGTGGTCCTGGACTCTACCAGGGATCCCATAGACCAGGTCAACATAACCATACTCGGGAACCTGGACGCAAGGAACATCCCCCTCGTTCTCGTGGGCAACAAGACCGACCTCAGGAGCGCTGACATGGCCAGGATTCGCAACGCCTTCTCCAAGTACAACCTTGTAGGCGTCTCCGCGAAGACCGGAGAGAATATCAATGAGCTCTACCAAACAATACTAAAGGAGTTGTAATGCTCAGGATAAAGTTTGTCCCTTATGAGAGGATAAAGGAGGAGAGGTTCAAGAGGATTCTCAAGGACCTCGCCGAGAACACCATAGTCCTGGTGGACGCCAAGCTCGATGCCAAGGAGGAGGCAGCCCTCATAGCCGAGACCATGAAGAGCGTCTCTGACAAGTTCTCGGGAATCGAACTGAGCTCAATCGAGATGAAGGCCAAGAAGGACAACGGCCACTACGGCCGCTTCAAGAACGCCCTTGTGGAGCGGATAATAGGCAAGAAGAGGGGCATGACCGTCCTGGGCCCGGCCAAGGTCGTTCAGAAGATAAAGAGGAACCCCGAGGAACTGCTTCTCTACATGTAAGCCTTTACAGAAGGCCGAGGCGGAAGGTTCTGCATATTCTTTCGTACACGTTTGCTTCCATGAGGAGCTGCCTGTGGCAGCAGTGCACTTGAGAAAGCGGAAGCTTCTGTAAGAAAGGTGTAAAGGCTTAAGCCAAATGTTAATATTCTACAAACGAAATCTACATGTAGGCTGCCCTGCGGCCCGCGGCAACATTTAAATTCTATCCCCACAATTACATACAAGGCATGGTTCCAGTATGCCGTCGCCAAAGGCGACGGGTTTTGAATTAAGAGCCAATATATGCAACCAGGTGAAGGATATGCCGAATAAATGCACCCGCTGCGGGAAAATACATGCTGATGACTCTCCCTGCCTGGTGACGGGCTGCGATGTCTGCGGGAGCAAGTTCTTCTTCTACATCAGGCAGGAGGCCATAGAGAAGGCCGACAGGGAGCTCAAGGACCTGAAGCCCAAGGAGATAGACGAGATAGAGAGGGACATCAGGGACATCATCCCCAGGGAGGTTGACAGAGACGAGACCGTGGTCCTGGACCTCGAGGCCATAAGGGTGATAAAGCCAGGCAAGTACAGGATAGATGTCTCCAACCTCTTCACCCAGCGGCCCATAGTAATCCGGGTCGGCCCCGGCCGCTACGAGCTGGATCTCACCACCCTCATGACCAAGTTCAGAAAGAGGATGAAGAAAGAAAAGAAGGAATAGTTCAGTCCAGATATTTCAGAGTGGCTTCCAGGATGAGCCTGGCTGCCTCGTATTTATCTTTCACCATTTCCCTGGCCTCTGGGAGGAGGATTTTGTTCTCCCATCCCCTGTTTACCTTTCCGAGAACCCACTCAATGGCTTCCTTCAGGCTGCCGGTTTCCCTGAACTTGAAGACAATCAACAAGGGGATTGTGTCATAGTGAGCCATGGCATCCGCGCTTGCTATTATCTTTGCCTCGATCGTCTTCGGGGGCCCGTCCCTTTCCACGCTCCTGTGGGTGAGTATGCAATCCCTTACGTGATTTATGGTCTTCTCCGGGTAGCCAAGACCTCTGAGTATCTTCCCCGCCTCTTCTGCGCCCGTCTTGTGGTGGTCCTTGGGGCCAATAGTGATTCTTGTCAAATCATGCAGCCAGGCAGCCAGCTCAACAACCTCCCTGTCTGCCCCGGTAATATCGGCCAGCTTAACAGCATAGTCACGGACAGGGACAATATGCAGGCTGAACTGGCCAGGGCTGTTGCTTTTCTCCAGCTCCTTCTTCACAAGTTCCCTCACAGCAGCTATCATGTCCATCACTTTAACTTGCAATCAGATATTAATATCTTGAATCCACCAGCTGTTTATGGCCCACGATAACATCGAGGTGGAAATCAAGATACCTGTTGATGAGAAGACCTTTGCCATTGCAAGGGAGAAGCTTGTTAAGGTTGCCACCAATAAGGGCATCTCAAGGCATTCGGACACGTACTTCACGCCCAGCCACCGG
>Ga0315537_1001457_pt1 | contig 18568 bp, 14 predicted proteins | sample SalMarSW160270MG_FD_203091 | JGI IMG/M metagenome (GOLD analysis project Ga0315537, IMG submission 203091) | Salt marsh sediment microbial communities from the Plum Island Ecosystem LTER, Massachusetts, United States - Salt Marsh Sediment SW1602-70 ... | reverse complement strand
GGGGTATGGTGGTACCGGCAACCACAGGGGCGCGGCTGCCTGGAATGGATTAATATAGAAGCAGTAGACACGCATAGCCGCCTACTGCATCTTAAGCCGGGTATTATTATAACTTAATAGGGCTTAGTGGACTTTTTTCTCGTATCCTTTCCAGTATTTCTCTCTTATCTCGTTTTTCATTATTTTGCCGCTGCCGGTCATGGGCAGGCTATCCCAGAACTCCACCGACCTGGGTTTCTTGTAGCTTGCCAGGCGGTCTTTGCAGAAGTTGATTATATCTTCCTCGGTGGCGGTATGGCCCTTTCGCAGGACTATCACCGCCTTTACCGATTCACCCCACTTTTCATCGGGTATTCCCACCACAGCTGCCTCCTGAACTGCAGGGTGGGTATATAGTACTTCCTCTACTTCTCGAGAATAGATGTTCTCTCCGCCGCTGATTATCATGTCCTTTCTTCTGTCCACGATGTAGATATAACCGTCCTCGTCCATCCTGCCCAGGTCGCCAGTATGAAGCCAGCCGTCCTTTATCGTTTCCGCCGTCTCCTTGGGCATCTTCCAGTACCCCTTCATCATGCGGTCACTGCGGGCTATAATCTCGCCGACCTCGCCTACGGGGACGTCGTTGCCCTTCTCATCAACAAGCCTTATCTGGCCGGCTTTAGGCGGCCGGCCTACGGATTCCAGCCTTCTGGTTTCCTTGGCTGACCCCTTTATATTGTGGTCTTCTTTCTCAAGTATGGTCAGGTTGAGGGTTTCTGTCTGACCCAGCAACTGGACGAAGATTTTACCAAAGCGCTTAACGCCCTGCTTTAGCGCCTCAAAGGGCATGGGCGCCCCGGTGTAGACTATGGTGCGCAGGCTGCTGAGGTCGTATTTATCCGTCTCCGGGTGCTCCAGCAGCCGGATAATCATGGCGGGCACCAGGCAAATATAGGTTACCTTTTCCCTTTCAATAGTTTGCAGTATGGCGAGCTCATCAAATTTTTTGTGGATTACTATCGTGGCGCCGGAGGCATAGGCGGGGAAGAGGTAGACCGCGGAGCCGGCAACATGGAAGAAGGGCATTACGCACAGGGCGATGTCCTTGGTGGTAAAGTTCTGGCCGACCGCGGCCGCTTCCGCCAGGATGCTTTTGTGGGTGTGAATGGCACCCTTGGGACGTCCCGTGGTGCCGCTGGTATAAAACAGTATAGACGGGTCGTCCGTTTTCACTTCTTCCGTCGGCTCGTCGGGGGGGAAGCTGCTGATTAGCTGCTCATAGCTGGCCATATTCTCCACAGCCGCATCCAGGCAGATAAAGTTCTTAACACCGGGAATTTCTTTGCGGATGGGGAGAATAGTTTTAATAAACTCCTTTTCCAGTATAAGGGTGCTGGCTTCGGAGTTATTTATCAGATAGACCAGCTCCCTGGCCACGGACCGGTAGTTAAGCGGCACGCAGACCATGCCCGCTTTGATAACGCTAAAGACCTCAAAATATTGAGAGCAGTTATAAGCCAAAATGGCTACCCGGTCTCCTTTCTTTACCCCCATGCTGGTCAGGGCGTTTATGAGGCTGTTTATCCTCTGGTTGACCTGCTTAAAGGTGTAGCGCTTGTCTTCAAAGATAAGTGCCGTCTTGTCCGGGTATTCCTCGGCGTTTCTGTTGAGGAGTTCTTTAAATGTTTGCATTTTGGGGTTTTCCTTTCTTTATGGTCCTACCGGATATCTTCGGCTATGACAATCAGCTGGCGTCTTTTCATTTGTTTAAGCGGTACTTGTTAGTAGCTGTCAAATCGGCTCGCCCGGGTTTCCATGCCAGAGTCTATGATACCATAGAACATTCCCTAATGAAACTTATCCTCTGCCGTACTACAGTCTTGACAAGTACGATATATGTGATACAATTGCAACAGATGAAAATTTGTGCAATAGTAGTTTCATAATATGCAACACACTTGTTGAATCGATAAGCATTATAGAGGGCTTCTATCTATGAAGTTGAACAGAGGAAAAGTAGCACGTTGTTCAGGCCTGCAATTCACCTTCGTATTTGCTTTATCAGCGACCAGTCTATTTCCGCTTCCGTTATTTGGGCAGCACCTTGTATCCGGCTATGCCAATTATGATAGCCTGTTCAATAATACCGTTACTTATTCTACCTGCTTCAGGCAAATTGCGTCATTTTTACCCAGAACTGGCTGCCCGAATTTAATTGAAGCGCAACATATTATTGGCGATAGTTACACTAGTGACCACACTTTAGGCAGTAAATGTTTAAACGGTTTCTATAACGAGAAACAAGATGCGTGAATTCGTTGCCGAAAGCCAAGAAGACCCTATGAGCATTTTATGCAAAATGGTAGTTGCTACGAAGTATGAAGACCTGCCAGGTGATGTCATACGTTATGCCAAACATTCGATTTTAGATACTATTGCAGTTACTATTGGCGGGTCAGCGATGGCAGGCATTTCAGAAGTAATCAACCTGGTTAAGGAAAAAGGCGGGAGACCGGAGAGTATCTTGCCTTTTTATGGTGGCAAGGTGCCTGCATCAGAGGCGGGTTTTGCTATCGGTCCTATGTCACGAGCTATGGATTTTGGCCAGGTCCATGCAGATGCCGGGCATTGCAGTGAATTTATTGTCCCGGCATTGTTAGCGTCGACAGGATTGAATGACAAAGTAACTGGTAAAGAGTTCATAACTGCTTTTATTGTAGGTCAGGAGGTATTGCTCCGTATTGGTATTGCATACAAGGCGCTAAGTAAAGGTAGCTCTTCCGGTAGGGGTAGCGGGCATTCTATATTCGGGGCTGTGGCTAGCGTAGGCAAACTAATTAGCTTAAGTCTGGAAGATTTAGAGAATGCCGAGGGTATAGCTCGTTGTATGACCCAACCTCACGATACAGCCTTCGTAAGTCCACCTACACTTATTTTGCGCGTACATCATGGATTTATTTGCCAGGATGCTATTAATGCCTGCCTTTTGGCTAGAAGGGGTATCACCGGACCCCGTCGGGAGGTTTTAACTGGCTTTAGGGGATATTTAGGACTAGCAAAATGGGAGACCGACCCAAGTGCACTCACGGAGGGACTGGGTGAGAAATGGCATATGTTAAATGTCTGTATAAAGCCTTACAGTTCTTGTATGCACACGCATAGTGCTATTTACGGAATTATAGACCAAATGAGAAAACACAACTTCAAAGCCGATGAAATTGCTAATATAGAAGTTGAGATGTCTACTCAATCTATACCAATTGTAGTTTCACCTAAGGAAATAAAATGGAATCCCCGCTCGGAACAAGAATGCCAATTTAGTTTGCCATATGTTCTGGCTACTGCTGCTTGTACAGGGGGCGTTTTTCTGGAATCTTATTCACCTCCGGAGATGGCACGTGAAGATGTTCGCAAGTTAATGACCAGGATTTCGGCAGTGGAAGATCCGAACTTGCCAGCTTTTGCAGCGAGGGTTAATACTACTCTAAAAAATGGTGAGAAATATTCGAGTGAGTCACTTCATATAAAGGGGCATCCTCAAAATCCGTTTACAGAGCAAGAATTGAGTGACAAATTTAAAAAGTGCGCTGCCTATTCAGCTTACAAATTGAGCCCAGCAGTAATAGAATCAGTAATCGATGTTCTGATGAACTTGGAAGACGTTGATGATATAGTAGAAGCCCTAATTCATCCGCTCGCACCTAATTAGCAGGCCAATATTCTTTAAAATTAGCTTAGGTTAATCGAGCTTACAATAGGGGGCAAGAATAGTTTTTGTCAAGGGCAATAAAAAGTGTTTGAGACCCTGCGGATATATCTTAAAGCATGCAGGAGGTGAGTGATGTAAAAACGACCGTATAACTTGTTTTAAATTTATGTAGGAGGGATAGAGCAATGAAAACCATTTTCTTGATTCCGCTGTTAAGTTTGTTAGTAATCGGGTTGATACTTGGTGGTTGTGCCGGTTCTACAACTGCGCCTACATCTACACCCGGTCCAACATCTACACCCGGTCCAACGACTGAAACTCATGAACAGGTACACATTAACATAAATTCTATGGCATTTGGTGGAAGTGGGTATATAGCATGCTTTACATTAGGGGAAATCATAAATAAGTATTCTCCATGGCTTAGAGCTACTGTTTATGAAACACCGGGAGGCGTTTATAGCATTAAATTATTAACTGAAGAACCAGACGTAAGGAAAGATACTATTATATATGCAACCTTTGCTTGTACTAACTTGGCAAAGCAAGGCTTGCCTCCATTTGATAAACCATATTCCGGGACAAGGGCCATCGCGATGGCGCAAGAGGTAGCGCATAGCTGGATTACTTTGGACCCTGATATAAAGAGCGGGCGTGATTTTGCTGGCAAAAGGATTGGTATGCCAGGCGCGGGAAGTAGTGCCAATATAGAACCGGAGACTATAATGGAGTATGCGTGGGATGTAAAGGGCAAGGCTGAATTAGAATACCTTGGTTGGAGTGAAGCGATTCAGGCACTGCGTGACGGAATGGTTGATGTAGCAATTGCAAATCCTATCTATGTAGGGAAGGATAAGGTTGCTCCTAATCCTGCTTTAGATGAGCTTTGTTCATTGCGGTCAGATTATCACTTCATACCTATTACTAAGGAAGATATTGCTACTGCCCGTGAAAAAAGCGGCTATCCGCTGTTCTCTGCAACATTGCCGGCAGGGGCTATTGCTCCAAGCCAAACCGAACCCCTTGAAATCTGTCTTCTTATGAATGGATGGGCAGCTGCTGAGGAACTTCCTGATGATGTAGTATATGAAATGTGCAGATTAATCTACGAGCATTATGAGGAATTCTGGCCTAAACATGCTTCACTTAAAGGGCTTTGCCCTGAAATAATGCCCAATCTTACGGATACAGAAGCAGAATACCATCCTGGTGCGGTGCAGTTTTACAAAGACAAAGGTTTAGAGATAGGGTCACTATTTGGGGACTAGCTTGAAAAGTAGAAGCTAAGTTTTCATCGCATAGCCATGATATATGTTGCAGGTTGAGGTTATAAGTGAGTTCGGTTGAGACCAAAGTCGAGCAAAGGTGGAGGTTTATAGACATAGCCATAGCAATAGTAGGCGTTGCTATGGCTATGTACCACCTGATAAGTACACAATACCTTATATTCGGTGGTTATGAGCACCAGAACGCACATCTGGGCTTTGCCCTTGTACTTATATTCTTAGTAGCAATCAAAGAGGGTGGTAAAAAGAGCAGGCTGATAATGCCAGTTCTTATTGCATTGTCTTTAGCATGCGTTGCCTATGTAGGAATGAATGTTGAAGCCCTCCAATTGAGGGTATGGTTTAATACTACGTTAGATTTGGTAGTGGGAGTTCTTATAGTAATTTTAGTTATTGAAGCTACCAGGCAATCATTTGGATGGATATTACCTGTACTTACCATTGTTTTTATCATTTACGCCTTTGTTGGTCACTATATTCCAGGTCCTCTGCGCGCTGCAGAAGTGCCACTCAGAGGGCTAATCCCGTCTCTAGCCATCGGTCTTTCGGGAGTATATGGGCAGATCATGGCTATATCTGCCAATTTTATATTTCTATTCGTATTATTTGGTGCGATACTACAAACATCAGGCGCTACTGTTTTCTTCGAACACGTTGGCAGACTTGTGGGAAGAAAAATGGCTGCCGGGCCAGCGATTTCTTCAGTGGTAACAAGCGCTTTAGTTGGAACAATTACGGGGAGTGTGGGTGCGAACATCGCTACTACAGGATCATTTACGATACCTTTGATGAAAAAGGCTGGCTATAAACCCGAAGAAGCTGGTGCTATTGAAGCTGCAGCTTCAACCGGAGGCCAAATTATGCCCCCAATCATGGGGGCGGCTGCATTCGCAATGGCTGGCGTTACCGGAATACCCTATCTCACTATAGCAGTTGTTGCCATTATACCGGCTATAATCTATTTTCTGGTTCTTGCATTATATGCGATTTCACGAGCAGGCAAAAGAGGAATAACAACTAATGTCGGAGAGGTAGATTATAAAGAAATGCTTCTCCGAGCGCCTCTGTTCTTTATCCCACTTGTTGCTATAGTAGTTTCCTTGATGAATGGTAAAACACTTATGTACGCGGCATTCTCGGGTATAGTCTCTGCAATTTTACTAAGCTTAATCAGAAAGCAAACGCGTGGTTCTCTAGCAGAATGGATACGGGGTTTTACTACTGGCGCCTTATCTGGTGCTCAAATTGCTGCAAGTGTTGGGTGCATTGGCATAATACTACAAGTTATAACTCTCACCGGTGTGGGAATAAAATTACCGGCATTGGTAGAAGCATGGAGCGGAGGGAATGTTTCATTAGCGCTTCTTATAGTTGCAGTGGTATCAATAATTCTTGGCTGCGGTGTGTCAACTCTTGCCGTGTATCTTATAGTTGCTATAGTAGCTGCTCCAGTTATGCTTAATCTGGGAATACCTATGTTAGTAGCTCACTTCTTTATTTTCTACTTCGCCTGTTTTTCCATGGTCACCCCACCCATAGGCATGGCATCGATAATTGCCTCAAAGTTAGCCGGAGCTAAATACCTGCCCACGGCTGTAGAAGCTGTTAAGGCATCCATAGCAGGTTTTATACTACCGTTTTTATTTATCTGGAATCCAATATTGCTATTGCAGCCGGTAGCCTCTCCTTTTCTCGCAGCAGTAGGAATTATAGTGTGCATTGTAATCATTATATCTCTACAGGCTGTGGCAACAAGGAGTTACATTTCTGAAATGAAACTTTGGCAATCCTTTCTGTTGGGCGTATCATTTTTAACTCTCGTGGGGTATTTTGTCACACAAATTTATGAGCTTATGTTTCTGGGGCTAGCCCTTTTCATTTTCGTTACTGTTATGCAATTAATAATGAAAGCAAAACCATCTCAGTAAGAAGAAGTCCAGTATTCGTGTGAAGTAAATTCTAGAGTTACACTATGGAGTTTTATAGTGAAATTTGAAATATTGACATCTGACATTCTGATTATTGGAGGTGGTGGAGCGGCAGCTATGGCGGCTCTCGCGGCAAGGCGCGGTGGGGCAAAGGTTACATTAATCAGTAAAGAAAATACGTTTGTAGGTGGGGCAACAATTATGTCAGCGGGAGGGACTTGCGCCGTATTCAAGCCCGATGACAGCCCTGAGATATTCTATAACGATATCATGCGGGGGGGAGGATATTTAAATAATCCCAGGTTGACAAGAATACTGGCAGAAAAATCAACAAAAGCGGTGTTAAAACTTGAGGACTATGGTTTTATACTGGATAAAAAGAGCCTAGATCCTGCGCTGATGACTAAAAAAGGTGAAGGTCACTCGTGGCCCCGTGGATACCTGGATAGGCGTGAAGGATTAGGTTTTTGTCATGCATTGAGTAAGGCATTGATCAGAAGTGAAGTGGCCTTTCACCCGGAAATAGTGGCTTGCAAGTTATTGTCTAATCACGGACAAGCGGTTGGAGCAATGGGCTTTAGTCTGGTAACCGGGGAGTACCTGGTGTTTAATGCAAAGGCAGTGGTGCTGGCAACAGGTGGGCTGGGCGCACTTTATAAGATTACGACTAATTCCAGGTCTTTGACCGGAGACGGTTACGCAATGGCGTGGGATGCTGGCGCTGAATTACTTGATATGGAAATGGTCCAGTTTTTACCCATTGCTTTCCCTTATCCTAAGTCGCGAGAGGGACTCAATATCGGGATGTGTTCCCATTTCGGACCCGGGGCGAAGCTTTACAATGGACTTGGTGAGAGGTACATGGAGAAATACGATCCTGAGCGAAAGGAATTTGCTACCCGGGATATAGTCTCTCGAGCAAATTTTACCGAGATTAAGGAGGGTAGAGGGACTAAAAATGGAGCGATAGTCGTTGACCCGCGAGAACATGACCCGAATTTTCTGAAAAGATTTCAGAGCTTCCATCCTCATATCTACAGCATGTTTAAGGAGGTTTTCGGAGAACGCGCAGCCAACTGGCTGGAGACTTTTGAAGCAATTCCCAGTCAGCATTTCTTCATGGGCGGAGTGAGAATCAATGAACACTGTGAAACGAGCATTCCCGGTTTGTTCGCCGTCGGCGAGGTTGCCGGAGGTGTTCACGGCGCAAACCGGTTAAGCGGCTGCGCTTTAACAGAAGTCTTTGTATTTGGGGACATGGTCGGGGAAAGCGCCTTGCTATGGGCTGAAAAAGAGAAGCTGGTCCCACCGGTAGTATCTGAGGTACAAGAGGCAATTGACCAACTGGAAGGAGTGTTTTCCAGGCATCAAGGTGGGGTCAGGCCTTTAGAAGTAAAACAAGCAATTGAGAATATAATGTGGGACCACCTGGGACCAAGCAGGGATGAAGAAGGAATAAAAAAAGCCCTTGCTGGTTTAAAAAATATTCAGGAAAGTGATTTACCACGCCTTGCCCTGGGGTCTCACCAGACCATATATAATCGTGAGAGAATGGAAGCCGCTGAAGTAAGCCTGATGGTTAAAACCGCCCTCCTTATAGCACACGCAGCCCTTTCCAGGACAGAAAGCCGGGGTTCGCACTATCGCACTGATTTCCCGCTTCCAGACGATACGCAATGGTTAAGAAATATAGTGTTAAGAAAGGGTACAAGTGGCAAAGTGGATATTAGCTACAGACAAGCAGGTGCTTAGCCAATCGGTTCCGGGGTAACATAATGAGAGTAAAATTAAGTATTTATCGCTTTAATCCTGACTCAAATGAAAAACCAGGGTATGATACGTTTGAGATTGATGCTGAGGCAGGCGAAACCGTTCTGACCGCTCTAATAAAGGTGTATGAAACTTTTGACTCAAGCCTGAGTTTTCGGTTTGCCTGCGGCAAGGTAAAGTGTGGAGAATGTGCGATGATGGTAAACAAGTCCCCCTGCCTTGCCTGTAACAAAAGAATAGAACCGGAAATGATAATCGAACCGCTCCCAAACCTGCCCATAATTAAAGACCTGGTTATTGATAGAAATAAAGCCATCAACACGATTTTTGAATTGGCTCCCTCCTTGCTCAAATTTACAAATGCCCTTGATGAAGCAATGGCATTAGACCCACAAAACATGGATACCTACGTTAAGTTGACATCCTGCTTTGAATGCCTCATATGTCAATCGGTGTGTCCTGTTCTTAAGAAAAAATCCGACCAATTTATTGGGCCTTTGGGTCTTCTCTGGCTTGAGCAAATGAGCTTAACGAATACCGGTAATTGGATAGAGATGAGTGATGTGGCACAAATGTGTACCAGTTGTGGTAAGTGCTGGAAAGCATGTCCATCTGAAATAGATTTTCTGGAAGTTGCAATTACAGATTTATTAAATAAGCAGCTACCCGGTAAAAATCCGAAGAAGTAAGAGCGAATATACAATTAGAGATCACGGGTCGAAAACTAGCACTGTAAATAATTAATTAAATAAGGAGGAGGAACAATGAAAATTAACAAGGTCGAGATAATACCAATAGATATTCCCCAGCATACGCCGTTTCGTGTCTCCTCTGGCGGATCAACTGCCAGTAATTTTGTGATACTAAAGATACTGACCGACGAGGGCTTCGAAGGCATAGGGAGTAGTAAGAGTTTCGGTGGTATGAATCCCAGCCGGGAAAGCGCCATGCTTATCATGAAAGATATTGCATCGGAAGTCCTTTTAGGGCAAGACCCTCTCAATACAGACCTGATTTTAAACAATGTCGAAGCCAGGGTTTTTGAAAGCTGGCCGATCCTAGCCCATTTTGATTATGCCCTGTATGACCTGAAGGGGAAAATACTGAATGTGCCGGTCTATCAGCTACTTGGGGGACTCTGCAGGGAAGAGGTTCCACTGGAGTGGATCATCATTTTAGATGACCCCGAGGTACAAGCAGAAATCGCGTTGAAATACTTAAAAGCCGGATTTCATAGCCTCAAACTCCATGTCGGCGGCGACCACAAAATGGCAGTGAAAAGGTTTAGAACTGTCCGTGAGGCTGTCGGCCCGGACATTCCAATAGGAATAGACCTGGCCGAGGTCTGTAAAACCCATGATGCACTGCGACTGATCGAAGAACTTGTGCCATATAATCTTCACTTTGTCGAGCAGCCCTTTGCAGCGTATGACATAGACAGCTTTGTAGATATAAAGGGAAGGACAAGCGTTCCCCTTGTCGGTGACGCCAGCGCCCGGTCTGTTGTTGAAGTTCATAATATGATAAATCGAAGAGCTGCTGATATCTTCCATACTCTGCTGGGTAGAATAGGAGGCCTTCGGAAGGCAACAAAATACACAAATTTAATTGAAGCAGCAAACTTGGATTATGCAATATGTGTTCTGGGAACAGGCATAAGTCATGCAGCCGGCGCCCACTTCGCTGTATCACGTTTAAAAAGCGGAAAAATCCTTGATGAATTCGGCCTCATTTTTTACCTCTACGGAGGGACGGAAACCAAAGGAATTACAACGGACATAACTAAAGAGATAAACGGCAAGATAGAAAACGGCCATCTTTATCCACCTAAGGGGCCAGGGTTGGGCGTTGAACTTAACGAAGAAATGGTCGAACGATACGCAGCCTCAGGTACAAATAAAATAGTAGTTGAGTAGCCACTGCTATGGGTTTATTGAGTTCATGGAAAAGATGCGTTGTTCAGAATAGCAGAGCCAGTGCCAAAGAGGTGCGTTATGCTCTTGTAAAATAGGGGTAAAAACATAACCTGTTAATAAATTAAATTAAGAGGAGGTAACAAGATGAAAATTATAGGTATTGAAATGTATCCAGTAAGCATTGCTTTCAAGCGAAAGCTTAACGCAGCTTTTCGTGGAGTAAGTGTAGTCGAAGGAGAAAGAGAAGACAACGTAGTCATCAAAATATACACCGATGAGGGAATAGTCGGGCTGGGAGAGGCCGGTACCTGGGGAATTTACTACTGCGGAGAGAGCCAAGAGACAGATATCGCTGTTATAGCGTACCACTTGTTTCCTAAAGTACTCGAAGGGGAGAACCCTTTCAACATCGACCTGATTCACAGGAAAATGGATGATGCGGTAATCGGCAACACAGTAGTAAAATCTGCAATAGATTTTGCTCTTTACGATATTATGGGCAAAAAGTTGAATGTGCCCGTTTATCAACTTTTAGGCGGTTGTTATGCAGATAAATTCCTGGCAACCGCTGCCGTTATAGGGACCGATGATGCTGAGATAGTGGCAAAGCAGGCAAAAGAATCAGTAAAGGATCTGGGGCCAGAGCCTCGCTTATTGAAAATTAAAGTCGGCCTGGATTATCTCAACGACATTAAACGAATAGAAGCCATCCGGAAGGCGATAGGTCCCAACCATTACCTTTTACTTGATTGTAACGGCTCGTTAAAGGTCAAACAAGCCATCTATTTCGGCCAACATGTAGCTGACTTTTCCCCCGTATTTCTCGAGCAACCGGTAGACTATGATGACCTTGAAGGACTGGCTGAGGTAAAGAGAAATGTAGCTATTCCGGTTGGCGCATGTGAGTGCGCACTCACTATTAAGGATATGATGAGAGTTATAAGGATGGATGCCGCCGACTTCTTTAACTTTAAGATTGACCGATTAGGGGGGTTTTACAAAGGAAAACAAGCGGCGGCTATGATTAATGCTGCCGGGAAATGGGTCTTATTATCGGGGCAGGTAAGCATTGGTATTGCAGCTACAGCCCGTAATCATTTTGCCGCTTCAACTTGTTCACTATTTCGCCCTTGTAGCTCTGGCGTGTCGGGTGTATTTTCGATTTATCCCGCTTTTGAGCCGGAATATATAGAAGTGGAGAAAGTAATAATTGGCGGGCCTAAAGTTGAAAAGGGGGTTGCTGGAATTCCTCCAGGTCCCGGTCTTGGCATTGAGCTAAATGAGAAGGCCTTGAAGCGATACATTGCTCCTGACAAGAGCCCTATACTTATAGGCAAAAGGTCTTTGCCATAGTCAACTTATACAAATTCTAGAAAAGTATTGAGTCGAAATGACATCGATAAGTCTTTCTCTCGCACGAGAAATAATTAAATTTTGGTCATAACATTAATTGGGTTAGTGGGGGAGTATTGTTTGTTTCTATGATAAAAGGTGGAGGCATAATTAGTGATTTTGCAGTCAATTTTAATTTGTATATTTGTATAACAGTAATGTAATGGTGAAATTATTAAAAAATATTTGGAGGTGTTTATAGATATGGCTGTTGATTTAAATGATTTAGGAGAGCGGGATAGAAGATGGCTTAATATCAGGCGCGCGCTGGAGCAAAATGGCCTGCAGGGACTTTTAGTTTTAAGTGATAGTCAGCTTGAGCGCAGAGGCTCCATACGCTATGTGGCTAATAATGTCGATGGCACAAAACTTACGTGGCACTACGTCCTTTTTTCATTGAAAGGTGGTCCAATAGCTATAAATGTGCGGGGAGGGTGGATTGAGGATAGGCGTACGCTTCCCATAAGAGGGGGTTGGGTGCCGGAGAGCGAGCCTTACGCTCCGGTTATTGCCGACATTATAAGAGAATTGAATATTGAGAAAGGCAATATAGGTATTGAGGGAGACTTTATGCCCCTGCCTGTATACCAGATGCTTGTCAAGGAACTGCCTGAAGCCACCTTCAAGCCATCAAACATAGTGCATGAGTTAAAGCGGGTGAAAAGCCCGGCAGAGATTAAGCTCGTGGAAAAAGGTGTGGAGATGATGGATAAGGCTTACGAAGCCTGTATTGAATTTGCTAGAACGGGAGTAACATGGAATGACATAACCAGCGAAATATGCAGAACATTGTATCATTGGGGAGCTGAAGACATCGGAGGATATCCAATGTCACGCGCTACAGGTATAATAAAGCAGGGCGACAGCTACCACTTTTATCCCGAAGCACAGGGCCCCGGAGGCTACTGGATACAGATGGGTCGGTTGATATCATTCGGCGAACCTGATAAAGATTTGCGAGCTGCATGGGAGCTCAATATGAAGGCTAAGGAAAAGGGTGCTGAGAAGTTGAAGCCGGGATATACGAGTTCAGACATAATGAGGGCGATTAATGACACTATAAAGGGAAGTAAATATACTGAGGCTCCTCGAAGTTCTGGACATGGTATCGGGCTTGATGTACTTGAGAAGCCATTTGTTTTATCGGATGATGAGATAGTATTTGAGCCGAATATGGTTGTTACTATACACCCTGAATTATTGCCTAGAGTTATAGATTTCGAAGCTAATGCTGATATGTTTGTCGTGACAGAAGATAACCCGCGTAAATTGTCAGAAATTACATCGGAGATAAAGATAATTCCTTAAGTGCGTAATCAATGCGACATTGTTTTAGATATGATTTTAACTCCAGGTGAATCTCTTATATATATTACGACATAAGTAACTGTGTTTGAAAATGAATAAAACACATCTAATACTTTTTATATGATAAAATAGGTAATAAGTATGAAAACCAATGCCACTTCATATAAATCAGTAAGTCATATTGCTGATATTTTTGTATGTTTAATAAATAATGTTAATACTGTGACCGAGATAGCTGAACGCTGCCAGATTAGTAAATCTACGGCAAGCCGATTACTAAAAAATCTTGCCTTATCCAAGATTATTATACGGGACCCATTCAATCAAAAATATTATCCAGGAAGTTTAATAACGCAGTTTGCTTCCAGATATCAGTTGGCTCATAAATATTTATTGGTATGCTCCCTAAAAGAGATGCAACGTTTAGGAGAAATTTCCGAAGAAACAATATTATTAAGTGTACTAATTGGAATTCAATACATGAATTTATATCAAATTTCGAGCACACATGAAATCAGAATCACTGCTGATGGTGTGATTAGAGGTCCGCTCCTTGCTGGAGCCAGTGCTAAGGCATTATTCTCGCAAGTTAGTAATGAGGATATTCATCTAGCCATAAAACACTTTTCACTTGATAAAAATGAAAGTTCCTCAGTTATTGATAAGGAAACTTTACTTGAGCAAATAATGGAAGTAAAGCACCAAGGATATGCAATTACTTGCGGTGAAAGTATTCCCGGTGTTCTTGGTATATCCGTTCCTATTAAGAATTACATTTGCCCAGCTGCATTGAGTATTATCGGCCCTGATAGCCGACTAAGGCCGAAAATCAATAATCTCATAATAGAACTTAAGGCGAGTACGAGCCGAATTTCGGACTTTATTGCAGAGATGCCCAGAGAAGAAAATGACTAGTCCGGCCGGGAGTAAACACCTTTTATACCTCATCCCGTTTATCTTGGCAAGTGGGGTTTCCGTGATAAAGCCTTCTCTGACGCACCGGTTAAAGAAAGCCTTGGGTACGCCAGTAATAGTGATGTCCGGGGGGTTTTTATTGTCAGTACGCTGAGTGAGGATGGAACCTTTGACGAGGGACTTAACAGACGTGCTTACGAGTGCTTGTAACCTTATGGATGCAGGCATTTTTCATCTTGCGGACCCGCCCATTTTATGCAATCAGGTGGTCTAATTATACTCAACCACCCCGGTGTTTTACAGCGATCAGGAGGTCTTGGAAGACCTTCCAGGCGTGGTGGTGGGCGGTACTGTACAATAGGTAGAACTTTTGAGTTAGCGTTTAGTATTTCATTATAGTCAACCTTGTGAAAAACCAGGCCACCATTTTAAAAAAGCCTATTTTGTGACCTGAGCGGGAAAACAAGCTTTGGATTTGACAACCTAGACCCCAACGTAGCGTCCACAGCCGAAGCCTTCGCCCAGTTTGCACCACGCGCAACTACCGGGAGTCTCGTCCATAAGCTGTGATTCGCATTTTAGGCAGAGGTATTCCTCCCCGGGTTTCATAGGGCCGTCACAGGGGGGAATGGTCATGGGGCAAACCTGGATACAGTTGCCGCATTGTTTGCAGAAATCGGGGCGAATGCCGAAGGGGAAGTCCACGTGGCGGTCCTTGCCCCGGCCAACAAAGCCGATTGCCCGTGCCTGCCATATCTCAGTGCAGACCCGCACGCAGCGTCCACATAGAACACAGTCCTCGTTGCGAAACGGATAGCGGACCTCCTTAACCCCACAGCGCAGGGCTATGTCCTGAATGGCACGGGAGTTGGGGGCCTGAGCTACCAGCAGCTCGGCCAGGTTACGACGCAGCCTGCGGATATTTTCGGTATTTGTCCTGATTACCATGCCCTCCTCTACGTTAAGAGTGCAGGAGGCAGTGACCTCGGAACGGCCGTTGACCACGTGTTCAACTATGCATAGCCGGCAGGCGCCGATATCGGATAGATTGGGGACGTGACACAGGTGGGGAATGCAGATGCCGTATTCGATGGCGGCGTCAAGAACGTTGGTGCCCCTGGGGGCACGAACGTTTGCTCCGTCTATGTTAAGGTTGACATATTGCAGCATCAAAACACCTCGTTTTCTCAAACGACTTGAACAGCATCAAACTTGCACTCGCTGCGGCAGACGCCGCATTTCTGACAGAGCTGGGTATCAATAACATGAACCTCTTTTTTCTGGCCGGTTATAGCCCCGTGAACGCAACTGCGCAGACAGACACCGCAGCCAGTGCATTTATCCGGGTCAATCCGGTAGGTAATAAGGGCCTTGCATACCCCGGCCGGGCATCTCTTTTCCTTGATGTGCGCTTCGTATTCGGGGCGGAAATAGCGCAGGGTGGATAGCACCGGATTGGGCGCCGTCCTGCCAAGCCCGCACAGGGCAGTTTGGGAAATCGTATCACCCAGCTCCTCCAAGAGGTCAAGCTGTTCCATCCGGCCGCGGCCTTCGGTGATATCGGTGATTATCTCCAGCATGCGGTCAATCCCGACCCGGCAGGGCAGGCACTTACCGCACGATTCGTCCTGCAGGAAGGTGAGGAAATACTTAGCTACATCCACCATGCAGGTCTCCTCGTCCATCACCACCATACCGCCCGAACCAATCATGGAGCCGGCTTCGGCGAGGACATCGAAATCGACGGCTAGGTCAAACTTATCCAGCGGCAGGCAACCACCCGATGGCCCGCCTGTCTGAACTGCTCTTATCTTGTTGCCGTTGGCCGACCCGCCGCCGATATCAAAGACCACCTCGCGGATGGAGGTGCCCATAGCCACCTCAACCAGGCCGGTGTTCTTGACACGGCCGGTTAGAGACAAAATCTTGGTCCCCTTGCTACCCTTCGTCCCCTCTGAGGCAAACCATGACGAGCCGTTAAGGATGATGGCCGGTACGTTAGCCCAAGTCTCGACGTTGTTGAGAGTGGTAGGCTGGTGATAAAGGCCATCCACAACGGTGTGGACGTCCTTGGGGCGGGGTTCGCCGACCTTACCTTCTATGGAAGCCATCAGGGCGGTTGACTCGCCGCAGACGAAGGCCCCACCACCCCGGGCGATTTCAACATCAAAGGAGAAGGAGGTACCCAGAATGTTATTGCCGAGAAGGCCTAGCTCACGGGCCTGTTCTACGGCAATCCGGGAGTTCTTGACCGCCAGCGGGTATTCGTTGCGGACGTAGATGTATCCCTTGCTGGCGCCAACCGCCCTGGCGCCGACCATCATCCCTTCAAGTACCAGGTGCGGGTTACCCTCCAGCACGCAGCGGTCCATATAGGCCCCGGGGTCACCCTCGTCGGCGTTGCAGATTACGTATTTCTCGTCCCCGGGCGCCTCCATACACTCGGCCCATTTGCGCCCGGTGGGGAAGCCGCCGCCGCCACGTCCCCTCAGCCCCGAAGCCTTAATCTCATTGACAATATTCTCCGGGGTCATACCGTTAAGCACTATGGGAAGAGCCGAATAGCCACCGGCGGCGATGTAGTCCTCAATGGAGCAGGGGTCAACCAGGCGGTTCCGGGAGAGTATCCGCCGGTCCTGCGCCTTGTAGAAGGGAATCTCACCTTCGGTCTTAAATCTCTCACCCGATACCGGGTCTTCATAGAGCAGACGCTCGATTACCTCACCCTTCATTACCGTCTGGTAAACAATCTCAAAGGCGTCCTCCGGCGTAACATGGCAGTAAAATATGTTGCCCGGTTCGATGATAACGACCGGGCCCTGCTCGCAGAAGCCGTGGCAGCCGGTGACGCACAGGCGTACGCTACCATCCAACCCCTGGCTGGTTAGTTCCTCCCTGACCGCGTCAATAACCGCCTGAGAGTTGGATGTCCGACAACCGGTACCTCCGCAGACCATCACCGTGGTGGTGATGGTCTGCCGCTGCTCAAGGAGCCGCTGGCGCAGGTGTTCTAGTTCGCGGTAGCTGTTGAGCCTGGTCATAGTGAGCATCCTCTACCTCCTGGCTTCTGAGGGTTTCAATAAGCTTGCGGAGCTTAGCTGGCGTCACGTGGTGATGGTAGGACCCGTTTTCGGCAATAATCGGCCCCAGCGCGCAGGCACCCAGACAGTTGACGTGCTCAATAGAGAAGAGGCCGTCGGGGGTCACCTCGCCCGGCTTGACGCCGAGTTGGCTAACTGCGTGGTCGAGGAGAAGGCCGGAGCCCCGAACGTGACAGGCGGTACCGGCACACATGGTCAGCACATGCTTGCCGGATGGTTTCAATTTAAAGGCTTTGTAAAAGGAAGCCACCCGGTAGACTTCTATAAGCGGTACCCCAAGGCCCTTGGAAACGGACTCTATCGCCTCTCTGGGGATGTAGCCGTAGCTTTTCTGAACATCCTGGAGCACCTCAATCAGCTGGTTAGGCTGGCTGCGGCGCCCTTCCAGTATTTGGTCTAGAGCTTGGAGCGGCATAGCAACCTCCTTTAGTCGAAAGACAACTTGACTACTCTCAACTTAACTGATAGGATGGGTGATGTAAATACGGAATGAATGCAATAATAATGCCTATTAATAATAGGCATTAAAGGAGCTGGGGATGGAAGATAAAGAGACTTCTCCGGGCAAAGACTCTCGTCTGCCCTTTCCTTCCAAAGACTTGGCCCTTTTGTGGCGGATACCGTTTCCCACCGAAGCCGAACCAGGTGAGGTTGAGGCGGCACTACGTGAGCGTATCAAGGAATTGAACTGCCTTTACGGTGTTTCCCAGTTGGCTGAGCGCCATCTGTACTCTCTGGACGAGTTGTTGCAGGAACTGGTCAACTTCCTGCCCTATTCTTGGCAGTACCCGGAGATTACCTGCGCCCGGGTCCTCTTTAAGGGAAAGACCTACACCAGCGATAGATTCAAGGTGACCAACTGGCGGCAGTCTTCGCGGATATATATGTACCATGAGGCGGTGGGTGAGTGTGACATTTTCTATCTGGAAGAATGCACACCGGCTGATGAAGGTCCTTTTCTGCAGGAAGAGCGTGCCCTGCTGGACGCGGTGGCCGAGCAGATCGGCACCATCGCCACCCGGATATCAGCCGATCTGGAATTGCAAGAGACCAACCGGCAGTTGACTCTGGAGCGCCAGGCTCTGCAGGAGTCCAACACCGCTATGCGGGTAGTCCTGGCCCGGATTGAGCAGGAGAAACAGAAAATACACCAGGATATCAAAACCAATGTCGAAAAAATCCTGATGCCGATACTGCAGGCCCTGGGCTCGCAGCTATCTCCCACTCAAAAAAAATACACAGAGATGCTCCAGACTAATCT
>Ga0315537_1001453_pt1 | contig 18594 bp, 10 predicted proteins | sample SalMarSW160270MG_FD_203091 | JGI IMG/M metagenome (GOLD analysis project Ga0315537, IMG submission 203091) | Salt marsh sediment microbial communities from the Plum Island Ecosystem LTER, Massachusetts, United States - Salt Marsh Sediment SW1602-70 ... | reverse complement strand
TAATACTATGTTTTTGCTTCAGCTCTTCGAGCTTATCCTTGAGATATTGCCCAAGCTGGTCGGCGTTTTCCAGAAGGTTATCTTCTTCAATCGCCTCGATGACCGCCACCGCCGCTGCACAGACCAGCGCATTGCCGCCGAAGGTCGTAGCGTGTTTGCCGGGGACCAGCGAGGCGGCCACTTCAGCTTTAGCCATCATGGCCCCTATGGCCACGCCTCCGCCCAGCGCCTTTGCCATGGTCATAATGTCCGGCTCGACGTCAAAATGCTGATATGCAAACCATTTGCCGGTCCTGCCTACTCCGGTGGTAACTTCATCAAAGATAAGCAGCGCTGCATTTTCATCACAGAGCCGGCGGATTGCCTGCAGATACTCTTTCGTGGCGAGATTAATTCCACCTTCGCCCTGAATGGGCTCGACCATAACGGCCGCCACTTCATCGCTGAAAGCCGATTCGAGCGCGGTAATATCGTTGAACGGGACATAAGTGAAGCCCGGCAGCAGCGGCAGCAAACCTTCGTGGTGCTTCGGCTGAGCGGTCGCCGTCAGGGTCGCAAGAGTTCGCCCGTGGAAGCTGCCCTCGGCTGTGATGAATTTATATTTTTCCTGCGATGTGTGCAGGCGCGCCAGCTTCAGCGCCGCTTCGTTGGCCTCGGCGCCGCTGTTGCAAAAGAAACACTTACCGCCGAAAGCCCGCTCGCTTAACAACTGAGCTAATTTGCCCTGCGGCTCGGAGTAAAAAGTATTATCGATGTGCAGAAGCTCGCCTGCCTGTCTGCGTAACGCCTCGACGACCTTCGGATGACAATGCCCTATCGCGCTGACGGCCCAGCCGGGAAACATGTCCAGTATCTTATTGCCGTCGGCGTCATACAGGTAACAGCCTTCGCCTTTGACGATGACCCGCGGCAGCCGGCCATAATTAGCGATAACATATTTGTCAAATAATTCAATAGTTTCCTGTGTAGTCATAATTCTTTCCCTTTGAAGTGCCTAAAGTGACACGTAAGTGTCATCCCTTCGGCAAGCTTTGAGGCGAAGCCGAAGGATCTGGCCAACGAAAAAGAGATTCTTCACTTCGCTGCGCTGCGTTCAGAATGACAGCAAAGCTGTCACTTTAGGCACTTTTAATTATTTCCGTTCCAATTCCTTTATCGGTATAGATTTCGAGCAGCAGTGAATGGGCGATTCGTCCATCAATAATATGCGTCTTCCTGACGCCTGCTTCCAGTGCCGTCAGGCAGGCCTCGACCTTTGGGAACATTGCGTCGGTGATAATGCCGGCATCAATCATTTCCTTAATCTGTGTTTCATTTAAGCTCGATACCCAACTGTCCGGGTCTTTGATGTCGGTTCGTATCCCGTGCGTGTCGCTTACGACGACGAGCTTCTCGGCTACGACCTGGGCGGCAACTTTACCGGCGGCGCTGTCGGCGTTGACATTTAACTTTCCGCCGGCCTTGTCTTTGGCTACCGAGGCGATGACCGGTATGGTCCCGTCGGCGCAGAGCTTCTTGAGCAATTGAGCGTTTATATTCACAACTTGTCCAACCAGTCCGAGGTCAACTTTTCGCCCGTCTTCGCCGGCCAGTCTCAGGGTTTCGGCGAACAATACACAACTGCTCAGCGAATGCAGTCCCATCGGCTCACATCCCAGCTCGGTGAGCATCTCGCAGATGGGAGTATTGATTTTATGCACGAGCGTATGCTCTGCTATTGTCAGGGTTCGCTCATCGGTATATCGCCGGCCCTGCACCCAGACCGGTTCGAGACCTGCATCGTTCATTGCTCTTGTAATGGCCTTTCCGCCGCCGTGGACGATGATTGGCCGCATTCCGACGGTAGCCATAAAGGCGATATCGGTCAGCAGCTTTTTCTGCAAAGAGGCATCGTCGAGAATACTACCGCCGAGCTTGACAACCACGATTCGCCCACGGAACTGACGAATATATTCCATCGCCTCAATCAATGCACCAGCCTTTGCAATAGCTTCTTTCACCTGCTTGGTTCCTGAAAAATAGCACTTAAACGAAGGGATGAGTTTATTGTCGCAGATGTGATTCGTCAAGCGATATTTGTATGTCATTGCGAAGAGCGGTGCGAAACACACGACGCACGTGCCTGCGAAGGCGGGTATGACAATCTCAAATCAACTTTTGGGTTTTAAGCTATGGTTTCGCTGTTCGTATTCTCTTTTTGATTTTTGCCCAGGACTGCGTTATGAGAAAACTTTCTTCCATATCCCCAACCATTTCAACAAACCTGTTCATCGGCACTGAAAAGCTGAGAATATCCTCAGGGACGAACGGCCTTGCCGAAACGTCAAACATCCCCAGAACCCCTCTTGGATGGTCAGAATCTTTTTCCAGATAAGGATACTGAACTACGGAACCGCAGCCGGCGGCAAACGGCGCAAATACGCCGTTCGGCTCGCATTCATCAAAGTTTTCAAGCGTAAACAGCCCCGACAGAACATCAGGACGGGCAAAGAAGATAACCACATCGGGTTCGTCCGGTTCTTCGAGCATATCCCATCTTTTGAAAACAATGAACTTACCGGGCGCCTCTAACTTTGGAACGATTTCCATCATCTCTTTGACCAGCTCGGGCGTCTTTTTGTAACGCTCACCCTCAAGCTTTCCGGGAATGCCGCAGGAGAGAAAATATTCAAAGTTCTCCATAACCTCCGTACCAAAACCCAGATACCTCTTCCCGCCGAAACACCCGATTGACTCAGCGTCGAAGTAAAGAGATTTTCCTGTTCTAACTTTGCATAAATCAGCAAAAATGCACCTGTGTCCCGAAGAGGGCTTTACAGCTTCGGCACCACGTGGCTGGTTAGTGTAGTAGAAAGTGATAGGAAGCTCCGCCCCATTAAAATATTTTTCCCAGAGACTTAAAAATATTTCCTTTATTTTCATATCCATATCGTATTTCCCTTCAGAAATTTATGTCCCTGCCTCAACTGCCAAATCCCTTGTATGGCTGACATCCACCAACTGCGCACTCTATAGTTCAGAACAGTCTGGTGCTATCGAGCAGCAAGGTTACCGGGCCGTCGTTGATGCTGCTTACTTGCATATACTCGCCAAACGCGCCTTTTTCAACAGCTACGCCCTGTTGTGCAATCAATTCAATTACTTTCTCGTAAAGCTGCTGTGCCAAAGCCGGCTCGGCTGCGGCGTCAAAGCCGGGACGACGTCCCTTTCGGCAATCGCCGTGAAGCGTAAAATTGCTCACTAACAGAATCGAACCACCGATATCAAGGACGCTTCGATTCATCTTGCCGGCTTCGTCTGCAAAGATACGCAGGTTCACTAACTTATCAGCCATAAACTGGGCGTCCTTTACAGTGTCTTCTTTACCGACGCTAAGGTAAATTAGCAGGCCCTTGCCGATTTTGCCTATTTGTTGGCCTTCTACCTTAACCTCGGCCTGCAAAACTCGCTGAATCACCGCTCGCATAAGTCCCTTTCAAATTTGGCTGGTTGTCAGGTTAGCTTAACCAGTTCTTGTTGCGAAAACAATATTTGTCATTCCCGCCCCGCATCGTGTGCGGGAAAAACTCCAGCGGGAATCCCTCAAACTTCAAAATCTGTGAAATCCGTGTAATCCGCGGTTCAAAACCACGGCGTTGAGGTCGCTCTTCGAATGTGCAGCTCGTCTATAACGGCATTGCCTTTGTGTGTAACGAGGTAGAGAACCAGCTCGGCGATTTCTTCCGGCTGCATAAGCTCATCCTTTTTTATATCCGGCCGAACTTTTTGGACCAGCTCGGTATCTACTCCGCCCGGACAGAGCAGATGCACACGGATATTCGAGCCTTTGAGCTCCTCAGCCAACGATATTGTCATTCCGCGGAGGGCATGCTTGGAGGACGTATAAGCACTTTGAAGCGGATAACCTTTGACCCCTACGACTGATGCGATATTGATAATGTATCCCGCTTGCGATTTCCTTAACAGCGGCAGGGCCTCTCTGCAAAGTATAAATGGTGCACGGGCATTTATCTGCATACAGCGTTCCCAGTCTTCGGTTGTGGTCTGTTCTAATCCTGCTGAATGAGTAACGCCCGCGTTATTTACGAGGATTTCCAGTCGGCTGAATTTATCGCCGGTTACTTTGACGAGGTTTTTGATGGATTCTTCTTCGGTAAGCTCGGTAACGACAATTTCCGCTTTTCCGCCGGCCTCTGTCACTTTGTCAGCGGTTTCCTGCAATTTCCGGATTGAGCGTGCAGCCAAAACGACCGTTGCAGCCTCCTGTGCCAATGCAACGCTAACGGCTCTGCCAATCCCTCTGCTGGCCCCTGTTACTATCGCGACTTTTGAAGCTAATTGCTTTGCCATCCTTGTCAGCGTCGCCGGCGAGTCCTGGGCTGATTCTGCTGTTCTATCTGCTCCCCTTGTACTCCGGTACCTCCTCTGCGGCTGCCTTGCAGAGACCTTCTTCCGCTGGTTCTGCCGCGAGTTCGCGGGTCCTGGGTCTGGGTCTGTTGTCGCAGTGCCTGCTGTTCTTCTTCCATTTTTTGAATAAGGGCCTCGAACCGCATCTGCCTGTACAGCAACACCCCGTCAATTGTCGCCGTTGTCTTTTTCGCTTCTTCTTCAACAGCAACACTTCGAACGGATTCTATGTCTAAACGTGATTGCTGGTGCACCGCGTCGGCCAGGTTTGTTTTGTCTTCAACGTCGGCCTGGAGCCATTGACGTATCTCGTTTTCTGTTTCTACGTCAAGCTGCTCAGCCGGTCTCCTTGTGCTTTGGGACCGGGTCGTTCCGGGCATTACGCCGCCGCGACCATAGAGGGGGTCTGTCATGTCATCTCCGTATGGTTGTCCTCTCTGTGAAGTCCGTCCTCTCGTGCTTCTGCTGGAGGTTCGAGCCCGGCCGCGGGCGGGCTGCGTTTGTCTCAGCTCTCTTTTCTGCGTCAAAAGCTCTTTGCTGACCTTTTTGTATCGCTCCTGTTTGCCGGTCAGCAGACTGTCAATCGTCTCTGTTGTCTTTTTCGCTTTTTCTTCAACAGCGGCCTTACGTATGACACCAATCTCCTCCTCGAATTGCTTTTGCACAGTCCTTATCAGTAATGTTCTGTTGTCATATCTTTTCTGCTGCCACTGACGTATCTCATCTTGGCTGTTGGCGTCTACCTTCTCCAATGCCTTCTCCAGGCCTTCGAACGTCTTGAGCCTGGCTCTAATCTCATTCGGGTCGGCAAGTATATCTACCTGAACAGGCGATTGTGCAATGGGGCTAATGGTTCTGGTTCGGCGCTGAGTTGTTGCTTGCTCCTCATAAGCCGGATATGGACTCCCCCCTCCCTGGTCCCCATAATACCTGTCTCCCATCAAGTCTTGGAGGCTCGGCTCTTTAGCGCCGTGCTTGACCAATAAATCAACGATTTCCGTATTCCTTCTCTTTTTCGCCAACGACAGGGCGTTGTCGCTCCCTCCCATGACGTTGACATCGGCCCCCTTTGCGATTAGCAGCTCCACAGCATCCTTTTGGCCGATATATATCGCAGCCATCAGAGGCGTCTGCCCACGATTGTCCGCTGCATTGATGTCGGCACCTTTGGCAATAAGAGGCTCAATGAGCGCCAGCCGGCTGTTCCGTATCGCCGTGTGCAGCGGTGTCCAGCCCATCCTGTTTTTTTCATTCACATTAGCGCCTTTTGAAAGGAGTAGCTGGAGCTGGTCAATGTCACCGTCACGCGCAGCATCGTGCAGTGTTTTAGCTTGTTCCTGCTCATCCTGTCTTGGTCGAGCTCGTACACCCCCTTCCTCGTCATCCGTTTGATACGGCCCGAGCGCCGACCTTGCATCAGTCCTTGCTCTGCGTTGCGGCCCTTCTGTCCGAGCGAAGAGTTCCTGGGGGGGATGATTGACGAAGTTCGGGTCCCTTGCTCTTCGTTGCGGCCCTTCTGTCCGAGCGAAGGGTCTTTCCCTGCCCGACGGCCTTTGCGCCATTTGCGATTGTTCAAGAGGCCAGAAGACTTGGTCGCCGCCTTCTTCACCACGGCCCCATTTGCTATGCAGTCCGCCGTCATCATCGTAATCTGCTCCGAAACTGTAGAGTGTGAAGCCCTGTATTGTTCGCTTATAGACAAGAGGCTTGTCACTGAATGGGTCATTCGGCAATTCCTTAATATAGCCGGCTGATACAAGCTGTGAAAGCGCACCAGGATATCCGTCGCTGTTAGCATTGTATCGCAAAAGTGCGAGCGTTGTAATTAAGGCCTGTTCATCTGTTCTGATACGAGATTCAAGCTCTATTACATTGGCAATTGAAGACCCAAGAATTTCTATCAAAGGATTGTCTTTTGTTGTAGACTGTGTTTGTTCATTGTGTAATTGCCAGGAGGTTTTTGCTGACATTGTATCATAGTATTCAAGTGTGCTTTTTAAATAAGGCTTAAAACCGCGATAAGTGGGGTCTGTTTCTACTTGTTCTTGCAGATAAAATTTTTCGCCGCGAATATCAAACGGCTCACTATAGTCTGTCACTAATTGCTTATACTTGTCCTCCAAACTTTTCATTAAATTGGCATCAACCATTTTACGGTCGAGGATGTTAAACGAAACTTTTATAGACAAGCTCTTTACGGCAATTCCCACCAGTTTATCTATTAAAGGTTTCGGCCCTGCTGCCACATGTGCTCCAAATGTATACAGAGTAACTATATCATCAATAGCACCGGTGATATTGCCATCTTCGGCCGACAGCATGGCCCGAGCCTGTAAGGCAAAGGCTAAATCCCTTTTGGTTGATAAGTTGGGCATTTCATTTTGATGCTCAGTCTGATGCAGTGTCTGGCCGGTGTGTTTGAGCCAGCAATATGTTTTATTACTGCCAAGCTGTATTTGCTCAAGCGCCCGGTTATTGTCCTGCACCCATTTTTTTAGCATCGCCTGTTGTTGTGCAGGCAGCTCTTTCGGCCAACTGCTTGTTTTCACAGTTAAGCTCTCGGGCTTTTCGACATAAAGTTCTATTGCCTTTTCGTAATAAGGTGCCGCGTTATCGCTTTCAGGGCGCCCGGCTATTCCCAGCTTATTAAGCTCGGTGACATAATTAGTTTTGGTGGTGTCGGGTTCCTCGTTTTCTGTACTGATAAGCTCTTTCTGCACCGATAGAAGACCAGAAATCTGGTCTATGCCGGCAAATATCGGGGCGATAGTGAAAGAGGCGAGCAATAATAAAACTGACATTGAAATAATCGACCGCTTCATAATATATCCTCCGAAACAGGATGAACGCTAATAAAGAACAATTAACGGTTTTTTTGAATAGCCGTTTAACTTAAATACACAATTATCTTCTTACCTAATTATACACCAATATTTTTGAAAATCAACTTTTTCCACGATTCTTTGTTTCTTTTTCAGACCTCCTCTACACAGGCCAGGCCAATCCTTTCTGTAATGCTGTCAAATTCGTCAAGAGAGTAAAATTCGATAATTATTCTGCCTCTTTGTCCATTTTTTCTTGTCTCAATATTTACCTTTGTGGCGAGCTGGCTGCTGAGTTTCCTTTCCAGGTCCAGGATGTGGGGCGGCTTTGAGCGAACGGTCGTCCTGGCCTGGCTGGTACCGGTAAGATACCTTCGAACCAGTCTTTCAACTTCACGCACACTCAGCCGACCTACCAATGCTCGATTGGCTAACTTGCGGCGTAGCTCATCGGTCGGCAGTGAAAGTATTGCCCGGGCGTGCCCCATAGTCAACTGACCTTCTGACAACATTTGTTTGATTTCCTGCGGTAAGTCCAGTAACCGTAAGTAGTTAGCGATAACGGAGCGGTCTTCGCCAAGTCGTTCAGCCCCCTGGGCCTGAGTTAAAGAGAAAGTGCTTAGATAATCCTGATAGGCCTTCGCACGCTCAATAGGATTGAGATCTACTCGGTGTATGTTCTCAACCAATGCCCATTCGAGTAATTGCTTATCGCTTGCTTGGCGAACCAGGGCGGGTATGGTTGTCAGAGAAGCTAATTGAGCAGCTCGTAATCGGCGCTCCCCGGCAATTAGCTGATAACGCGACCCGGCAGGGCGGACAATAATCGGCTGGATAACACCATTAGCCCTGATAGACTCAGCTAAATCTGCTAATTCCTGTTCATCCCACACCTTTCGTGGCTGATAAGGATTCGGCGATATTTCATCAATGCTGAGTTCCTGCAGTGAATCGCGCAACTCTTTATCCGGCGGGAAGTTAGAGGCTTCCGCTGGTGTAGATAATAGTTCTTTTGCTTCTGTTGTCTCGGACATTATCGGACTTAATAATGATTGAAGCCCCCTGCCGAGGTGTTTTGGTTTTTCCTTTTTTTTGGTCATATAAATGCTCCTTCACAAACTATTAGTTTTAGGAATCCTTGTTTCATTCCTGGTTTTTCACGGACGTTTTGAAGTTGACCCAAATAATATTTCGGGATTTTTACCGAAAATTCTGCAACTTTGCCAGACAAAAAAACTTTTTTTTGTAAAAAATGTTTCACGTGAAACAATAGTGAAGAATGAGGGCCAAGAGGAAAAGGCAAAGAAGAGTAATTGCACTGATCAAACACAGCGATGTATATGAGCCGGTTGATAAGCCGCGACCAAGAAATCTCGGGACACACAGTGAAAGAATTAGTAAGACAAAACGGAAAACCTAGTAGCAGAAATGCCTGTACATGAATCAATTAACCGCCTTCGGCGGAACCTTTTTAACCACATTACCTATTTTCGCTATTATTACAAATTCCTATACTATCGAGTTAAGGTCATCACTGAAAGTTGGATATTATGCTGAAAGCCGCCAAGATTATATTAGAGCCTATCCGAAAAACTATTTGCTCTCGCCCAGCCTGTTATTCCTTCGCTTTACTCAAGGACAGGTCTGAACGGAGCGCAGCGAAGTGAAGTCGAAGAACCGCTAAGGTGGGAATCTCCTCTTCGTTGGCCAGATTCTTCGGCCCTTCGGCTACTCCTTCGACGGAGTTTACTCTGAATTAGCCGCAGCCCTGAGCGCAGCCGAAGGGGTAGCCGAACGGGCTCAAGGCTTCGGCTAATTCAGGGCAAGCTTTCTTTCGCCTCAGAATGAGAAGGGATGAAGGTTTGTTCGGATAGGCTCTTAGTATTCTGTAACGCGCCTGTTAGAAGCGTGAGTTTCCGCATCTAATTTGATTGGTGGCAGCCTCAAAGCCCAAGGCTTTGGGGATGGTAAATCCCGCCCGTTGAAGACGGGACGGGATGAATTCAGGAGAAGCCATCCCCAAGCCTTCGACAAGCTCAGGCTGGGCGCTGCGCTTGTGGCTGCCACCCACCCAAGCGTTAAAATCAAATTTGACAGACTACTATGCCGTTAAGAACAAAATGTTTCACGTGAAACATCAATAAAAAGAGATGGCAAAAGTTAAAGACATAAGGTTGAAAATAGGGAAAATTGCAGAGGTCTAAGAAAAATATTGCTCTGTTGAAAACGTTGACTGTCATTCAGAGGCGAAGCCGAAGAATCTCATTTCTTGAACCATAAAGAGATTCTTCACTACGCTGCGCTCCGTGCAGAATGACGGTTTTTGTGGCTTTTCAAAAGAGCAAAAAATATGAGAGAAGAAAGAAAAGAAACTAAAATGTAATGCAACACAATAGTAAGTTAGTTATATATCAACCGTATTTATATACATTTTATATTAGTCGTTGAGTAGATAAATTGTTTTCTGGGGCCTTATGGAGTGTAATATAGGACGTTATGGGCATAGAATGGCTCGTTCGATTTTGAAGGTAAATATATTGACTCACTTAGTGTTCATATATTACAATAGTTAAGGGGCCTTTTACGATTTTGTTTGTGCAGCGATGTCTGTTCAACCACGATAAGAGAATAGAGCAGAATCGGAATCCACAAAGACAAGACCACTTTTAGTCGGCTGTAAAATTGGTGCCAAAAAGGTGTATGATGCTTAAAGTAATGAAAATCTTGTTGCTGTCGCTGGTGCCGGCCGTATTTTGGCCTGGTTCGATTGGTGCTCAACATCTAATAGCCGACCTGGATGGAGCAAATGGTGCGAACATAGTTGACTTTGCCTTGTCTGCAGAGGACGGGGGCCTAAAAACAGACACGCTGGTCATCAACGAATTTATGGCATCCAATAGCAGTTACATCCAAGACCCACAAGGCCATTATGATGACTGGATCGAGATATACAACTACGGGACCAGTGCTGTTAATATAGGCCGGATGTACCTTACGGACAATCTGTCGGTACCGACCAGGTGGCGAATACCCGATGGCAATCCGGCTGCAACTACCATCCCTCCGCAAGGCTATCTATTGATATGGGCAGACAACGATACAACTGACTCAGGCCTGCATGCGAACTTCAAAATCAGCACTGTCGGCGAGGAAATTGGCCTTTTCGACACCGATGGCAGTACACTGATTGATAGTGTTGCCTTTGGCGACCAGACTCCTGATATCTCATACGGCCGCTACCCCGATGCGAATGACAACTGGCGATTCTGTGGCTTGCCCAGCCCGGGAAAGCAAAATATCGGTGCTTATTTAGGCGAGGTCGCTGAGGCGAAGTTCAGCCAGGACCGCGGCTTTTATGATACACCTTTTTCTGTTACAATCACTACAGAAACCGAAGATGCCGTAATATACTATACCCTCGACGGTTCCGAGCCGTATCATTCCGCTCATAGTGGAGGGTTTTCAGAGGGGATAGTCTATACTAATCCTATTGGCATCAATAAAACCACTTGTTTGCGGATCAGGGCAATCAAGCCGGGCTGGAAACCTACAAACATGGACGCCCAGACTTATATATTCCTCGATGATGTGATTCGGCAGAACCACCAAGAGACGCTGAACGCCGGATTTCCAGGCTCATGGGGTGGGACAAGTCCGGATTACGGTATGGACCCGGATGTGATTGGTCAGAATAGAGAGGATTTGTACGGCCGCATCTACGCGAACACGATTCGAGATGACCTGAAGTCAATTCCTACGCTCTCGATTGCGATGAACATTGACGATATGTTTGGGCCTGAGGGCATCTATACTAACTCCACCCAGCGTGGTCAGGCCTGGGAGCGTCCGGCGTCGGTCGAACTAATCTACCCTGATGGTCGCGAGGGTTTCCAGGTCAACTGTGGGATTCGCATTCATGGCGGCTATTTTCGGCAGCACAATGCAACAAAAAAGCACTCATTCCGTCTTCTCTTCAAGGGGATTTACGGGCCGACCAAGCTGCAATATCCACTGTTTGGCAAGGACGCTGTCGATAGCTTTGAGACGATTGTTCTGCGGGCAGGTGCCAACGACGGCTATTCATGGAATGCCGCCGCTTACACCGAGCAGTACACGCGTGATGAATTCGGCCGGAGCTTGCAGCGAGCTACAGGCAACGCCGGCGCGCACGGAACTTTCGTTCATCTCTATATAAACGGGATTTACTGGGGGCTGTACAATCCCGCTGAGCGGCCAGACAATTCTTTTTCCGCCAGCTATTATGGCGGCGACAAGGAAGACTGGGACGCTATTCATGACAACTCGGCTAACAATGGGGACATGACGGCCTGGAACCAGATGATTGCAAAGTGCAGGCAGGCCGCGAATTCCGACGAAGCGTACCAGGAGCTTCAGGGCAACAATCCCGATGGTACGCCGAATCCTGCCTACCCAAATCTGCTTGATGTTACAAACTATATTGACTACCTTATAGTTAACCTCTGGGGAGGCAACTGGGACTGGCCCTGGAAAAACTGGTGGGCCGGCCGTGAGCGGTCGGATAATAGTACAGGCTTTAAGTTCTACTGCTGGGACTACGAAAATACCATTGGGAACAACATAGGCCGCTCACCGCTCAACAAGAACGCCCTGAACAATAATTTCTCCCAGGCGGGGCTGCCGCATCAATCCCTTAAGCAGAATGTCGAGTATCGGCTGCTTTTTGCCGACCGCGTGCATAAATTCTTTTTCAATGGCGGAATCCTAACGTCGGAATCACTTATCGCCCGTTATGCAAACCTGGCGGCCGGTGTGGAGAGGGCCATCGTTGCCGAGTCCGCGCGCTGGGGGGACCAACATCGCCATCCACCATTAACGCTGGCCGATTGGTACGACCGCGATTTGAACTACAACGACGGACGAGCCGGGCGGGATTGGATTCTGAATTACTATCTTCCTCAGCGGTCTGATATTGTCCTCCGGCAGTTTCGTAATGCCGGCCTCTATCCAAATGTGGATGCGCCGGTCTTTCGTATTAACAGTTCATATCAGCACGGAGGACAAATCTCGAAGGACAATTTGTTCTCGATGACCGCCGCCGCGGGCACCATATGGTACACACTCGACGGCTCCGACCCGCGCACGCCGGGGACATCGGACGGCGGCATTAGTACCACCCTCGTGGCTGAGAACGCTGCCAAACGCGTGCTCGCCCCAACCGGCTATGTCAGCAGCAGTTGGAAGGGGGGTGGGGCCTTCAACGACTCGGCCTGGAGGCTCTGCACAGGCAGTCCCGGCGGTGTCGGTTACGAGGCAGGCTCAGGCTACCAAAACTATATCAGCCTTGATGTCAAAGACCAGATGTACAATGGCAATACCACCTGTTACATCCGCATTCCCTTTACCGTTAATACCAATGACCCGGCTGATTTCGACTTTATGACACTGAAAATGCGGTACGACGACGGATTTATCGCCTACCTCAACGGCACCGAGGTAGCCAGACGCAATTTCACCGGAACGCCGGCATGGAATTCCAGAGCCTCCGCCCAGAATTCCGATTCGGCAGCAGTGGTATTCGAGGATTTCAATCTCTCATCACATCTGAACGTCCTGCGCCGGGGCGAGAATATCCTGGCCATTCACGGCCTTAACCAAAGGCCCAGCAGCAGTGACTTTTTGATCTCGGCAGAACTGGCTGTCGCAGAAAGCGTCCCTGTCAACGACCTTGGTATCTCGCCTGACGCACTTCAATATACCAAACCGTTCACTTTAGATAAGAGCACGCACGTCAAGTCACGTCTATTGCGTGGTAGTACCTGGAGTGCCCTTAACGAGGCCACCTTTGCCTTAGGTCCCGTTGCAGATAACCTGCGTATTACAGAGATTATGTACCATCCGCAGCAGGCCGGTCAGCCGGATGAGCCGAACGCCGAATTCATTGAACTGAAGAATATCGGAACGGAAACACTGAATTTGAACCTGGTAAGCTTTACGAACGGTATCGATTTTACCTTCCCGAGCCTGGAACTTGCGGGCGGCGAATACATCCTTATTGTCAAAGACTTAAGTGCGTTTACGGCTCGGTACGGCATCGGCTTCAATATAGCCGGCCAATACTCCGGCAGCCTGGACAATCGTGGTGAAAGGATTGAGCTGAAAGATGCAGCCGGTGGCACAATACACGATTTTGAGTACAAGAACGGCTGGTATGACATTACCGATGGCCTTGGTTTTTCCCTGTCTGCAAGAGACCCGACCAGCACCGACCCGAACGGATGGGGCAGCAAGAACGGTTGGCGTCCAAGCGCTGGTGTTGACGGCTCGCCCGGCTGGGACGATACCGGTGATGTCCCATTGCCTGGCGATGTGGTAATTAACGAATTGTTAGCTAATTCAAGCGCCGGCACCGGAGACTGGGTAGAGCTGCATAACACCACCGATACCCCAATCGACATCGGCGGCTGGTTCCTCAGCGACAGTAAGAATAACTTTATGAAATACGAGATTGCCACAGGAACAACGATTGAACCCTACGGCTACATTGTTTTTTATGAAGACCTGAATTTCGGTAATCCGAGCGACACAGGTTGTATTGTCCCCTTTGCTCTGAGTAAGAACGGCGAAACATTGTATCTGCACTCAGGTCAGGATGGCGTATTGACAGGATACAGCGAGCAGGAGAAATTTGGCACCTCGGAAACCGGCATAGCCTTCGGCCGTTATCGCAAGAGTACAGGTACGTATAACTTTGTGGCAATGAGCCGGAACACTCCCGGTAGCACTAATGCTTATCCAAAAGTCGGCCCAATAGTAATCAGCGAGATTATGTACTATCCCGATACCGAAGCGGACGCCGAATATATCGAACTATACAATATGAGCAGTTCGCCGGTCACATTGGCCGAGTATGACAACGAGCAATCCATCTATGTCCCCTGGCGGTTCACCGACAGCGATGGTATCAGCTTTGATTTCCCGCTCGGGACCACGATGGTTACCGGTGAGTATTTGCTGTTAGTCAAGAACAAGAACGCACTTAGTTCGCGCTACCCGGCTGTTCCAATTGGAGTCCAGATATTTGAATGGGGCCCGGGGAGGCTGGACAACGGCGGTGAGAAAGTAGAGCTCTCTAAACCGGGCGACGAGGTCGAGGGCACGCGTTATTATATTCGGGTAGATCGCGTCAATTACAACGACGGCTCACATCCTGTTGGCCAGGACCCCTGGCCAAGTCAGCCGGACGGATGGGGAGCATCATTGAGCCGACTTTCCCTACAGCAGTACGGCAATGACCCCAACAACTGGACCGCAACCTATCCTCCAACCCCCGGCCAATAGATTCTTGGAGAAATTTATACGATTGCTTTTACAATCAGACCTGCTTTGGCACGACGAACGGGTTGCGGTAATCCCTCGTCAAAAGGTTGTTCGCCCGCTCTGAGAACTTGCCGATGAACATTTCTTTCCTCGAATTCATCGTTAAGCTCCTGATATTTTAACTGATACACCATTAGCGCAAAGGCACAAACTCAGCCCAAAAATAAGTGAAACAGCAACTGCAAGCCCCGCTGGAAATCTCCCATTTTGTAAGATTTTCGGCGCTTGTAGAATCCCCGTACAAAGATAGGTGACTATGTCCCCGTTTGTTTCTAAAAAAGAATGCTTTTACAGTTTACGCTCTGCCGAGGGTCTTTAGGTATCTCTTTGACTTGCCCAGTCCCATTCTGGAAGCCTTCTTTTTTACCGCATCGTTCGGTCTTCCCAGCTTTGCCGCTATTTCGGCAGTGGGATTGTTTGGGAAAAGTTTCTTGAGCAGAGTCAACTCACCCCTCGACCATAAACCCTTGATGAGCTTCTTTTTTTTCCTCGTTTTTTTGGCCATGATATGACTCCTTATTACATTAACCGGACTTATGGTTTGTAACCCGCTTCGGAGCAGTATAATGAGTGACGCGGTAACAGTCAAACAATTTTTATTTTTTTAAGGCAAAAAAAATAATTCTTCAGCGGTCAATTTTGCGTGCGTGTTTGACTGGTAGGTGACGCGCAGAAGCCACGTCAATTCAAGGCCAACCTATGGCCGGATTCTATCATTTTACTCTGTAAGACCAATAGTCCTATGCCTAATTGTGGATCGGCATCTATCGTTTCCCGGCTCGTCCGGCACCAATTAGGCGTGAGCCTACTCGTCTCTGCGAAGTGCTTCGCCGAAGCAGGAAGCTCAATTGGTGCGGGATGGACCTTGAGAGCGTTGTTTTGGGGGTCTTTTACGGCTGATTCATTCACCTTTTGCACGTTGGCCATCTTCCGCAGCTCGTCACTTCGTAGTTTCACATTAACATCGGGCAAGAGGCCCCAGTTTTCGCTCCCCGGCTTTCCACCTTCGTCCCGGCTTTTTATCCTTTGTCCCGAAGGTAAATAATAATACGCTGTTGTGTATTTTAGTGTTGCACCCCCGCCGAGATGGCCCACTATTGATTGCACACTGCCCTTGCCATAGCTTCTTTCACCGACGACAGTCGCCCGGTTATGCTTTGGTTCCTGCAATACCCCCGCCAAAATTTCCGAAGAGCTCGCTGAAGAACGGTCTATGAGTACGACCATCGGGTAGTCAGGATGAGTTTTTTCCCTGTGCGCCGATACATAAGTCGGCATCCCACATCGTGGTTGTATTCTCGCTATCAATCCTTCTTCTATGAACCTGTCTGCTATTTCGATTGCACTATTCAAAAGCCCGCCTGGATTGGAACGCAGGTCCAGAATCAATCCCTTTAAGCCCTGCGCTTCGAGCTGAGCAAGTATTTTATCGAAATCGCCAACTGTTCTGGAATTAAAACTGCTGATGCGAATGTAACCAATTTTGTTCCTGGCATCAATCATATACCGCCATCCACCTGTTTCGCTCCTTTGCCAGCCGCGGACTGAAGGAACAACTATGTTGCTTCTGCGTAAGGTAATATTCCTGTCTTTATTTTCGCCCTGGCGTTTAATCGTCAGAGTCACTTTTGTGCCCTCCGGGCCGGCAATACTCTGAGCCACGCAGTTAGGAGGCATCTCGCTTGTCTGGAGACCATCTACCGCCTTTATTACATCCCCGGCCTCAAGACCGGAGTGGTATGCCGGCGTATCGGGCAATACGCTTAACACCTTTGGAGATTCCTGTTTTTTCGAGAACCTTATGCCAATCCCTGTAAACTGGTTGGTTATTGCTTTTTTAAAATTCTGTGCCTGGCTGGGCCAATAAATAACAGTGTAAGGGTCGAGTGCAGACAATGCTCCCTTCGCAAACTGTGTAATCAGCAGCGCCGGCGGCAATCTCCCCCCCCCAAAGGGAGATTCGCTCAGCGCTAAAACTCGTTCAAAAACATCTATGAGCCTATCCTTCCTTATAGCCACCGGCGATTGGCTCACTTCATCCAACATCGCCTCCAGGCTTCTCTGTACAACCTTATATTGAGTATCTCGTATCTCATACCTCATTTTAAGATGTGAATTGCTCATCACTTCCGCTAACAATTTACAGCGATTGACAGCTTTGATTGTCATCCCGCGATAATCAACAATATTAACGTAACCGGAATCCAGAAAGTCCACAGCGTTAAGGAACATTTGTTTTTCTATGCCTGCATAACGCTCTTCGCAGCTCTGGCAGGGGCTGTCTTGAAGGAACGATACAATATCGGCCTTGGCCAGAAGCTGTTTAGCATAGTCCGAGCACTTCTTGTCGTCTTTGTACATCTTCTCCAGCTTGCTATAGCATATTTTGTATGCATCGAGCCATTTACCTTTTGACTCGAATTCGGCAGCGATGTGTTTGGCCTGCCGAACGGTTTGTCTGACAAGAATATCATTTAGCAAAGCCTGTTCTTGCTTTTTGTTGGAATACTCTAATGCCTTCGACGCCACTTCTAAAACTTTACTGACGTCGTTAATGTCTTTTGGAAAACCCTTCTGTCGAAGTTTTTCAAGCTCACTTATCTGCTCTCGATAGGCATCATTTTGGGACGCCTTTCGCCGGGCCTCTATGGCCATATACTCATCAATAATTGTCTCAAGCTGCCTGAGACCTCTGCTTTTGACAGCATCCGATTTGCGAACAATCTCCCGGGCACTTTCGAAATCGCCTCTGCGAATCTCCTCGCAGACTGAGTCAATCGCTAATGCAGCCGTGGGCGTCTCGCCCGTAACGTGAGCAGCCCCGATAAATCGGGGCTGAGGTGGCGCGCTTCCGGCAGCTGCGTTGTTGTGTGCGCACAAGGCCGCGAAGAGCACAATCAACACGCCTGTAAGAAGCGTGCTTGTCAGCATTGGCCAGCCTGCCGAGACGTGACCTCGGCACGGCCAAATGGCAGACGACCTATAATGTTTATCGTGGTCAGGACCCGACATAAAGACCTCCTACCCGGATGAAAGATTAAGCTCCTAAGATGACTATCGGTATATGCCGGGCCTGAAAATAGTACTTTTTATAATGGAATCCGGGAAAGCATACTGGCACCTGAAATTGTAGAAATTAGAGAAGTCTCGATGCTCTTTTTTATAGGAACAACGAGTTCTGCAAAATTGAGGTTAGGCATACTTTGAAAAGAAAAAAATCGTTTTTTGTTTTTTCTTTTCAAACAGTAAGTTATTGTGTGATAAGCAGTTAGGTGATTATTTAAAAAAATCAAAAAAACAGATTTTCTTAAATAATATATGCCTAACCTCAATTTTGCAGGAGCCTTTATAGGAACAACGAAAAAAGGTCCGAGAAAGTTAAAACAAGAAACATAACAACTGCTTCTAAAGGATTTTAAGTATTTTATTATTTATAAAGACGTCTGTGTAATTTGTCGTTGCCGGAATTGGTTATTATGCTTTAAGTATCCAATAACCATGATAACCGTGAAATTGGGGGAAGAAATGGGGGTATCTTAAATGACCTGCAAGAACCAAGCAAATTGTACAGCTTTTGTACGCAGTATCCCTTACGGGAAAGGCAAAACTCGTTTCCTTGTACTCGCATTTAGCTGTTTAGCACTGCTTATAGGGAGCGCGGCCGGGGGAGAACCACAGCAAGCCGGAAAAAGTCCTTCGTGCAAGACACTGAGAACAATGGCAAGAGTATATATGGCCTATGGAGAATACACAAAGGCACAACCGCTGGCGGAACGGGCATTAACTCTGGCACAAAAAAATTGCGAGTCCGATTCCGAGCTTGCCATGTGCCTTATTGATTTGGCGACACTGTATAAGAGCCAAAACAATCTGCTCGATGCTGAAAAGATGTGTAAGCTGGGTCTGAAACTACAGAAAAAAGCTCTTTACGAAAAGCATCCTTACGTGGCTTACACATTCAGAACTTTAGGGTCAATCTACCAGGAGCAGGGCAAGTATGACAAAG
>Ga0315537_1001451_pt1 | contig 18597 bp, 9 predicted proteins | sample SalMarSW160270MG_FD_203091 | JGI IMG/M metagenome (GOLD analysis project Ga0315537, IMG submission 203091) | Salt marsh sediment microbial communities from the Plum Island Ecosystem LTER, Massachusetts, United States - Salt Marsh Sediment SW1602-70 ... | reverse complement strand
CGTCTTCATCGAGCCGGGCACGGGTCTCCGCGACGACGACCCGGTTGGCACAGCAGTCGACGACCAGGCAGAGGGTCAGTACTGGGTCGTTAACGGCCATCACTACAACTCCGGTTGCTGCTTCGACTATGGCAATGCCGAGACTGACAGTCGCGACGACGGCGACGGTACCATGGAAACTACCTACTACGGCAACGCCACTGCCTGGTATCATGGACAGGCCCCCGGCCCGTGGATCATGACCGACCAGGAGAACAACCTGGTGGGTTGTGTCAACGAATCTCCAAACGATAAGTACTGCCCCGATCTGCCGAGCATCACCTGGCGCTTCGTGACCGCAATGGCTGATGGCGAACCGCACCACTGGAGATCAATGGGCGGTGACGCGCAGCAGGGCAATCTGCAAATTATGTTCGACGGACCGCGCGTCATCAATGACAGAAGCAGCTATGATCCGATGCGTAAGCAGGGAGCCATCCTTTTAGGCAACGGCGGAGACAACAGCAACGGTTCACAGGGTACCTTCTACGAAGGCGCAATGACAGCCCCGGGCACTTTCCCGACGCAGGAAACCAACCAGAAGATTCAGGACAATATCGTGGCTGCCAGGTACGATGTGCAGCGTCTGAGCCTGGCGCCGGCGGATGCAACTGACACGCCTCCTGGACTCCAGACATTTTCACCGCAGTCTTCGCAGAACACTACCGTGACTTTCACAAATACTGCCGGGGCACCCGTGAGTAACCTCACAATGAGCATTTCGGTGCCCAGGGGGTGGAAATCCGTAGTTTTAAACTCCGATGAATCTTCAAAGATGTTCACTAATACAATTGTACCAGGTGAGAACGTGAGCGCAACCTTCTCGGTCACCTCAGGATCGGAGGCCTTCAACGGCGATCTGGTTGGTAAAGCCTCCTGGACGATCCCGGGGAATAGTAAGACCCAATCTGAGACAACGACTGAAAAGGTACGCAACGTCAATCCGGTTAAGATTAATGAGTTCCGCATCAGCGACGGTTCTCCTGACAACTCAACAAACTCGTTCATCGAACTCTATAACGCCGGCGATGCTGAAATCGATATCTCAAGCTGGACCCTGACCCACCACCAAACTCAAATGCCTATCTTTTCATCGGTAAAGATCCCGGCCGGAACAAAGCTTGCTTCACATGGTTTTTACCTGTTAGGTCTGTCTAATTCAGGGCTGGCGGTTCCCGCGAAAAAGGGTGAGTCCACCATTTACGTAAGGAGTACTACCGGCATGTCGGTTGGCGATATGATTGAAATAGGCACCGACTCAAATATGGAAACCCGCAGGATTGAAAGCATCACCATACCGCCAGAACCTGATGTACCTGTAACACCATTCGATTTTGGCCGTCGGTACGGACCAAGCGGCTCGACGACGGTATGGCAGCCCCTCCCCGACGGTCCGGTGATCACGATTCCCGCCGGCTCGACCAACATACCTGTCACAAGCGTGGCCGGCTTCGAGGTAGGCCAGAAGATGGCAATAGGTTATGGAGCAACCTACCCCACTGTTGCACAGGCAATTGAAAAATATGAGGTGGTGACGATCACCGAGGTCGGCAAGCAGGGTACGCAGGCCTGGCTCTCAATGGATGCTAAAGCGGGCGACAAAAACATTAAGGTATCTTCTGTCGAAAATATCTCTGTAGGGGATAAGATCAGACTGGACATCGACAGCAAGGGACATGGGATCGAAACAGTCACGGTGACGCGTGTAGGTACACGGTCGTCCCGCAGTACTTTCAATGGTCCTTTGACGGATGCGGATGATCCGGGAACAGGACTCGACCTGGCGGAACCGCTGAAATTCGACCATGCATCCAATATGCCCTTCAGTGCCAGGGGAACGGGTATAACCTTTCAACCGGCGACTGCCTTCGCTCACTCGAGCAACGAACCTGTACTGGCGCTCAGCTCCGGCATAACGATAGACCAGCCCCTGGCCAACGACCACGAAATCGATGAGGTGGTCCGTGATGAAAAGGTTACTACCGCGGGCTACCGGGGAGCACAGAAGCCCGACCAGTGGTTCGGAGGCCCTGCCCTCTCCTCCAGTGCCGGCAACATGGTGCTGCGTGACGCCGATGACAATGTTGTTGACGGTCTCAACTATGGCGGACTCGTCGACCCATGGGCCGCCGAGGGGTACCAGGCCACTTCCGGAGCAGGGGAAAGCGGATGCAGCGTACCTTCACCCGGTATGAGCAGAGGCTTCAGATTTGGGCCTCCAATGCCCACCAGCCAGCCCGACCGGAGTGCTGGTCGCTTCCCCGACGGCGCTGACAGCGACTTCAATTGCCGCGACTTCCTGGTGCAGAACACCGTCACCCTGTCAGCACCGGCAGCAGCCGGTTCATACAATATTAAAGTAGCAAGTGTGGCTGACTTTATAATTGGTCAGAAGATAATTATAGGATCAGGCACAAGTAGCGAAAAAGCTATTATCGCCACTATTGGTACAGCAGGTGGTACAACTGTGGGTACTGCCACCAGGGCAGGCACAAAAGTTATTCTGGTTTCCGGCGTTGAAGGTTTTAGCGCCGGTCAGACAATCACCATAGGCAGTGGTGCAAACCTCGAGACGGCAGTTGTCGCTTCCATTGCTGCCGGACGCCGTCGTTTTGGCATCCGCAGCAACACCCCGACCGACACCATCGCCGTAACCATGCCGCTTAAATATGCGCACGCGGTGGGTGCACAGGTCTCCGGCAGTGGTATTACCCTCGCCACGCCATTGACCATGGCTCATGACATCGGTACTCAGGTAGCTGGCAACCTTCCCACCCCGGGTAAGCCCAATCAATATGCCAGGAAACTTTAGTGAGGGCAATATGATTCTCCTGAAGAGCCTTGATGTGCCTGTGCCTTGATCCGATGGTTTATAATTAAGCCAGGATGGTCAATGCTAAGAGGTTTGATAAACGGATTCCAGTTATAGAAAAAAGTTAAATTATTAGGAAAAAATGAAAATAATAACAAAAATTGTTGCAATGGTTTTCGGACTTTTACTGTAAGGTGTGATCAATTGGCAAAATTTTGAAACTGCTTATTGACGGACATGGTTTAAATATTGTCAAGATGGTTTTTGCAGTAACCGCAACAGCCCATTCAGAAGGGGGGGGCAAAAAATAAAAACTAATACTCACAATTTAAAAGGAATACTCATGAGAAAAAAAGTATTAAATTATTTTGGATTCTTTATTATTCTTTTTTGTCTTTTAGTCTCTCCTGCAGTATCGGGGCAGAATGCCAGGATTAAATTTGACACCGACCGTATTGCAGGGGAAGTCGATAAGAATATATATGGAAATTTTGTTGAACACCTGGGCAGATGCGTGTACGGTGGAATTTACGAACCAGGATCACCACTTTCAGATACCGATGGTTTCCGCAAAGATGTACTGGAAGCTGTCAAAGGACTGAATGTTTCTCTCATCCGTTATCCCGGAGGAAATTTTGTATCAAATTATCACTGGCTTGACGGGGTGGGACCAAAGAATGAAAGAGTGCCAAGGATGGAACTTGCCTGGGCCAGACTGGAAACCAATGAATTCGGGACAAACGAGTTTATTAAATATTGCAGGGCTGCAGGGAGCGAACCGTATCTGTCGGTTAACATGGGAACAGGCACTATTGAAGAGGCACAAAGATGGGTTGAATATTGTAACGTGAAAGAGGGTCCTTATTATGCAGAGCTCAGGAAGAAACACGGATTCCCGGAACCTTATAACGTAAAATACTGGAGTCTCGGGAACGAGATGGACGGTGAATGGCAAATGGGGCACCTGAATGCCGAAGATTACACCAAAAAAGCCATGGAAACTGCTAAACTGATGAGGCTTACATCTCCTGATATTAAACTTATTGCAACAGGATCATCAAATTACAGACCACACGCTGATCCTGACCACTGGAACCGGACTATAATAACTAACCTGAAAGATGTAATTGACTATATAGCCCTCCATATGTATGTCGGCAATCCCGATAATAACTATTATAATTTCCTTTCAACGCCTCTGGTTATGGAACAGAGAACCCGTATCGTAAAGGGGATGATTGATGAGGCAATGCAGAAGGCTGACAGGGAAAACAGACCGCCACTGTATATTGCATGGGATGAATATAATGTATGGTACAGAGCAAGAACAACCGAAACAATGCAGGGAACAAGGGCGCTTGAGGAAAGATACAATCTCGAGGATGCTCTGGTAATCGGAGGATTTCTGAATGTATTTATCCGTAATGCGGATATTATAAAAATGGCAAATATGGCCCAGCTGGTAAATGTTATTGCTCCTGTCTTCGCTGAAGAAAAAGGTATGTTCAGACAGACAATTTATTTTCCTCTGGAATTATTTGCCAGGAACATGCAAGGAAAATCACTTGATCTTTTTGTTGATTGTCCAACATATAATACGGATGAATTTTATTTAGGCCCGGGTGAGGCAAAGACAAAACAGTCGGATGTGCCATACCTTGATGTATCGGCTACATATAATCATGGAGAGGTGGCAATATGCGTTGTTAACAGAAATAAGGATAATCCCGTCAGGACCGATATTATCTGTCAGTCAGGTGAGTTTAGTGATGTACTTAATGTATTTGAAATCAACGCATCCGATATCAAGGCTACAAATGACTTTGGGGTCGAAAATGTCAAAACTGTTTCCAAACCCGATCTGAAAGCAAAGGGGAATACAGTTACATATTCGTTTCCTGCTCATTCTCTGACAATGATTCGCGGAAAACTTAAATAAACCAATCTTATGAAAAACATTATTTTTTTATTTACGATGCTTGTAATTCTTGTCGGATTGTCTTGCACTACCCGGCAGCCTGGACAGGTGCAGGTTGAGGAAGGAGTATTACAGGGAACTATTGAAGACGGATTAACGGTATACAAAGGTATTCCATTTGCTGCTCCGCCTGTTCGTGACCTCCGGTGGCGCGCCCCCCAGCCTGCAGCAAAATGGGAAGGTGTCAGGCAAGCTGATAAGTTTGCTCCCGGACCCATACAGGGCGGAAATCCTCCATCGGGAAAAAGCGAGGACTGTCTTTACCTGAACATCTGGACTCCGGCGAAATCCAGGAGGGATCGTATCCCTGTACTCGTGTGGATTTACGGCGGTGGATTCAACATGGGATCCACGTCCGAACCGGTTTATTCCGGCGAAAAACTGGCCCAAAAAGGCGTGGTGCTGGTAAGCATCGCTTACCGTGTCGGTCAGCTCGGTTTTTTGGCGCATCCGGAATTGAGCGCTGAGAACCCGGATCACTCATCGGGAAATTACGGCCTGCTCGACATGATTGCAGGTCTCAAATGGATTCAGAAAAATATCGCTGCATTCGGCGGCGATCCTGATAAGGTAACTATTTTTGGCGAATCGGCCGGAGGCATCGCCGTTAGTATGTTATGCGCATCACCACTGGCCAAAGGGCTGTTCCATGGCGCTATTTCGCAAAGCGGTGGCTCATTCGGACCTCCTCGGCCTACCCTCTTCCCGGGTGAGAACTTAAAACGTCTTGCAGACGCGGAACTTGCCGGTCAGGCATATGTAGATAGTGCCAAGGTTTCGTCCATCGATGAACTGCGAAAAACAGACGCCGATAAACTCCCGGCAATCCGTGGACTTGCATGGCCGATCATCGATGGTTGGGTTATTCCCGACGATCAGTACAAACTCTATGAGGCAGGCAAGTTTAATGATACACCGATCCTGGTGGGATATAACTCAGACGAGGGACTAACCTTCATGTCCGGACGCACTCCTGAGGAGTATATTGCCGGCGTCCGGACACGCTATGGCAAGTTCGCAGACGATCTTATCAAAGCTTATCCCGTCGGTTCGAACACAGTTCCGAAAACAGCCCGTGACCTGGCCCGCGATGCGGCGTTCGGGTGGCATACATGGATCTGGGCCAGACTTCAGTCCAGAATTGGAAAATCAAAAGTTTTCTATTACTGCTTTGATCAGCACCCGGACTATCCGGAGGATTCACCCCGGTTCGGATATGGCTCACCACATGGTCAGGATGTGCCATATGTATTCGGACATCTCGATGCCTCTGATCCGCAGACTACTAAAACGGATCTGGAGATATCAGATGCTATGGTCACTTATTGGACTAACTTTGCCAGGTATGGAGATCCCAACGGCGAAGGAGTTCCCGGGTGGCCGGCTTTCAGCGATGCAAATCCTGTTGTGATGTATTTCAGCCAGACACCGCACACAGGATCTGTACCAAGTGCAGAATCACTGAAGAGTCTGGATGCCTATTTCGAGTGGCGACGGACGCCGGAGGGAGAAGCCTGGGCTAAATAATTATTACGACAAATAAAATATCATTTTTATGAAAATACCATTATTAAAACTGCGTGCAGAACAGAAAAGCTTAATAACTGTACTATCTTTTTTATTAATGATTCTGCCGGTAAATATGATTCAGGCCCAGGAAACCCTTGATGTCGGCAAAACAGGTTGGGATGTGAAAAGGCCGGTAATGGCTTCGGCCTGCGAAAGCGGATGTCCCTGGGGTGAACTGGGAGACTTTGTCAGAGAATCAATGAAACCTTATGGCTATTCTGTAATTCTCTGCCGTAACTGTAACCGGTCATACGGACCACGGCTTGTCTCGGAGAACGATTATCCGCCAGCGCTTGATGAAATGAACCTTGAAGATGGCGTTAATGTGCGAATCAATGCACGCGTGGATTTTGGTGTGACATCAAGTGCCATGTTGGGTGCAGCCTATAATAATACGCTTGCCGGTAAAGGACCTTACCGGAACCTTCGCCTGATAGCAAAAATCGAAGATCCGTTTTATTATCTGGTTGCGGTAAAGGAAGAATCAGGAATTAAAGATTTTGCCAGTATCAGGCAAAAACATCTGCCTGTAAAAATTATAGGCTCCGATGGTAATATGATGACCATCCTGAAATACTATGGAATAACTGCTGAGGATATTAAATCCTGGGGCGGAACAACAGGAGTTCCAATCGAAGAAGCATTAAAAGGTAATTTTGATATTTTTGCCGGCTTTCTGGCGAGTCCGGCATTGAATCCTGAATCTTCTTTATGGACAACATTAAGCCAGAAATTTGATCTTTATTTTTTAGAATTGCCTGAAGATTTGCTGAAACAGATTGCACAGCAAAATGTTGATGCTGAATTTGTCGAGGTACATCAAAAATTGCTCAGAGGCATTAACAGACGGATAAAAACTCTTGGCAGATCAGGAGAATCCATCTTTGCACGTGACGATACTCCTGAACAGGCGGCATACGACCTGGCTAAAGCTATCGATGAAAATCACGGAGCACTAAAATGGTTCATCAGGGTATATACTTACGATCCGAAGACCGTCTGGCAAAATTTCGGCGTTCCCCTGCATCCCGGTGCTGAAAGGTATTACCGGGAAGCCGGATACATGGGGAAGCCGTGAACGATAGTACAGAATTAAAAATATGGTAATCACGAATAAGATTGAAATTATGAAGAGGTTATATTTGATCATTGCATCACTGGTTTGCCTCGCGATTGTTACTGCCAGTGCACAATCGTATAAGAAAACGGACATGGGTATAAAGACCGCAATAAACTCAATCGGAATTGAAATTCAGTTCTACAGCCCTTCAACTGTCAGGATATTAAAATGGCCCGAAGGCAAATCTTTCACAAAAAAGAGCCTTTCAGTCATTAAAACGCCGGAAAAAACAGATATTACTATCAGGCGTACCGGTAATATACTCTCAATGAAAAGCAGCAATATGTTTGTCACGCTTGATCTTAAAAGCGGAAAGATCTCCTTTGCATCTCTTTCGTCACAGTTACTGAGCGAAAAAGAAGGAGGAGTATCATTTACCGGTTTCGATGATGCAGGTGTAAAAACTTATACCGTATACCAGGCATATACACTTGATAAGGACGATGCAATATACGGCCTGGGACAACAGCAACAGGGAAAGATGATACAACGAAACATCAAGCTTAACATGATTCAGGGTAACACAGATGACTATATTCCCTTCTTCCTGTCGGTAAAAGGTTACGGGCTGTTCTGGGACAACTACTCTCCAACATTATTCGAAGATAATCCTGAATCGACTTCTTTCAAATCAGATGTCGGAAATTGCATTGATTATTATTTTATGTATGGTGGCAATGCAGACGGTGTAATAGCTCATATGCGGGATCTGACAGGACAGGTGCCGATGTTCCCGTTATGGACATTCGGCTACTGGCAAAGCAAGGAGCGTTATAAGAGCCAGGATGAACTTGTGGATGTGGTCAAAAAGTACCGGGAACTGGGTGTCCCGCTCGACGGTATCATACAGGACTGGCAGTACTGGGGCAACAACTACCTGTGGAACGCCATGGAATTCCTCAACTCAGACTTTTACAATCCAAAAAAGATGATAGATGACGTACATGATATGAATGCACATATGATTATATCTATCTGGAATTCATTTGGTCCTCAGACAAAACAATATAAAGAGCTTGAAAAGATCGGTGCGCTGATGGATTTTCAGACATGGCCTCAGTCGGGTTCGGATAAATGGCCACCGATAATGGATTACCCTTCAGGTGTGAAGGTATACGATCCCTACAATCCTGAAGCCCGCGATATTTACTGGAAGTACCTGAACAATGGCATCTTTTCGCTTGGAATGGATGGCTGGTGGATGGATTCATCAGAACCCGATCATCTGTCGTTCAAGCCAACAGATCTCGACAACAAGACATATCTTGGTACCTTCAGGAAGGTGAGAAATGCTTTTCCCCTGATGACGGTAGGTGGTATCTATGATCACCAGCGCGCTGTGAGCTCTGATAAGCGTGTATTTATCCTTACCCGTTCGGCATTTGCCGGACAGCAGCGCTACGGTGCCAATACATGGTCTGGCGATGTTACGTCATCCTGGGATGCTTTAAGAAACCAGATTTCTGCAGGATTGAACATATCACTCAGCGATATCCCATACTGGAACAGCGACATCGGAGGATTCTTTCTCAGCAGGTTCAGAAAGAAACTCGATGATGCCGGGTATCGCGAACTGCATGCCCGCTGGATGCAGTTCGGGGCTTTCTGCCCGATGATGCGTTCGCATGGTACTGATGCTCCGCGTGAGATCTACCAGTTTGGTAAAAAAGGTGATAAGATATACGATGCCATCGAGAAAGCAATCAATTTGCGCTATATCCTTTTACCATATATCTATTCCGTTGCATGGGATGTTACTTCAAACCAGTCGACTATGATGAGAGCCCTGGTGATGGATTTTCCAAAAGATAAGCAGGCCCTGGATATAAATGACCAGTATATGTTCGGCAAATCGATCCTGGTTTGTCCTGTAACCAGCCAGATGTATTCAAAGGATACACAGGAGGATTTCAACACAATAAAGTCGAGGGAGCTTTATCTGCCCAAAGGGACCGACTGGATCGATTTCTGGACCGGTGACAAATTCTCCGGAGGACAGAAGATAAATAAAGAGGCTCCGGTAGATATTATTCCTCTTTATGTTAAAGCAGGCTCTATTATTCCTTTAGGACCAAAAGTGCAATACGCCACCGAAAAAAGATGGGATAATCTGGAGATACGTGTTTACGAAGGTGCTAACGGTACCTTTACCCTGTATGAGGATGAAAATGACAATTATGACTACGAGAAAGGAATTTATTCAACAATTTCATTCTCATGGAACGATGCCAGAAAGGAATTGACTATCAGTGACTGTAAAGGTTCGTTCCCTGGTATGCTTACAGATCGCAAATTTAATATTGTACGTGTAACAAAAAATAAGGGCGCCGGAATGGAAGTCGTTAAAGATTTTGATAAAGTAATTGATTATTCGGGGAAAAAAGTCGTGGTTAAACTATAAGTATACATTAACAATATGTTGGCGGGTTATTAATTAATTCTGGTATTTCACTGCTTATAAGATAACATACCTTTAAGAATTAATTAAAATCAGAAACTTAAATATTAAAATTATGAAACATTGTTTTTTTGCGGCCTTCCTTGTTTTTATCTCATTATCAGTATTTTCTCAGAAAATAAAAGTTCAGTCGCCAAATGCAAAAATTAATGTAGCCATATTTTGCGAACAAAATGGCGATACAGGTAATTGGTATTTGCAGGTAAATTATTCGGATAATGGTAAAGTTTCCGAAGTTATTCCCATGATAGATTTGGGAATTTCACGCAGTGATCAGGATTTTTCCAAAAACCTTAAATTTTTAAAAGCCGGAAAACCCGTTTTAATTACAGAGCAATATAACTCCCTGCACGGGAAAAAGTCCCAGTGCAGTAACTCAGCTAATGAAACAGCAGTCTCATTTGAAAATCCCGGAAAAGCTCAAATGAATATCATAATCCGGGCTTATAACGACGGAGTGGCATTCCGCTATGAGTTCTCCGGAAAAGAAGGATCATTTATTATTAAAGATGAGCTTACTTCTTACAATATCCCATCAGACACAAAACGGTGGCTGGAAAAGTGGAACCGCGCAAATGAAGGGCTTTACAGTGTTATGAACGACGATAACACTCAGCAGGGCTGGTGCTATCCGGCTCTTTTTAATGCACCTGATAATACCTGCTGGTACCTGATACATGAAGCCGATGTTAACCGGAGCTACTGTGGCTCTAAGCTTAGTAACACAACCGATAAATCGAAATATAAGATCACTTTCCCGGATCCCGGGGACGGGAATGGACTGGGGGAAACCACTCCAACCATTTCACTGCCATGGAAATCACCCTGGCGTGTGATAATCATTGGCAGTCTGAAAGATATTGTGGAATCAACCCTGGTTGATGATGTAAGTCCGCCTTCTGTTGTAAAAAATACTGATTGGATAAAGCCGGGTCTTGTTTCGTGGAACTACTGGTCGAGCAACCATGGAACAAAAGATTACAAAATTGTTTGTGAATTTGCCGATCTGGCAGCAAGCATGGACTGGCCCTATACTCTTCTCGACTGGGAATGGGATGCTATGGGGAATGGGGGAAATCTTGAGGATGCACTTAAATACATACATTCCTTGGGTGTAAAACCTTTAATGTGGTATAATTCGGGAGGACCACATACCGGGGTGCCTTCAACACCCCGCGACAGGATGCTTACTCATGAAAACAGGGTGGAAGAGTTTACCAAACTGAAAAAAATGGGTGTTGCCGGAGTTAAAGTCGACTTTTTCGAAAGTGAAAAGCAAGATATGATAAAATACTATCTGGATATTCTGGACGATGCAGCCCGGTTTGAAATGATGGTCTATTTTCATGGATGTATCGTCCCGAGAGGATGGTCCCGTACTTACCCTCATCTCATGACACTGGAAGCAGTACGGGGAGCCGAATGGTATAACAACGGGCCCGATTTTACTACCACGGCGCCTGAACACAATACCATACTCCCTTTTACCCGAAACGTAGTCGGTGCAATGGATTATACTCCGGTAACTTTTACTAATTCACAGTTTCCGCATATTACATCGTACGGGCATGAAATTGCTTTAAGCGTTGTATTTGAATCAGGTCTTCAGCACCTGGCAGACAGACCGGAGGGTTATTACCAGTTACCAGATGCAGCCAGGACTTTTCTTAAAGAAGTACCAAATTCCTGGGACGATACAAAATTGCTTGAAGGTTATCCGGGAAGGAATGTAATTCTTGCCCGCAGAAAAGGTGAAATGTGGTACATCGGAGGAATCAGCGCAGAACGAAGAGAAAGGACAAAAACTATATCATTTGATTTTTTGCCTGAAGGTATAAAGTATAAGCTGACATTGATAACAGACGGTAAGCATGATAAAGATCTTACCACAAAGTACCTTGTAGTCGAAAAGTCAGGTACTGTTGATGTAATACTTTTAAGAAGAGGCGGTTTTGCAGCTAACCTGAAACCTATTCAATAACTAATTAATCTGTCGGAATATGAAATTTTCATTACAAAAAAGCATTGAAACCCTGCTCTTTCTTGCAGCAGTTCTTTTACTCGTATTAAGTTCATGTAAGGAACAATACCCGTATCAGAATCCCAAATTAAGCTCTGAAGAACGGGCAAAAGATCTTATTTCCCGTTTAACTCTTGAAGAAAAGGTAATCCTTATGTGTGATGTTTCAGAGGCAATTCCGCGTCTCGGTATTAAAAAATTCAACTGGTGGAGCGAAGCATTGCATGGACTGGCAAACAACGAAAATGTTACAGTATTTCCGGAACCAATTGGTATGGCTGCTTCATTCGATGATCAGCTTCTCTTTAATATTTTCAATGCTGTTTCTGATGAAACAAGGGCAAAGTATAATGAGGCAAAACAAAAAGGAAAGGAGAATACACGTTTCCTCAGCCTGTCAGTATGGACTCCAAATGTGAACATTTTCCGCGATCCCCGTTGGGGACGTGGCCAGGAAACTTATGGTGAAGATCCTTACCTTACTTCACGTATGGGTATTTCAGTTGTGAAAGGATTACAGGGCCCGGATGACCAAAGGTACAGGAAGCTGCTGGCCTGCGCTAAGCACTTTGCAGTACACTCCGGTCCGGAGTGGAGCCGTCATTCACTTAATATAAGCAGTGTCGATCCGGCCGACCTGTATGAGACTTATCTGCCGGCTTTTAAAGCATTGGTCCAGGATGCCGGCGTACGCGAGGTGATGTGTGCCTATCAGCGCCTGGAGGACGAACCATGCTGTGGTAATTCAAAATTGTTGCAGAAAATCCTGAGGGACGACTGGGGATATAAATACCTCGTAGTATCTGATTGCGATGCTATAGCCGATTTTTATAATGGACATAAATTCTCACCTGATGCCACCCATGCTGTGGCAAAAAGTGTTCCCGCCGGAACTGATGTGGAATGCGCCTGGTTGAATTATAATTATAGGCATCTGCCTGATGCAGTTTCACAAGGCTTGCTCAAAGAGGATGATATTGATAAAAGTGTAATCCGGTTACTTATCGGTCGCTTCGACCTGGGTGAAATGGATGATGATGCTATCGTTCCCTGGACCAAAATACCGGCATCTGTGATTAACAATGAAGAACATAGAAAACTTGCCCTGGAAATGGCGCGGGAAACAATGACATTGCTGCAGAATAAAAATAATATTCTGCCTCTCAGCAAATATGTTAATAAAATAGCTGTAATTGGCCCTAATGCCGATAACGCAAGAGTGCTATGGGGGAACTATAACGGAACACCTGTACATACAATAACTGTTCTCGATGGTATTAAATCAAAAGTATCCGCAGATAATATCCTATATGACAAGGCTTGTGATATTATTGAAAATAAAGTTCTTGAAAGTTTCGCCCCTGATTGTTCAATTGACGGTAAGAAGGGATTCAGAGCAACATACTGGAATAGTAAAGATATGACCGGTAAAGTTGTTGCCGGTCAACAGATCACAGCTCCCTTGCATTTAGCTACTGAAGGGACAAATGCACTGGCCCCCGGGGTGCAGATTGAAGGATTTTCTGCAAAGTTTGAGACCGAATTCACTCCGTCAAAAACTGAGGAAATTATAATCAAATGCGGAGCTGCAGGATCTTTTCAGCTGATTATAAATGGAGATACAGTTAAAAAGTTTGAGGACTGGCGTACGCTTATTTCTAAGACTTCATACAAAGTTGAAGAAGGGAAGAAGTATAAAATAGAAATACTCTTTAAACAACTTTACACCTGGGAGGCAGCCATTGAATTTGATTTTGGCATTGAATCTGAACAGAATTTTTCAGGATTATTGGAAAAGCTTAAAGGAATAGATACAGTCATATTTGTTGGGGGACTTTCAAATATTCTTGAAGGAGAAGAAATGCCGGTATCATTTCCCGGGTTTAAAGGTGGCGACCGTACCGACATCGAATTACCATCGATACAACGCAGCTGTATAAACCAGTTGAAACAGGCAGGCAAGAAAGTAATATTTGTTAATTTATCGGGTTCTGCAATGGGATTCGTTCCGGAAACTAAAAACTGTGAGGCAATACTTCAGGCCTGGTATGGCGGTGAATCGGGAGGGCAGGCTGTTGCAGATGTACTTTTCGGCGATTATAACCCGTCGGGAAAATTACCTGTAACATTCTATAAGAATATTGATCAGCTGGGCGATTTTGAAGATTACTCAATGAAAAGCCGGACTTACAGGTTTATGTCGGATCCGCTTTTCCCGTTTGGATTTGGTCTGAGCTATACGACTTTCTCAATCGGGAATGGAAGTATTTTTAAAAATGTAATCAATAAAGGTGAGAGCGTGGACCTCACCATACCTGTGTCAAACACAGGGAAACGTGACGGAACTGAAATTGTGCAGATCTATATCCATAAGGTTAACAGCACTGACGGGTCTCTTAAAACTCTCAGAGGTTTTCAGCGTGTTGACATAGCCGCCGGCAAAACAAAAAAGATTACTATTGTTCTGCCCGAATCTGCATTTGAGTTTTTCGACAGGGCCAGCGGCAAGATGGATGTGACAACAGGAGAATACGAAATAATGTATGGAAGCAGTTCAGATAAAAAAGATCTGAAAGTGATAAAGATTTCTATCATATAGTCTTATCCGGCTCTTATTCAATATTAAATAATTACGTATTTGGAAAAGGATCATGATATGAGTAGAGACTTCTTTCGTTCAGGGACTGTTTTAACAAGTTTGGTAATGATCATGTTTACTATTGCAGCAGTATCCTGTTCCGGGACTTCTGAAGATGCAAAAAGCTACCATATATAGGAGAAGGTTGAGATCACTCTCACTTCCAGGAAGACCTATGAAAATCCTTATAAGGATATGACAGTCTGGGTCGATCTCAAGGGACCTGGATTCAATAAACGATGCTACGGATTCTGGGATGGAGGCAAGACTTTCCGTATACGTATAACCGCCACAGCACCCGGGACCTGGACCTGGAGGGAAAAAGGTGATTGTAAAATTATAATCTCTTATCATTTATAATATCAGGCAGCCGTCAGGGAAATAAGATTCATATAACCAAAATCACTGGCTCAATTATGCTGGAAATTATTTAAAATAATAGACAATCTGGTTATGATTTATAAAATTCTGTTGGTCCTCATTTTTCCCTCGATTTTGTTTTCTTTTTCCGGGATCAGTATCAATGAAACTGAACCTTTCGGTCCGGTGCCAAGTGGAAATCAGATGAGATGACAGGAAATGGAATATTTTGCTTTTCTCCATTTCTCAATGAATAACTTTACCGATGCGGTTTTTGTTTATGGCCGTCAAAATACACTGAGTATTCGGTTAAAAACACTTCCTGGAAGAATGGCAAGGGTAAGGTTTCTTGACAAATGCTAAAATTTGAAAATTAATGGCTAACTATAAAAACTTAAAATTACTAAAATGAGCTATCGAATTACATTTATTCTTATTTTCCTGATCAGCGTTGCTTGTCAGAGAAATGCACAAACTAACCGGGGAGAAATGCTTTTTGACGATGCCTGGAAGTTTTATCTGGGAGATATCAATGGCGCTGAGAATCCCACCTTCAATGATGAATCGTGGAGAGACATTGATTTGCCCCACGACTGGAGTATTGAAAAGCTTCAGGAGCAAGACTCTGCAGATGTCATCGGTCCCTTCTCCCTGGAAAATAGTCAGGGCAGAAGGGCTACCGGTTATGCGGTAGGCGGCACTGCATGGTACAGGAAACATTTTACCCTGAATAAAAAGGATGAAGGGAAAATCATAAAAATCCTTTTTGACGGAGTTTATATGAATGCCGACTTCTGGATAAACGGAAAACACCTTGGCAACCATCCTTATGGTTATACACCTTTTGCATACGATTTAACCGCTTTTTTTAATTCTTCCGGGATGGACAATGTTTTGGCAGTTCAGGTAAAGAATGAAGGTCGAAACTCGCGGTGGTACAGCGGTTCCGGTATTTACAGGCATGTTTGGCTGATAAAAGATCAAGCCGTTCACATTCCTCAAAATGGCGTTTTTATTACTACCGAAGATATCGCCGCCAATGAAGCAAAAGTGAAGATTGCATCTGTTGTGGACAAAACATCAGGTGGAAACTCGGAAGCTAAACTTTTAATCAAAATTATTGGCCCTGACGGAAAAATTTCACAAAGTGCAGAAACAGAAACAAAAACAATATTATCAGGTAATAATGAATTTGTCTGTAATATTACCATTCAGCAGCCAGATTTGTGGTCTCTTGAAGCGCCGAATCTTTATACGGCAGAAATACAGGTTGTTGCCGATGGCGTTGTTACCGACGAAGTTTTCACACCTTTCGGTATCCGTACCATTCACTTTGACGCAGAAACCGGATTTACGTTAAATGGGAAAAATGTTCTGTTGAAAGGCGGATGTATGCACCATGATAATGGTTTTGTAGGATCAGCAACTATTGATCGTGCCGAGGAACGGCGGGTCGAATTAATGAAGGCATATGGTTTCAACACTATAAGAACCGCTCACAATCCTCCTTCGAAACAATTTCTCGATGCCTGTGACCGAATTGGTGTACTGGTACTGGACGAGGCCTTTGACATGTGGGAAAGGCCTAAAAATCCGGAAGATTATCATCTTTATTTTGATGACTGGTGGAAAAAAGACCTGGAGTCAATGATACTTCGCGATAGAAACCATCCTTCGGTAATTTTCTGGAGCATAGGAAATGAGATCAACGAGCGGGCTGACTCGATTGGTTACATTATCACTAAAAGACTGGCAGATGAAGTCCGGAAACTTGATCCGACTCGTCCGGTAACCGAGGCTATTTGTGGTTTCTGGGACCACCCGGGACAGGACTGGTCAACCACAGTGCCGGCGTTTGCCACTCTGGATGTAAGCGGATATAATTATCTCCGGACACAATATGAACCGGACCATGAACTATTCCCGGAAAGAATTATGATGGGGACGGAATCATTCCCCAAAGAAGCTTACGACTACTGGCAACAGGTAGAAAAGAATCCCTGGGTAATCGGAGATTTTGTCTGGACTGCAATGGATTACCTTGGAGAAGCGGGAATCGGCAGTTCCCGGCTGGTTGATACAGCCAGAACCAATAGAAGAGGTTTTTCAAGATCTTCGTCATGGCCGGATTATTTCAATGCATTCTGCGGGGATATTGACCTGTGTGGTTCTAAAAAAACACAGTTATTATATAGAGATGTGGTCTGGAAAAACAGCAGGCTGGAAATGGTTGTTCATTCCCCCATTGCTGATGGAAAAAGAGAAGTTGTCAGTTTGTGGGGATGGCCCGATGAATTACAGAGCTGGAATTGGGAAGGAAATGAAGGCAAAATGATGGACATAAGGGTCTTCACGAGTTTTCCTGTTATCCGGCTTGAACTAAATGGAAAAATCATTGATGAGAAACCGGTTTCCGACACTTCCAGATTAATTGTGCGTTTTAAAGTGCCTTATGAACCTGGGATTTTAAAAGCTATAGCTTTAGAGAATGGAAAAGAAGCAGCTTCGAAAGAACTGAAAACAACAGGGACTCCGGTTAAAGTAAAACTCACGGCAGACCGGATTAAAATAAATGCCTCCCGAAATGATTTATCTTATGTTAAGGTTGAAATAACCGATGCTCAGGGCATTGTTATTCCCGACGCAAATATTCCGGTAACATATACGGTATCAGGAGATGGTGAAAGAGCCGGTTCAGGGAATGCCTGCCCTGATGACATGGAGAGTTTTAATAGTCCGGTATGTAAGACTTATCACGGACGGGCCCTGGCAATACTAAGACCTTTAGAAAATAAAAAGAAAGGAACGATTACTCTCCGTGCGGAAGCAGACGGACTTGCTGGCGGGGAAATCAGTATAACAGTAAAATAAAACAGGATTAAAAAAACGAATGCTGACTTTTTATTTGTCAACTTTTTTTTGGATGGGATAATGAAACTGAGCCCTTAGTCTTTTAAAATATGAGAATTATGTTCATTCATTTCAATTTCATTAGCATCCGGATTTTCCTGGTGGGAACAATCCTTTTGTTCTTTGTTTCAACATCATCCACGACTTCTGATAAGCGCACTTACGAGGCTGAAACCGCCGAAGCCATCGGTGGTGCATCAAAAGCAGCCGACAATGAAGCCTCAAAAGGGTATGTGGTCTGCCTCTCCGGGCCCGGACAGGCTGTTAAATTTACAAACCTGCCCCGTTCCGCTAAACTTGCAATTCGTTATGCATCAGTTAATGCGGGTACCATAAATGTTTCTGTCAACGACCGGCCTCCTGTAAAACTGAATATGCATTCTTCGGGAGCTTCGACCGGTTCCTTTCTTCATGCGATTACCGATGTTACAATTCCTGACGGTGCCAGACTTACTATCAGTCTGGATAGTAATGACGTGTTTGTAAATATCGACTGTATAATAACAGGAAACGGGAACCTGGACCTGCCGCCTGATATATGGAACCTGCCTCCCCTACCGGTGGCTAACGGTCCATATCCGGCCGACTGGAAAGAATTGAGCCGGCTTTACACAGTGCCTGACTGGTGGCGCGAAGCCAAGTTTGGCGCCTGGGCACACTGGGATCCGCAATCCATGCCAGAACAAGGTGACT
>Ga0315537_1001447_pt1 | contig 18620 bp, 14 predicted proteins | sample SalMarSW160270MG_FD_203091 | JGI IMG/M metagenome (GOLD analysis project Ga0315537, IMG submission 203091) | Salt marsh sediment microbial communities from the Plum Island Ecosystem LTER, Massachusetts, United States - Salt Marsh Sediment SW1602-70 ... | reverse complement strand
ACTGCTCAAGAACGGCTGCATTCTTGTCGCGGAAGGAGCCAACATGCCGAGCACACCCGAGGCCATTGACCAGTTCCTCGATAAAAAGATACTCTACGGCCCCGGCAAGGCCGCAAACGCCGGCGGCGTCGCCACATCCGGTTTGGAGATGTCGCAAAACTCACTGCGGCTCTCCTGGACCAAAGAAGAGGTCGACGAGCGGCTCCACAACATTATGATTGCCATCCACAAGCAATGCTTCGAGGCCGCCCAAGAGTATGGTCAGCCCGGCAACCTCGTAATGGGTGCAAACATCGCAGGATTCGTAAAGGTCGCCGACGCAATGCTCGACCAGGGTTTAGTATAATTAACACTCGTCTTATGAGTCTCAGAAAGGCGCTCGCTTCGGCGAGCGCCTTTTTTATTGCGTAATCCTCACGACATCGTTACAATTCGCTGCGATGGAAAAAGATGTGGACATTGATAAAGTTGTTCGCCAGCATCTTGAGATGGAGCAGTTTCTTTCCGGCTTTGCTCTCAAGGGTAAAACCGATACACCTGAACCCCGCCCCTCCGAGGGGCTGGGTGAACCACAACAGCAGCAGGACAATCATGTCCCCACCGTCAGGCGTCCTGTCCAGAGCGAAGCCGAGGCAATGGCCGCCGCAGAGAAATCAGCCGAGCTCGAAAAAATCGCTGAGGAAGTTCACCAGTGCCGCAAGTGCGGCCTCGGGTCGCTGCGGACAAATGCAGTCCCCGGCGAGGGCAACCCCAACGCCCGCATAATGTTCGTGGGCGAAGGCCCTGGAGCTGACGAAGATGCACAAGGCCGACCTTTCGTCGGAAGAGCAGGACAGCTATTGGATAAGGTAATCTCGGCAATGGGTCTAAAGCGAAGCGAGGTCTTTATAGGCAATATCCTGAAGTGTCGTCCGCCGGAGAATCGCGACCCTCGCGCCGATGAGATAATAAGCTGCCTGCCCTATCTTCAAAGACAGATTGAGATAATAAATCCTGAAATCATCGTAGCTCTGGGTGCCCACGCAGCCAGGACACTGTTAAATACCACCAAGTCGATAGGCCAATTACGCGGCCAATTCCACGAATACTATTCCGGCCTCGGCAGACCGCCTATAAAGCTTATGGCTACATATCACACCGCCTATCTGTTGCGGAACTACTCACAGGAAAACCGTAGAAGGGTTTGGGAGGACATGAAAAAAGTCCTCACCGAGCTCGGCCTGCCAATCCCGGAACAGTCAACAGGATGATTTCGCTCAAGTTTTGAAGACCGCAGACACCAGATAGATGCTAAGAACTAATACTCTTTCAAACTTGATTAACGGAGGTTTCATCTCCGAAAGCGTGCCTTTTTCAAAAGCCGCAGCAGTCTCATCCTTAATCCAGAACAACGAAACACTTTTGTGCGCTTTCCGCACCCACTAACTCAAGCCCGGCAGGATAGTAGTGCTCTGTCGCAGGTATGACAATCGTCAATTGAGTAGTGGCAGGATAGTAGTACTCTGTCGCTGATATGACAATCGTCAATTCAGTAGTGGCAGGATAATAGTACTTTTCGTTAATGAAAAGTACTACGAGCTTGATAAAAGTTTGACAGCTTTTCTTACGACCGGAAAATCCCGCCACATCAGAAAATTGGCGAATCTATCTTGGATTAAATTTGACTTTTCGTGGTGTCTTTTATAATATTATGTTTATAGCACCTCAACGCGGCTGAATTCATCTGGTTAGAGCTTTTGCGCGAAAGGACCTGAATATGAGAGGAAAAGCTATTTCCTGCAGATTCTTAACCACCGGCAATCTTGTACTGTTATGCCTGCTGCTGATAGTAATTACATTCGCCTGCAAAGAAAAAACAGAGGAACAAACCAAGCAGTTTGTATTCAATCTCGACGAAGTTTCTGTCTTCGATGTGGGCGAGGTATTCCAGGATTTTCTTAGAGGTCAGAGCACTTTCTGCAACAATCTGCCACGCAGGCTGGTTAAGTATACCGCGTTTAAATCGGAAAAGCCACTCTACGGCAGAATCAGCTTCGCTGGGAGTTCCGCAGAGTTGCATGCGCCAGCCGAATACCATTTTGCGCTTGACGAATCCGCGGGAACAGGCAAGGGATACGACCGCCTCTATCTCGACTCTAACTGTGACCTCGACCTGACAAATGATACACCTCTGGCACCTCTGCAGAACCCGCCCAAATGGGCATTACTGGGTTATTCGTCTGTCGAACAAGAGGTTTGTTTCGATAGTTTTGAGATAACTTTTGACTTTGGTACTGCCGGCGAACGCTCTATTGAGATTATGCCGCGATTGACGATTAACCAAAGTGGACATTTCGAGTTGTGCTTCGTAGTCACAAAGGCGCGCAAAGGCCAGATCGATATTGGTGGAGCCGGATATTACGCCTTGCTTGGATATACCTATTCTGTCGGCGGGCCGTTTGATCAAACGAGCAGGGCTTTTTATTTGATTCCGAAAATCGGCACCCAGGATTATCCTCGTTGGAGGGGTGCGAACCAGCTCAGGGCGATGCATAAAATTGGAGGAACATATTATCGCTTTTCCGCTACACCGGCAGGTGACAAATTGTTTGTGCGGCCTTATGACGGCGATTTTAGTACATTCGAGGTTGGTGCCGGTGGAAGGGACATGTATCCCGAGATGACCGTGCAGGGTTCGCTGTGCTCCGAAGATATGGTTGTGGCTGTCGGAGGAGAATTGAAACATGGCAGGTTAACGTCGGCTAAAAGTTGCCGGTTACCTGTCGGGGACTATTTGCTCTGGTCCCTGAAGATAACGTTTGGCCTTTTGCGTATCGAAGTTTCAAAGAACTATCATTCAGATGGCAAACTATGCAACAGGGACGGGAGTCCTTTATTCTATGGCATTAAAATTCGCAAGGATAGACCATTTGTCCTTGACTTCTCCGACAAACCGGAAATGATGTTTATTTCGCCGGCAAAGGGTCACCGGGTCAAACTGGGAGAGCAATTGCCGGTGGAAGCTGTCCTGATAGATCAAAAACTGGATATTATAATCCGGCGCCTCGAAGACATTACGCGAAAGCAGAAAATAGAATACGTTACTTCCAATGGTCAAAAACGCACCTCTAAACAAGTTATGTCTCTCGAACCAAAGGTGCTTATCACGCGTGCCAACGGCGAAAAGGTCGCCGAGGGCGTGATGCACTTCGGACGAGATGGAACCTGCGGGTACTCGTGGCGAGTGCCAAACGACCTTAAACTCAACGGCAATGAAGAGACCTTCAACGTGCAGGTGCAACACGATATGCTGGAGCTTTACGGCACAGTAACCGCCACACGACAATTCGTGATTTATCGGGATTGATAGAACAGCGACCGGCAGTGTAAATAAAGTTGATTTTGGGCTGTTTTGTTAACGAAAAAGACTTTGAATCGTCTATAATATAGAAAGGTTAACAGAAGGACAGGTACGAAAAATAATGTTTGCACAAACTGCCAAATTCAGATTCGCCAGCTCACTTACCACCCTTCTGCTCTTTTTAGGAATAGGAGTTTGCCTATGCGAAGCCGCTACTTCGGGCCGAAAGGCCGATGCACCAGGTTCGCATTAAAGAAAGTTTTTATATGGGCAGGACCGAGGTGACAGTGCGTCGGCGAGCAGCTTAACTGAGATAGAAGGTTGTGGACACGGTATTATCAACGAAAGGGATGAAAGAATGAGCTCAAAACGTTGGATACTTATTATCCTTCTTGCCTTGGCGGTTCTTATGGTAGTGCTCGTACGTATCGTGCCATCCTGGTAAGAGCATTTTGCAGGTTAGGCCGGACGGAATGTGAGAGCAAGAGAACAATGAATGATAAACACAAAAACAAGCAAAATGAATTGGTAAATCGACGTCAGGGAATACTGGGACTTGTAGGTGGCGTCAAGAGGCTGTGGATAATCTTAATCTTCTGTGCGGTAGCTTTGACGGTATGGGTATTGTGGGTCTCGATGAGAAAAGGGGGCTTGGCTGCTACGAGTAATATACTAAGCACCTTCCCTGTGCGCCGCGATGATTTAACCATCACTGTTACGGAAGGCGGCAGCACCAAGGCCAGCCAGACAATAGATATCAGATCCGAGGTCTATGGCGAGGCGACTATAATTAGTCTTATTCCCGAAGGCACTTATATTACGCAAGAAGATGTAAATGCCGGAAAGCTGCTCGTGGAGCTGGATTCTTCGAGTTTGAAAGAAAGGCTCAAAGAAGAAGAGAAGGGGCTTGCCAGTGACGAGGCGCGACTTATCGAGGAACAGGAGAATTATCACATTCAGCAAAACCAAAATGAAAGCGATATTACCGCGGCTCAACTGGCAGTAAAGTTTGCCCTGATGGACCTTCAAAAATATCTTGGTGAGACTGTTGCCCAAAAGGTCGTCGAGAAAGCGAGCCTGGACCCGAATTCAAATTTTGATATTACATCGCTCCTTGCCAATAACGACCCAAATGACCCAAACAGTTTGAGTGGTGGGTCTTCGCAGCAACTGAAACAACTAAAAGACGCTATTCTTCTTGCCGAGGGGCAGTTGGAAAAAGCAAATGACATGTTGGAAGGGACGAAGAAGCTTCACGATGCGAATTACGTATCGGAGCTTGAGTTGAAGGGTGATGAGCTGGATGTGGAACGTTATCGGATTCAAAGAGAAAGCGCCGTCGAGGCCCTGAAATTGTACAGGCGTTATGATTTTCCCAAAGAAGCCGAGATGTACCTCAGCGATTACAAAGAGGCCGAGCGAGAATTAGTGCGGATGCGCGCCCGTGCCCGGTCCAGGATGGCACAGGCCCAGGCCAGACTGAGTAATGCCGAAGAAGACGTAACCGAGTCAAGAGAAGACGTACAAAGAAGGATAAAACAGGTTGATGCCTGTACAATCAGAGCACCGGCGCCGGGCCTGGTGGTGTATGGTACAAGCGGCGAGCCTTGGAGAGAAAGGGAGAGAGGACCTGTTCGGGAAGGGGGCAAGGTTTATCAGCGTCAGACCATTATATCACTTCCGAATACGTCAGAAATTATTGTTGAAATCCGTGTCCACGAGACCTCGGTCGATAAAGTTCGTCCGGGTCAGCATGCGACCATTACTGTTGATGCCTTTCCCGATAAAACCTTTCAGGGTGAAGTACTTAAGGTTGCGCCACTGCCCGATTCACAGCAGGGTTTTCTTAATCCTGACGTCAAGGTTTACACTACCAAGGTCAGCATGGAGGGTTCTCACGATTCTGTTAAACCCGGCATGTCAGCAAAGGTTGAGATTCTGGTTGACCAGTTAGACGATGTTCTAATTGTGCCGGTCCAGGTGGTTGCAATTCGTGAGGGTAAAAAGCTGTGCTATGTTATGGATTCTGATACCCCGCAGCCGCGAGTGGTGAGCACAGGTGCTTTCAATGATATTTTTGTGGAGATTATTAGCGGTCTGGAAGAGGGCGAGCAGGTGCTGTTAAATCCTCCACTATTGATCGAGCCAAGTGCTGTGGCCGGATCGACGCAGGAACGTAAACTACCACCGGGTAGAGAACCGCCGGGGGACACCCCGCCGAAGGCCCAGCCACGTGCTGGAATTGCGAAGGGCGCAAGTGGTGTGGAGAAATAAGCCGGCAATGCAAGAGATACGCAAAACTCCCCAGTTCAAGAGATATGTGATTAACCTTCCATTTATGATTCTGATGTTAAGCAGCCCATTTTACCGCGAGCGATTTTATGCGTGCTTACGGATAAAGTCGATGCCCACGATTGCAGAGTCTGATACGAATGCCAATTGGCTTGGTGGGCAAAACCCAAATCCGAAAACATCCGAAAACCACCCCTCTTCTATCTGAAAATACTTAAACAACAAGGCTTTACGAGAAAAAATATTAACAAAAGCACAAAAAAATCTGTAACTTTTTACTTAAAACCACGTCTAAATTTATATAACGAACAGAACGAGCTTTCGGTCCGGCTAAATAATCAACCGCATTTGAAGGTTCCGCAAAATGAGAAATAAAATCTATATTCAAATCATTGTGGGAATCAGTATGCTTATCCTTACATCACCGACCGGTGCACAGGATGAACAGTGGCTGCAATATCACTCAGAACGCGAGGCACAGCGAATAGTTGGTGATATGGGAGCGTCGAATCCAAAAGTGGTGTCTGATAAGCCGAAGGGCGTTGAACTACCCGATTTCAAATGCGATGAACCGTTTTTTGCTCGCTGGCCCACTCCTATGGTTGCAAGTAGTGGTCTCTGGACGGCTTTTGACCGTCAGAACAAGCTCGGCCGCCCTTACGATTTACTTTACATCGACTCGAACGGAGACGGCAGTCTGGCTGATGAATCTGCTATAGCTTCTTACGAAGTTGACTACCGCAGCAGCCGACGAACAACCTTCGGGCCAATAAAGCTGATTTTAAAAGGTGAAGACGGCCCAATTACATATCACATAAACATCGAATTTCTTAATTACACTGGCCGTAAATATCTGTATATAAGAGCAGCGGGATGGTACGAGGGAGCCGTCACAGTAGCAGGGACAAAAAAGCACTGCGTGCTTATCGACCATAACGCAAATGGCACATTTAATGATAAATCGCTTAACGCCGGCGAGTGTGACCGGATCCGAATCGGCGAAAAAGGTAGTAAGGATTCTCTTTTTGTGGGCAATTACATCGAGATTGACGACGTGCTGTATCAGCCGGATATTGCCCGCGATGGCGCATACATAAAGCTGAGTAAGGCTGAAGATGTGAAATTTGGAAACATTCGACTGCCTGAGACGATTACCGAGTTTTCCGCAGGCGGAGAGAACGGATTATTCACTCTAAAACCGGATAAAGGGACCGGCTCACTGCCGCTGGGGAGATATCGCGTCAATCACTGGGCCATTGAACGCAAAGACGAAAAGGGCAAAAAATGGAAAATGCAAGGTGAGGGATTCTCTAATAAGGGTGATTTCGATATTACCGAGGTAAAAGAGGCTGAGCTTTCGATTGGTGAGCCGATTATTTCCACCATTGAGCTGCAGAACAGAAGTGGAACTCGCGCCTTCAGCCACAACCTCAAAGGCCGGCTCGGCGAGCGCATCGAATTAACCAGCGACGGCGCTCAGCCGCGAGCCCCGAAACTGAACATCAAGAGCAAAGACGACACGTATGACCGTACCTTTAGCTTCGAGTATGGGTGAGGCGGCACCTGTTCGCTCTCGTGGCGAGAGCCAAAAAATGTAAAAGGTCCATTTATCGCAACCGTTGACATCGGTGCCCCCTTCAAAGTACAAAGTGAACCTTACACCATGGCAGCCCCGGCCATCGGGCCCAAAATTATACGGAAGCGAAATGTTTGGCCGGCGGTTGTTGTCCTGGCCGTTGTAGCCGCATTCTTGATTATTCAAGTGTTCCGTACAAAGCGAACATAAGTAGCCTACTAACTTAATCTTTTAAGGAATCAGGATTGACAGGCGGTAGGAGCCGCGAAGGGGAACTATTATGCGCAAAAATCGGTTGGCAATTTTGTGTTTGGTGCTTCTGGTCAGCTTCGTAACTCTTTCAACCGCCCGGGAAACAAAAGAAATAACCTGTACCGGCAAGGTCATGGATTCCAAGGCCCGACCCCTTGCCGGTGCCGAAGTTGCAGCCTATGAAAGATTTTATAACTATTCCAGCGGACAGGAGTACACGAAGTTACTGGGCCAGGTTAAAAAAACCGATGTGAACGGTTACTTTGTTCTAAATGCGGATATCAGCTCCCAACGCAATGTGTTTATAGTCGCACGGAAAAAAGGCATGGCTGTTGGCTGGGACGTCTTGAACTCTGGCATTACTATCAACACCAGTTACAACACCAAAGGAAACTTTTTAATTATTTTAGAAAAGCCAGGTACTTTGGCAGGGACGGTAGTGGATGAAATGGATAATCCCATTGCCGGGGCTAAGGTGCGTGCCTTACCGGAAACAAGCAATTTGTCTCTGGTTTATCAAAGGCCAATCTTGGTACCGGAGCAGTGGTTTAATACCCAAACCGATGCAAAAGGAAAGTTTGGTTTCAATAATTTTGCTGCTGACGTAAGTTGCGATTTTTGGGTCGAGGCTTCGGGCTGGGCGTCGGTTTATAAATACACTTTAAGCTCTTGCGGTTTTGCAGTGGGGCGTACAGATGTCCGCCTCGTTTTACCACCAGAGGCCCCGATTCAAGGACGGGTAGTCGAGGTAGAGAGCGACAATCCTATTGCGGGCGTCAGTCTAATCATCCAGCCGGAGAATGTCAGAGAGCATCTAAATCCATATTGCCCTGACCTCGTTGTTTCAGGGCAGGACGGGCAGTTTAGTTTCGAGGGTATTCCTGCCGGTAAACATCTGTTGAAAGTGATTTCGCCCGAAAAAGAAATGGCCAAATGGGTAGGCAAGTCTGTCAAGCTGAATGTCCAGCAAGGTCAAGCCGTTAAAGATATTACCGTAGAAGTGGAAAAGGGGGGGATAATCGAAACGGTCGTTCGCGAAGGGACCACAAAAAAACCCCTCCATAATATCCGAGTGACCGCATATAATGAGAGTTCCTCCGGGCGAGCCTGGACAAACGCTGAGGGAGTTGCTCGTATTCGAGTGCCGACAGGCGAATTCAATTTCTATGCCGGTCATGAAGGGTATTCAAGCTATCGGGCGAATGAACCAATCACCGTAGCTAAAGGCCAGACCACCCAGTTGGAGATTCTATTGGATCGCAATCCCGGTGCTTCAGGTGTAGTGCTCGATGAAACCGGCCGACCGGTGGCTGGAGCACTGGTGAGGGCTTATCCGGTTGGTGATGAAGTGCTCACCGACTCAAACGGCAGATTTGAGTTCGAGATCGGCTTTGATCAGAGTAGGCCCTGCAAATGTCTATTCGCTCGATACGTAGAACGCAATCTTGCGGCAATAATTGATGTCAAAGACAACTCCAAGCCGATGAAAGTTACGCTCAAACCTGCCTTGTCAATTGCCGGGCAGATAACCGATGCTAATGGTGTGGGGATTCCGACAGCGAGATTTTCGCTGTGCATGCACTTAAACAATTATGTGTCGGAAGTTGGTTCCGAGGTGCTTGCCGATGACAAAGGAAAGTATCAGATGAGAGCTATCCCTCCGGAGCAATCAGGATTTTTATATCGTATTTTGGTGAACGCATCAGGATATGGACGCAAACATTTGGAACGAATTTCTATTACTGGTGAGCCTGGGACACCTATGGAGATGAAGATTATGCTTCAACCAGCAGACCAGTCGATTTCGGGTGTACTGGTTAACGCCGAGGGCAAACCCGCTGCCAGAGTGCCGATTTTTCTGCACGGAAAAGATCAGCCTGAAAAGAGTACTGCAACTGATAACAATGGCCGGTTCACAATCAAAAGAATTTGCAAAGGAAGGCTCCGGCTTCAGGCAAACTTCAGCAGCAGTCCCGGAGGGGCCGGCTTCCTCGAAGCACAGGGGGGCGATAAAAACGTAAAGATTATACTGGGACAGCGATTGGTTCATACAAAGTATTTTTCTCTTATCGGCAAGCCCTTACCTGAACTAAAAGACTTAAAAGTTGACCTCTCACCGGCCGATACCGACGATAAGATGCTCCTTGTCTGCTTCTGGGATATGGAGCAGCGGCCGTCGAGAAACTGCATCATACGACTCGCCAAACAAGCCGAGCAGCTCAAGCAAAGAGGCGTAACTGTTGTCGTAATACAAGCCTCAAAGGTTGATGAAAACAAACTCAATGATTGGGTGAAAAAATATAAAATCCCCTTCGCCGTCGGAATAGTGCAAGGAGATGTAGAAAAAACCCGCTTCACCTGGGGCGTGAGGTCTCTTCCCTGGTTGATTCTAACCAACCGTAAGCATATTGTCCTGGCAGAAGGCTTTGCTCTGACTGAAATCGATGAAAAAATAAGTGCAATCGCTCAAAAGCAGAATTGAGTGAGTTCGAACTTTCGCACTTTTTGAATTGTGTTAAATTGGGCATTTTTTGAGCTTATGAGTCATTTCGCGACAATAGGGTTATTTTCGTAATGTTCGAACGATTTACCGAACATGCATAAAAGACCAAATTATTCGTAAGTCCTTATTTTATAAAGGATTCATCTAATAATAAGTGCGAAATTTAACTGAGTAGTAAGCAAAAATTTCTAACGGAACTGGGCTTAGGATTTTCAAACGCACTTTTCTGTGTTTGTGGTTTCTCAAATATGCTGCCGAGAGTCAGAGCGCCGGGGTCACAGCGGATGCATTCGAGGCAGCGATTACACCGCAAGCTATTAGGGCTTTTTTCCGGCTCTATCCCGTATTCGCACAATTGATGGCACTGCTTGCAGTCGGTGCATTTGTCGGCGTTGAACCGCAGGAAAAAGGCTGAGACGCGATTGAAAAGTGAGAATATCGCACCAAGCGGACACAGTATCCTGCACCACGGTCTTTTTATGAAGAAAACAGCTATAAGAAACAGGCCAAGGATAGTCAGCTTCACTGCGTTCGGCCAGGCAATCTGCTGGCCCGCAGTCGCCTGGCTAATCATATTGGGCACGGCCACTTCGAGCGCCCCCGCTGGACAAACCCGGCAGACAAAAAGCGGATGCCCTTCGCCTAAGAAGTAGGGAATAGCCAGAACAGTACCTATCAGCACCACGTAACGCAAATACCCGGCCAATTTAGGCAGGTCAAACTTTGGCGTTGGAATCTTGGCGACCAGGTCCTGGAGAAAGCCGAAGGGACATACCCACCCGCATATAAGCGAACCGAACAAAGCGCCGACCGCGATTAACAGGCCAACTGCCATAAATGGAAAAATATGCAGTGCACTGAATTGGGCAAGGATTCCGATAGGACATGCGAAAGTGGCCAGCGGACATGCGTAACAGTGAAAAACAGGTGAGCACACAGTATGCAAACGCAGTCCTAAGGGGTCCAGCCAAACCAGCAGGAATGCTGATTGTACCCACATTCGCCAGCCGAGCAGTTTTGAAGTGAGATTGGTCAATTTGGTTTTTGTGACCATGGCCGCCATGGTCTCCTTCTTAACCTGGTCACGTAGGACAGGCTTCGGGCGCCTTGCCTGTGTATGTTTGCTTAACCTTGCCTGATTTATCTCGCGTTACGCCGCCCACTGAAGCTTCTTTGACAAGAGCGGGTTCCGACTTGGTAATCGACACAGAACCACCTTCCACGTTGGTTGTAACTTTTATAGAATGAAAGAACGCGCCGTAGGCCAACACAATCACTCCGAGCGAAATCAGCAGGCAAAAAATGATAATTTTTGTTTTTTTTGTCAGCATGGAAACCTCATCCATTGAAATACGGTTTTTGTATTTTTTTAGTTTACTTTTTATATCGGCCAACCACAAGTAAATAGTTTTGCCCTAATCGGCCGTCTGTAATAAATGGCGGAGGCGAATGGGAATCGAACCCACCCGGGACATTATCAGCCCCACACTGGTTTTGAAGACCAGGGGCACCACCAGGCACCAGTCACCTCCGCAAAGGCTTTGTCTATTATTTTACAAGATACCATAGTAATAAATCCGCTTTGTCCTGTCAATGAGTAAGTGCGCCGTTTGAAATTGGGTTTGAATTGGGTTTGTTTTTTGGGCTGCGAAAACATCGTTTTTTCTGTAATCCTTTGTTAAAGTTAAGTTTACGTTCATTTTGGCCATTTCGGAAATTGGGTTTGTTTATTCGGACTGTAAAATCATCGTTGTTTCTGTAATCCTTTGTTATAAGTGAGTTTACATTCATTTGGGCCTTTCGTAAATTGGGTTTGATTGGGTTTGAATTGGGTTTGTTTTCACCAAGTGTCCAATTGAATTTATTTTCATAATCCGTTGTTAAAATAGAACTTAAGTTCATTTGGGCATTCTGGAAATTGGGTTTGTTTTGCATAAAAAGGGTTGATTTGTAGAGAGTCCTCGACAGATGTAGAGAGGCGAGAGAGGACCCGGCTTCGCAGAAGGCTACGCAGCGACAAGCTTTGATGCGGAATAGCGATTCTTGTTTAAAGTTATGGATGCTCGTAACGACACTCGTCATAGAAGCTCGAAGCTTGTTTTTTTCGTGTATCCAGTTACCAGTTTCCAGCTTCGATATGAGCTTCGAGACCCACAAACGAGGCTCTAAAAAAAGATCAATTTCGGCTCCCATCAGGAAGGGCTTCCCGGATTGATGATTGATGATTGATGATAAGATACTGTTGCATAATGAGTTATCTGGTCGTTTTAAATCCGAAATCCTAAGCCCTAAATCCTAAACAAATTCAAATTACAAAAATTTAAACGTTCAAAACCTTGTCTGGCTTGACAGATAATGCTTTTTGCCGGAGGCGAAAAAAGCAGCGCCTCTATAATTAGAGCTACCTGCGCTTTTGATGCGAAAAAAGTCCTCGATTCTCGATTCGGGATTCTCGTAACTCGATGCCGGCAAGGCAGTTAAAAAAATTTTGAAGAATTTGATTTTTGCTCGAAGGTATCCTCGCTTTTGGTTGAAAACTGACGGAAAATTTTACCTATCTTAACGCCACGGATACCTATTACCTAAGGCACAGGGGCATAAATTGCGCGGATACCTATTACCTAAGGCACAGGGGCATAAATGACACGGATTCTTGGGTGGATTAGAGATTAGAGATTGGCTTCTGCGGTTTACCGGCCAGTGATAAGCAACTTAGATGCAATTAGTTTGTCGAATTGCCCAAAATTAAGTGATAATCCAAGGATTAAAACGGTTAAGCACACAGTTATTGCTGCTGCTGGGACGACCTGATTTACCTGTTAACGATAAGGATAACGATAACAGCAGCCCAAGCTGCTAACATACTCAAGATTGCTATTGCCGCCGCTATGCGATAATTTCTTACGGCTGCTCTGGTGGCTGTTACAGCTATCTCATAATTTTTCGCGGCAGTCTTGCACATAACAATCATTGTTGCAGTTTGTATGGCCTTTTGAATATTTAGCACAAGTTCTGCTTTACCAGGATTGTATCGTCCACCAATCGCCTCACTACTTGCCTTAACTTTATCTGCCAATCGTTTCAACGCTGTTTCTTCATCCATTGACTCGCGGCCTTCGTCTTCCTTGTACTTGCCACTTAAAATCCTACCCAACTCTTGCCAATTCACGTCTATTTCTTGTATTTCTTTGTCTGTTATTGTTTTTCCTCCCTAATTCAAGCACAAGCAAGAAATAATCCCGCAATAATCCAAGGGAGCACAAGAGTCCCTAACAGGTCAACAATCATTATAGAAGCCATTCGTGCGGGTACTTCGCCGGAGGTCTCCATTTCAAACGCCTCTTCCTCATTCGCACCAATCCTTGCAACATTGGCCATCAGAACTTCGGTTAGCCAATCCCACACTTTATCAACTATTAACCAGATTATGATAAAAAGCGCGGCACTTAAAAATCCACTCTTGATCCAAATCAATATTCCTAATGAGGGCGCTATAATCCAGTTGATAAGAAGGATGCGTTGTGTCATTAGAAGACTACTCATTTTCATAACATCGCCCTGCAAAAAGGCTTGCTTTTCACCGCACCATTTTAACGATTGCCTGCCTGAGTACAACTTTCTTTCTTGACAGGTCAGAATTTGTTTGTATTTTATGAAGGTACAACAGCGGCTGGGATTGCTCTGAATGACGAGAAGTTCGGGATGTTATACGGAAACCATACAAGAGGCCTAATAAGAAGGAGAACCGGCCTAAGTCGTTTCCAAAGGATTACTTATGGACTTTGGGCAAAGTGGTGTTATACTGAGGCTCGGAGAGGTAAGGAGTTTTATACGGAAACCATATATACCTATTAAGCCGAGAGGAGATAAAATGAGAACCTGTCTTATTGTTCTTCTTCTATGCGTAGGAATGGTTCATGCGTCCGAGCCGTCAGTTGACTCTGTAGACTACGCAACACCCAACAAGTATCTTGAGATCGTACATTCACTGGGAACTAACGCTCGGATCACATCGCAGGCCCTGAAACTCAAAGGTGATTCTGATCTGGCGACCATTCAGAAGGTTCTGAAGTGGATGGATCTCAATTTGAAATATGATGCTGACAGAGCTTATTACTGGCGTAACTTTGATGATGTAATCAAGGAAAAGTCATATGGAGGGTGTGCTGACCAAGGCATCGTCTGTGGTGTTCTTCTCAAGGGTGCTGGTATCCCTGTAATCTGGGTTAAAACGATGGATGTCTCCTGGATTTGGGACTTCAAGAAGAACCGAGAATTCAAGGCATGGTCAGGACACGTATTTCTCGAAGTGTACGTCGAAAAGAAGTGGATGCTTCTGGATCCAGGAGCCAAGACAATCTACAAGGAGTATTCCCCGAAGACTCGCATTCTGCCCGGCAATCGTTTTGCGTACCACAAGGGGAATGATCCAAAGGATATGATCATGTCACTTCAATGGGAGGAATGGAAGCAACAGACATCAACGTATTTTCGCAATTTGGACGAATCCCTCCTGCCCGTCGATCCGGCAGGAGGAACATTTCTGTTGATGTCCCAAGCCTCAGTGATCGGCAACTCACCTTACTATCAGGCTCTGACCGACATGGCAACCAAGAACGGTTTCGCCGTGCGCAAGTCATTCAACACAGATTATAATACGTATCTTCCGCAAGCGAAGGGCCATTTGCTTCTCATCGAAACCCATAACGGTAAACCAATTGTACCGCTCGATGTTTTAGAGAAACACTTCCCCAATGCTTCCAAAGGCCTGCAGAATTTTGATGGTACGGTGAAGATCGGTAAGACAACAATCGTCTTTTTCGATTTCTCGAGACAGCTCAGTGGACTCCAGAGCGAAGATGACGTGGAACAGAAATAAGACTCGGCTAACAAATGGATGCACTGGATTTTCAACTCGCTGCGCTCCCTGAAAACCAGTGATCCAAGACGTTAGCACTGAGAAATATAACAGTATGCATTCTACTAAGTTGGGGAAAATCAGCTTTTGGTTAGCCTTGTCACCCTGGTTTTTAATTCTGCCGGGGTGGATGGGTATTCCAGGTTTTGGCTGAGGTACTCCCGGCGGGTTCCTTGGAGGAATCCTTTTTGCGGCTGGAGTTCCTCTTGCTCTGATTTTGAGCGGAGTCGCCCTCTGGAGAGACAATCCTAAGCTCTGGGCAATCGCAGGATTTTCTGTTAGCCTTTTAATGTTGTATATCTTGATATATGTTAAGACTTGTCCCTGAGCTGTTCGTAAAAGGCCATTGCCGGAGAGCCGGCGAAGCTGATGGCCATCCAGGCGGCCTCGTCAATCTCATCCTGGGTGAAACCCTTTTCTTTTGCCTTTTTAAGGTGCATTTTGAGGCACGGCTCGCACCGGGTAGCGACCGACAGGGCAATGGCCATGGCCTGCTTGGTATAGGCGTCTAAGCCGTGCGGTGAGCTTGCCGAGCCGAGGAAATCTATAAATTTGGCTTTAATCTTAGCGATATCAGACTTCGGCGAGCCTTCGACGAGCTCAGTCGAGTCACTCGGTCGAGCCGAACCTTCCCCAGTCCCCGGCCCGGCAGAGGTTACAGCGTCTGCGCAGCAGGGGACTTCCCCGGCTTGCGGCTCAGCAGGAGCTTGTTGCGATTGTTGTTTAACCTGTGCGGATTCTTTGGTTGGTTTGGTGGGTTTGGACGAAGGTATTTTTCGGCTGCCGTCGGTTTTTATATGAACAACACCCGAACCTTTGCCGAGAACTTTGCCAATAACCGCAGCGGCCCGAACACCTTTATTGTGTAAGGCTTTCAGGAAATCATTGATGTCACTTTCTGCAATCGCAATCAGCAGACCACCGGAAGTCTGGGCGTCATAGCATATATCGACTATCTCCTGCGGCAGTGACTCGTCAGCGATTATGCGCTCGCCGCAGGATTCCTTGTTTCGCTCTATAGCTCCGGGCAGTATCCCCGCCGCGGCATATTCGAGCACGCCGGGGAACAGCGGAATATTGTCCCAGAGAACCTCGACATCGACACCGCTCGATGAAGCCATCTCGGCCAGATGACCACACAGAGAAAAACCCGTAACGTCGGTGCAGGCGTGTGCGCCAAACTCGACCATTAACTGCGAAGCGGTTTTGTTAAGTGTAATCATCGACTCGGTCGCCACTTTGATACTTTTCGCATCGGCCCTGCCGATTTGTGAGGCAAAGGCCACGATGCCCGTGCCAAGCGGTTTGGTCAGGATAAGCACATCGCCCGTACGTGCACCGGCGTTCGTTACTATCTTGTCCTTGTCTATCATCCCGGTTACGGCAAAGCCGGCCTTGATTTCGCTGTCGTTAATACTGTGGCCGCCGATAATTGCCGTGCCGGCCTCGTTCATCTTGTCGATGCCGCCGGATAGAATTTCATTCATTACTCTGTCGGGGACATTGCGAACAGGAAATCCGAGCACCGAAACCGCGGTCATAGGCGTTCCACCCATGGCGTAAATGTCACTTACGGAATTAGCCGCCGCCACCTGGCCGAAAGTGTAAGGGTCGTCCACCGAAGGCGTAAACACATCGACAGTCTGAACCAATGCTTTGCCGTCGCCCATATCATATATACCGGCATCGTCCCCGGCGGGAACACCGACCAGCACACGAGGGTCATCCACAGCCGGCAAATCTTTCAGGACCTGTTTCAAAAAGGCCTGGTCTATTTTTGAGGCACAGCCGGCCTTTTCCACAAGCTGGGTCAATTGAATCGGGCCTGTCGGTGCGTCGAGCCGTTCACCGGCACACGAGCATATATTCTTTTCCTTAAAAATATCACAGGGGCACGGTTGCTTGGGGTCACAAATGCAGTGGCCGAGTTTTATGGAACGCTGCATAACGCGTTTTCGTCTTTCCATATTTATCATCGTAAAATCCTCAATAAATGTCGTGAGTAGTGAGTGGTGAGTGGTGAGTGGTGAGTAATCCACTCACTAATTAACTACTGTTGCGGACTGTTTCGAACAATGCTTCGACCCTTAACGCAATACGCGCCGAATCGGACGGAGAATAATCCGTTTCAATTCTGAGATACGGGATGCCAAGCTCTTCCTCGGCCAGCTTCTTTACAAGGTACGATTCGACATCGTAGGTGATACAAGCCTGCCAAATAAGGTCGATGATACACTGCGGCCTATATTCGGCAGTCAGGTCTCGAATTATCTCCATCCGCCGGTCGTTTTTCGTCATTACCGAGCACGGCAGGCGAAAATACTTTTGGGCTAAAGCAATGATTGGGTCCCGGGCCGTCTCGTCAACGTCTTCCAGAATAGGCTTAAGCCCGGTGCAGTTGTCCATACATACTACAAGCCCTCCGTGAGATTCGATAATATCAAGGACCCGTTCGGCACCGTGAACTATCGGGACACCTGTCATTAGTATCCGGACCGGTGAATTCCTGCAAGAGTCAGCCTTTTTAGTTTTAAGCAGCTCAATCGCTTCAACGTATTGGCAAAGGTCGGCATTGATACCGGAGATGCTGCTTTTAAATTCCAGCAACTGCCTGCCCGTCAGTGGAGGTGATTGCGATTTCATCATCGCCGCTAATTCACGCCGTAACCGCCGATCGCGATTCATCACCACGATTTCTCGTTTTATTTTTTCGTCCGTAAGCTCGACGCCAAAATGTTCTTGAAGCCTGGCTCTGAGCTTGCGCAGCTCACTTATCCAATGCGTCATCGCATCATTATCTGCCGGTTTTTGAGGCAGCTCCAGCACATAGACCGGCCGTGTTTGTCCCATCAACTCGTACATTTTCTTTTTGCCGTCGCAGGTCGTCTCGGCCACAATCAAATCAGCCATTTCGATAAAGGGATTTGTCTTTTCAAGATGGTAACCGTATGTCGATTTAATCAGCGGACAAAGGTTTGCGGGCAGGTCTTCCTCGGCGGGCCCAATCATCTCCGCCGAGCCGCCGCACAGACATACCGGCACGGCATCGGCGGCCATAATCAATTCCCGCGGCGTATATTCACACATAATGCCCACTATGTGTTTGCCTTTAGATTTGGCGTCGGTGGCGTACTCGTAACAGTTCTGAATCATCTTGCCGAACCAGGCTAAAGGTCCGTTCTCCGGGCCTTTAGCCTTTGAGCTTGCCGAATCGCACTGCGGCCCGGGTGGATTGCACGGGTCAGTGACATCTATTTGCGGCTTTTTGTTATCACTGCATTTTCCCATTGTTATCCTCAAATCCTAAAACATTGTTTACTTTTTCTTCCGGGCGACAAACAGGCCCTGGGCGATTTTGCCCGCATGGGCCAGCTCCTGCATAAAAGCCATTTCCGCAGCCATTGACTGCATTAGCTCGCTATTAAAGCCGATGATTTTCAAGGCATCGTACGTTAACTGCATATTAAGCATATTCAGATACAGGTCGACGTATGGTCCGAACCTGCCGGTATCTTCAGCAGTGATAACCTCACAGTTATCTGCTATCAGTAAGTCGCTGTAGCCTTTGAGATTCTGCACATTTGGAAACTTCATAAAAGTCAAAAACCGTTCTGCTTCCGTATCGCTAAGCCCTGTCTTTCCTTCAATCCAATCGGTAAAGGCAAAGATTCCTCCCGGCCTGGCTATACGGGCTGCTTCAGCAATCAGCTTTTCTTTATCAACAACGTAACACCAGGCA
>Ga0315537_1001445_pt1 | contig 18632 bp, 15 predicted proteins | sample SalMarSW160270MG_FD_203091 | JGI IMG/M metagenome (GOLD analysis project Ga0315537, IMG submission 203091) | Salt marsh sediment microbial communities from the Plum Island Ecosystem LTER, Massachusetts, United States - Salt Marsh Sediment SW1602-70 ... | reverse complement strand
AGCTGGTAGCGTAGCCGAAGTTGATGTAGTTGTAGTAGTAATCATAGAAGTATGCCCACTTACTGCACACTATCTGGGCTGCCGAACCGGAGCCGGCTGGTCCGGCTGGTCCGGCTGGTCCTTCAGATCCGGCTGGTCCTACCGGTCCCCTCGCTCCTGAGTCACCTGGGGGTCCCATAGGTCCGCGCTCGCCCTTTTCACCGGCTGGTCCGGATGGTCCGGATGGTCCGGCTGCGCCCTGTGGTCCGGGGCAGGCTGTAAGCGGCACCACAATTAAAGCAACAATTATCAAAAAGGCAACTATCTTAACCGCTTTCTTCATCTTACCTCCTTAATTTAGGCCTTTTGTCACCAAATTATCTGGTAGATTATAACACAGATGGCAAAATTTTCAAGAGGGGTGATTACAAACAAATAAGAAAGGGGGCTTTAAGCTCCTCTCTAACCCCCCTCTCCTTGCCGGTTTAGGGCAAAATCCCTACATCTCTTTAGTCAGGGTCGCCAGGAACTCGGCGTTGGACTTGGTTCGGCGCATGCGGTCGAGCACCCGCTCCGTGGTCTCGGCAAAGTTGACAGAATCGGAGGCAATCATGGTCGCCATACGCCTCAGCAGCCTCACCTGCTTCAGAGTCTCCTCGTCCAGCAGCAGTTCCTCGCGCCGGGTGCTGCTGCGCTGGATATCCATGGCCGGGAAGATATGGCGTTCCGCCAGCCGGCGGTCGAGGTGGAGCTCCATATTCCCGGTTCCTTTAAACTCCTCGTAGATAAGCTCATCCATGCGGCTGCCGGTATCGATAAGGCAGGTGGCGATGATGGTCAGGCTGCCGCCCTCGTCCATGTTGCGGGCAGCCCCGAAGAAGCGCTTGGAGGGGTGAAGAGCCGCCGGGTCGATACCGCCGGATAGAGTACGCCCGCTGGGAGGCATGGCCAGGTTATAGGAGCGGGTGAGGCGGGTAATGCCGTCGAGCAAAATCACCACATCCCGGCCCGTCTCCACCATCCGCTTGGCTTTCTCCAGCGCCAGCTCGGCCACGCGGGTGTGGTTCTCCACCGGCTCGTCGAAGGTAGCCGCTATCACCTCCCCCTTCACCGACCGCCTCATGTCGGTCACCTCCTCCGGCCGCTCGCCGATGAGGCAGACCATGATATCGATATCGTTATAGTTGGTGCTGATGGCGTTGGCGATAGATTTAAGCAGAATCGTCTTACCGGCTTTAGGCGGCGATACAATCAGGCCCCGCTGCCCCCGGCCGATAGGGGCGATGAGATTTATAAGCCGGGTGGACAGGTCGTCGGAGCTGGTCTCCAGGTTAATCAGCTTATCGGGGAAGGTAGGCGTCAGCGCCCCGAAATGGGGCCGTTTCTTAGCCATCTCGGGGTTGATATCGTTAATTGCCTCCACCCTCACCAGCCCGTAGTATTTCTCGCCGTTTTTGGGCGGCCGGCCCTGACCGGCGACGACATCGCCGGTGCGCAGGCCGAAGCGGCGGATCTGGGACTGAGAGACATAGACATCCGCCGAGCTGGGCAACAGGCTGCCCTGCCTCAGGAAACCGTAGCCCTCGGCGGTAATCTCCAGGATACCGCCGCAGAAGATATAGCCCTGGCTCTCGGCGTTGGCCTGGAGCAGGCGCATGACCAGCTCCTGCTTCTTTAGGCCGGTGTAGGCGCTGAGATTCATACCCTTGGCCAGCTCCAGCAGCTCCTCCCGGCTTTTATTTTCCAGTTCGGTGATGTTAATGCTGTTGTAACCTCCACCATCCATAGCTATTCCTCCTTTCTCTTTGATATACCCCGCCAGTCGCTCAAGAAGTGGGCGATGCCGATATCGGTAAGCGGGTGTTTAATCATCTGCATCAGCACTTTATAGGGAATAGTGGCGATGTGGGCCCCCGCCTTAGCCGCCGCCAGGCAGTGTTCGGGGTGGCGGATGCTGGCGGCAATCACCTTGGTCGGCAGCTGGTAATAGTCAAAGGCATCAACGATGTCCTCTACCACCTCCATGCCGTCGTGGCCGGCGTCATCCAGCCGGCCGACGAAGGGGCTGACGAAGGCAGCCCCGGCCAGGGCGCCGAGCAGGGCCTGGTTCAGTGAGAAGCAAAGGGTAAAGTTGACCTTTATCTTCTCTTTAGCCAGGGCCGAGGTTACCTCCAGCCCCTCGGCTGTGGCCGGGATTTTAATGACCACATTAGGTGCCCAGGCGGCGATTTTTCGGGCCTCTTTAATCATAGCCTCGGCCCCCTCTACCACCACCTCCGCCGAAACCGGCCCGGGGATAATGGTGCAGATTTCTCTGACCACCGCCTCGTAGTCATCCGTGCCTTCTTTAGACACCAGGCTGGGGTTAGTGGTAACCCCGCTGACCACCCCCAGCTTGGCCCCCCGCCTTATCTCTTCGATATTTGCTGTATCCAGAAAGATTTCCATTTTTTAACCTCTATTCTATTGCACCCTCGGCAGTGTTGCCGGTCTTGCTTAAGTAGGCCTCCAGGCCGAGCGAGTTGGTGGCCATCAGCTCGACATGAATATCCTGCCCGCAGTAGGCCTCCATCTCCATCGTATCCTCGAAGAACACCGTAGAAATATCTTCGAGGCTGGCCATCGGCTCTCCGTTCACATTCAGAGCTATACTGGTCACCGGCAGCAGGCCGCCGGTGAGGTCAAGCGCGTGGAATCTGATGGTAACGGTGCATTTCTGGCATTCCTCATCCACATAGGAGCACCTGGAATAGCCTTCCAGGTAGATTTCCAGCACATCCCCGGCTTGCGGTATAGTCACCCAGACGCTGGCGGAGTCCTGGTCACTAACGACCACGTTATAGTCATAGCCGCAGTGGGCGCTGCCGAAAACTACATTTTCATTTTCCCCCAGCTCCCTGGCGATGGCCTCATATTCAATAGCTGCGCTTTCTCCCGGCGCCAGGGCCTCTATCTCCACCAGGTTCCAGCTCATCGTTAGCCCCCCGTTACCCTGGCTGATGTGGCCGGGCTCTCTGCCGTAAGCTTCGCCGCCGACGTAGAGCACCGCCTCCCCGGCGTACTCCAGGCAGTAGGGCAGGGTGTCCACTATCTCTAGGTCAACGATATCACGGCACTTACCGGAGCTTACAATATCCAGTCTAAAGGTAACCGACTGGTCGGGCCAGACTTCGATCTCATCCGCCCAATCTTCGGCCATCTCGTCCCAGACCCACTTCTCCACATCTATGCCCGGACTGCAGGGGCACTTGCAGTCGCACCACTGGCTATTACTCCAGGGTTGTTGCCCCGTCTTGTTGGCCTGGCGGTGCTTGTCCACCGCCGATACACCGGCGGCGCTGGCTTCGGCGGGGTCAACGCCGTCGGGCGGGTCGGTAGTATCCGCTGAGGGGTCGCCGGCAGCCTCGGCAAAGCCGTTGGTATAGACGCCCCCGCTGGAGGTGGCCTGTGAGGGGGTGTCGGTTGATGTTCCCACCACCGCCCTTCCCTGCCCGGTCACCCCGGGCAGGTTGAAATTGCCGGCGTAGCAGGACTCGATGATAACGCTGACGTGGCAGCATTTCGACGGCGTTTCGCAGTCTTCATCGGGACAGGGGGGGATTTTGCCCAGAAGGGAGGCCAGGTCGCCCGGTTTCATTTCCTCCTCTGTTTTGCCACTGCTGTTCTTCAGGGCAATGCCCCCACCCCCCGTCTTCTTGCCGTGGCCGCAGATATATATCAATACATAGTCACCGCACTTAACGCTGTCGGCTAGGTCGTCAAAGGCCTGGGCAAGGTCGGACAGAGAGTTATTGCCGGGGCCGAAATTGCCCGCCGAGGAATAGCCCTGTTCGGCGGCGACATCGTTTATGGTGTCAACGGAACGCTGCACGATAGGCGTCCCCTGGGCTAGGTGCTTGGCCATATCACCGCCGCTGATGGTAATAACATAGTAGTTTATGTCGTAGCCGCAGGGACCTTTGGCCGGGCCCGGCGGTGGTCCGCCGCCGCCACCTCCTCCCCCACCACCACCGCCACCACCCAACGGCAACGGGGATGGGGGTGGCGGCGGCGGGTTATCGGTCAGGAAACCGCAGTAGTCCTCGATTTCGCCGTATTCAAACTGGCCGCTGCCGTCCCAGCCGCCCACGTTGGCGAACTGGCTTTCCTCAATTTTAGTCCGGGTCAGGGCCAGTCTCATCCATACCGGCCAGACCGGCGGGGTCGCCTTCCCCCAGGCAAAGAGGGGGGTCATTATCGTATCCGAGGTGCCGGGGTCAACATCCACCGCTAGGTTGACGGTTACCCACTCGGCCCCGTTGGCGCTGCCGCCCCAGTCCCCGCTCTGGTCAAAGTCAATCAGGGCGTTGGCGTGGCGGGTCATATCGGGGGCGCCGGCGCTGACGGCCACGGTAAAGGCCAGCCTGGCCTGGTTCTGCTCGGTGATGATATAGATTCTCTCGTCGCTGTCGGCATCAACCAGATTGGGCACGCCGTCGGGGTCGTTGGGGTCGGTGGCGTCCACCTCGGCGCTGACGTTAAAGCCGAGCGTCTCCTGGCCGGTATTGAGGGTATGACCGCCCGGCCGGCCGAACTGGCTGTTCATGGTATTAAATAAGGTGGGGTATTGCCCCGGCACTCCGTAGTAGGCGTCCTGCCCGTCGGGGGCATCCCCGTAGTCGGCGCTGGGGTTGGTATTAGCGCTGCCGGCAATTGGTCCCGGGTATCCCAGTACCGACCAGACCTCTATGAGGTGTCCCCGCCCCACACTGGCGGTATCCCACATTGAGTCATTATTAATCAGGGGCGGCCAGCTTTCGCTGGAGATATCATAAGTGCCGCTTTGGGCGTCGAGGAAGACATAGCGGGTAGGGTGGGCATAGAATGCCTGCGGGGAATCGTCTATGAAAATAAACCAGGTGTTCTGGTCTATCGGGTAGCTGGTGCCGTCCTCCGAGGTGACCACATCGCCCTTCTCCAGCATCTCGGAGGGCATAAAGGCCGAAATTCGGCTGTCGTCGGCGGCCGGAGGTATTATTTCACCCACCAGTATATCGATAGCCCCCCACTTGTCGATTGACGGTGCCGGCTTGGGGCATCCGGTCAGGGGAATAGCGATTAAGACTATAATCAGCAGACAGGAGATTACTATTTTTCTGGTGGTGCTCATCGTTCATGCCTCCTTCAGGGGGCGCTATTTCATAAATTGGAGGGAAGGGGCAGGGGTGGTTGGGCCCCTTCCCTTAAGACATTCTTGGCGGCGCCGATAAAATCGCGGAACAGGGGATGGGGGTGGCCGGGGCGGGAGCCGAACTCGGGGTGGAACTGGCAGGCCAGCATCCAGGGGTGGTCGGCGACCTCACAGACCTCGACCAGCCTCCCGTCGGGAGAAAGCCCGCTGAGGACCAGCCCCGCATTCTCCAGCCGCTGGCGGTATTCATTATTAAATTCATAGCGGTGCCGGTGGCGCTCGTATATCAGGCTCTGTCCGTAGGCCCTATCGGCCCGGCTGCCGCTGGTCAGTTTGCAGGGGTAGTTGCCCAGGCGCATGGTGCCCCCCTTGATTTTCTGGCCCTTCTGGTCGGGAAGGAAGTCGATGACGGGGTGGCTGGTTTTGGCGTCGAACTCGGTGGAATTGGCCTCCTGCGAGCCCAGGGCGTAGCGGCCGAACTCAATGACCATGACATGCATCCCCAGGCAAAGCCCCAGGTAGGGTATCTTGTTCTCTCTGGCGTAGGTGGCCGCCCTCACCATGCCCTCAATGCCCCTGATGCCGAAGCCGCCGGGCACGATGATACCCTGCACCGTGCGCAGCACCGAATCGTCGCCGCTGTTTTCCAGCGTCTCCGAAGACACCCAGACAAGCTCCAGGTCCCGCCCGTGGTGCAGGATGGCGTGTTGCAGCGCCTCCCGCACCGAAAAATAGGCATCCTCCAGCTCAACATATTTGCCCACCAGAGCGATTTTCACCGGCTGGCGCGGTGTCTTGATAAGATTAACCAGCTCCTGCCACTGGCTTAAGTCCGGCGGCTGGGGCTTTAGTTTCAGCTTGTCGGTAATCAGCTCTCCCAGCCCCTCCGCCTCCAGGACAAGGGGTACCTCGTAGATGGTCGATACCGTGGTCAGAGGGATAACCGCCTTCCTTTCCACGTCGCAGAACAGGGATATCTTATTTCTTATCTCCTCCGAGATGGGGTAATCACTGCGGCAGACGATAATATCGGGCTGGATACCGATGCGCCTCAGCTCGTTGACGCTGTGCTGGGTGGGCTTGGTCTTCAGCTCCTTGGTGGAATTGAGGTAAGGCAGCAGTGTGACGTGGACATAGAGGATATTATCCCGCCCCACCTCGTTTCTCATCTGCCGGGCGGCCTCCAGGAAGGGCAGCCCCTCGATGTCGCCCACGGTGCCCCCCACCTCGATGATAACTACATCGGCCTTGGATTTCTCGGCCAGCCGCTTGAATCGGTCCTTTATCTCGGAGGTAACGTGGGGCACCACCTGGATGGTTCCCCCCAGGAAGTCCCCCCGCCGCTCCTTGGAGATAACCTCGCTGTAGATTTGCCCCGAGGTAACGCTGGACTCGGTGGTCAGGTTGACGTCGATAAAGCGCTCGTAGTTGCCCAGGTCGAGGTCGGTCTCGGCACCGTCCTGGGTAACGAAGACCTCGCCGTGCTGGTAGGGGGACATCGTTCCCGGGTCGACGTTAAGATAGGGGTCGAGTTTCTGCGCCGTTACCGATATCTGCCGGCTCTTGAGGATGGTGCCAATAGAAGCGACAGTGATACCCTTACCAACGGAACTAACTACGCCACCGGTCACAAAGATGTACTTTGACATGGGGAAACCAAACCTAGGAATTCAATAGAAGCAATCTCGCCAAGAAGTGGGGGTTTCTTAATATTATAATGATGGAACTACCACTTGTCAATAGTTATATTAACTAGAGGTTTTTGCCGGTGTCCCCACCCCCTTTTTAAAAGTTCTTTTTCTACCCACCCACCCGCCCTAATAAGCTGTGCTTCTGGCACTTTCTCACCCCACCCCCCAGAGGGTAGGGTTTGTCTTAAACAGAGGGGCGGTGGTATTATTGTTTCTGTGGAAGAAAAGCTGAAAGAAATCCTTTCCCGCCGCCCCAAAAAGCGCATCACCGATGACAGGCTGGTGCCCTCGGCAGTGCTGCTGCCCATCTACTATAAAGAAGGGGAGATACATATACTGTTCACCCGGAGGACGGAGAATGTCAAGACGCACAAGCGGCAGATATCCTTCCCCGGCGGCGCTCGTGAGGGCAGCGAAAGCCTGCTCCAGACAGCCCTGCGCGAGAGCACCGAGGAAATAGGATTAGCCCCGGATAAGGTCAAGATACTGGGTGAGCTGGACGACACGGTTACCCTGGTGTCAAACTATATCGTCTCCCCCTTCGTCGGCCTTGTCCCCTGGCCCTACGATTTTAAGGTGGACGGCTGGGAGACCGATGAGATAATCGAAGCCCCCCTTCCGGCGCTGCTGGATGAAGAATCCTGGCATCACAAGACCGAGGTCGTCGCCGGCAGAAAGGTCACCGCATATTTCTATCACTACCGGGACGATGTCATCTGGGGGGCCACCGCCCGCATCCTGCACCAGTTCCTGGATATCTTTGTCCAGGCGGTAAAAAGCTAAGACTCCACCCTCAGCATCTTTATATCTTTTTGTTAACTTTCCTCGTAAATTGTTGACAAATATCTTAATATCGCCTATAATATTCCTGCAGGTATAGTATTATGGCCGTTAAGGATTACTATAAGATATTAGGGGTTGACCGCAAGGCCAGTGAGCGTGAGCTCAAGCAGGCTTACCGCAAGCTGGCGCGCCAGTACCACCCCGATGTCAACCCCGGCGATAAATCGGCCGAGGAAAGGTTCAAGCAGATAAACGAGGCCTACGAAGTCCTCTCCGATAAAGAGAACCGGCAGAAGTACGATAAGTACGGCGAACAGTGGCAGCACGCCGAGCAGTTTGAAAAGGCCCGGCAACAGCAGGCTCCCGGCTGGGACTTCAGCCAGCAGGGCGGCCGCCGGGTCTATTACGGCGAGGGCGATTTCGGCAGCCTCTTTGAAGACCTGATGGGCGGCTTCCGTTTCGACCGCGGGCAGGCCCAGCCGGGGCGGCCCCAGAGCCAGGAGCACCCGGTGGAGGTAACCCTGGAGGAAGCCTACCGGGGCACCACCCGCACCCTCAGCTTCGCCGACGGCAAGCGCCTTGAGGTCAAGGTCCCCGCCGGGGTCAGGACCGGCTCCAGAGTCAGGCTGGCCGGCAAGGGTGCCCGGGGCGGCGATCTTTATTTGATAGTTACTGTTAAGCCCCACCCCACCTTCGAGCGCCGCGGCGACGACCTCTATGTCGGCGTTTCGGTGCCGCTGGCGGTGGCCATGCTCGGCGGCGAGGTTAAGGTGCCCACCCTCAAAGGTAAGGTGGCTCTAAAAGTTCCCCCCGAAACCCAGAACGGCCGGACTTTCCGCCTGGCCGGGCAGGGCATGCCCCACCTGGGCAAATCATCCCGCGGCGACCTGATGGCCAGGGTCAGGGTGGTGCTGCCCGATAAGCTCTCGGCGGAGGAAAAAGAGCTGTTTAAAAAGCTGGGGGAACTGCGGCCCGCTTAGGGGAGGTATAAGCATGGATGATTTTAACGAAAGAGAACCAAGGTACGTGATAAGTATTGCCGCCCGGATGGTGGGGGTGCGGACGCACACCCTGCGCTACTACGAAAGGGTCGGCATCGTCGAACCCTCCCGCTCGCGGGGCAATATCCGGCTCTACTCGGAAAGCGATATCGCCCAGCTGAGGCGGGTGAAAACCCTCATGGACGACCTGGGGGTCAATCTGGCCGGCGTGGAGGTGATTATGCGGATGGTTCAGCGCGTGCTGGAGCTTCAGGGGCAGGTGCAGGAGCTGGAGGATGAGCTGGACCGGGCCAGGGAAGAGGAAACTTAAGCGTAGACGATAATTAACTGGAGGAGGTGATTTAGACGATGAAACAGGAAAGATTTACCGAACAGGCTCAGGAGGCCTTAGCCGCCTCCCAGGAGCTGGTTCGTCAGTACCACCACAGCCAGTGGGATGTGGAGCATATTCTGCTGGCGCTGCTCCAGCAGGAGCGCGGTCTGGTCGGTGACATCATGCGGGAGCTGGGCGTTGACGTCGAGGCGGTCAAACCCGATATCGCCGCCGCCCTGGAGAGGACGCCCCGGGTTACCTACGACACGGGACAGCTTTACGCCACCCCCCGCATCGCCAATTTAATCAAGTCGGCCGGCGAGGAAGCCGACCGGCTCAAGGACGAGTTCATCGGCACCGAGCACCTGCTCATCGCCATCGCCGGCGAGCCGAAAGGCGAAGCGGCGGCTATCTTAAAACGGCTGGGCGTTGACCAGGAGAAGGTCTATGCCGCCCTGCAGAAGCTCAGGGGAGGCCACCGCGTAACCGATGCCCGCGCCGAGAGCAAGTACCGCTCGCTGGAAAAATACGGCCGCGACCTGACCGAGATGGCCCGTAAGGGCAAGCTGGACCCGGTGATAGGCCGTGACGACGAAATCAAGCGGGTGATGCAGGTGCTCACCCGGCGCACCAAGAACAACCCGGTCGTCGTCGGCGAAGCCGGCGTGGGTAAAACGGCCATCGCCGAGGGGCTGGCGCAGAAGATTGCCGCCGATGACGTCCCCGATTCCCTCAAAGGCCGCAAGGTAGTGGCCCTGGACATGGGGGCTCTGGTGGCCGGGAGCAAGTTCCGCGGCGAGTTTGAAGAAAGACTTAAAGCGGTCATGGACGAAGTCCGCCAGGCTAAAGGCGAGGTAATTCTCTTTATTGACGAAATTCACACCGTGGTCGGCGCCGGCGCCGCCGAGGGGTCTATTGACGCCGGCAACATGCTCAAGCCGGCACTGGCTCACGGCGAGCTGCAGTGTATCGGCGCCACCACTCTGGACGAATACCGCAAATTTATCGAAAAAGACAAGGCGCTGGAGCGCCGTCTCCAGCCGGTATTTCTGGGTGAGCCCAGCGTTGAGGCCACCATAGAGATGCTTAGAGGCCTCCGCCCCCGCTACGAGGCGCACCACAAGGTTAAGATTACCGATGAGGCTTTAGAGGCGGCGGCCAAGCTCAGCCAGCGCTACATCTCGGACCGGCAGCTGCCGGATAAGGCCATTGACCTTATCGACGAAGCCGCCTCTAAGTTGCGCATCGATACCGAAAGCGCCCCGCCCGGGGTTAAATCTTTAGAGCAGAAGGTAAAACAACTGACCAACGAAGAAGAAGCCGCCTCGCAGCGGCAGGACTACGAGCGGGTGGCTAAGCTTAAAGCCGAGCGCCTGCGCGCCGAAGACGAATATAAGCAGGCCAAAGGCCAGTGGCTTAAAGAGGAAAAGATTGACGAGGTGGTCGATGAAGAAGACATCGCCCAGCTCATCTCCAAATGGACTGGCATCCCCGTCTCCCAGATGATGGAGGGCGAGGCCGCAAAGCTCTTACATATGGAAGAGCGCATCCACGAACGCCTGGTCAACCAGGAGGAGGCGGTCACTGCCATCTCCGAGGCCATCCGGCGCAGCCGGGCCGGGCTTAAGGACCCCCGCCGCCCCATCGGCAGCTTTATCTTCCTCGGCCCCACCGGGGTGGGCAAGACCGAGCTGGCCCGCACTCTGGCCCGGTTTTTGTTCGACGACGAAAACGCCATGGTGCGGCTGGACATGTCGGAGTACCAGGAAAGGCACACCGTCTCCCGCCTTATCGGCGCCCCGCCGGGCTATGTCGGCTACGATGAAGGCGGCCAGCTTACCGAAGCGGTGAGAAGACGCCCATATAGGGTGATTCTGCTGGATGAAATAGAGAAGGCGCACCCCGAAGTTTTCAACAGCCTTTTGCAGATACTGGATGACGGCCGGCTGACCGACGGCCACGGGCGTACCGTGGATTTCAAGAACACGGTGGTCATCATGACCAGCAATGTCGGCGCCGAGCTGATCCGCCGCCAGATGAGCCTGGGCTTTGCCTCCGCCAAGGAAACCAAGGCGGAAAAGCTGGACTACGACGCCATGAAGGAGCGGGTGCTGGCCGAGATGAAAAAGACCTTCCGCCCCGAGTTCATCAACCGAATTGATGAGATAATCGTCTTCCACCAGTTGACCGAGCAGCAACTCCGCCAGATTGTTGACCTGCTGGTCAAAGACCTGCAGGAGCGCCTGGCTGACCGCAAGATCAGTATTGAGCTCAGCGAAGAGGCCAAGTCCTGGCTGGCCAAGGAAGGCTACGACCCGGTTTACGGCGCCCGACCTTTGCGGCGGGCTATAGAGCGCCACGTGGAAAACCCGCTTTCGGCTAAAATCCTAAGCGGCCAGCTCAAAGAGGGCGATACCGTCAAGGTCGGCTTGAGCAAGGAAGGCTTGACTTTTAGCGGCAAGACGGCTAAAAAAACTAAGAAAACCGGCAAGGCCAGGGTGGCCGGGGCGGCTTAAATAGCATTAGATTAATGAGGTGTGATAAAGTATAGCCCAGTAAGGTGATTAGAATGGACTCTAAAGCATGAGCCAGGAAGTTGAGCGGCGGCGCCTGCCCTTGAAGGGTATTGTCCTCGGAATCCTCACCGTGGTAGTCACCGTCGCTCTCTGCGTGGCGGTAATTTACTATAAAGACGCCCTGCTTGACGTAGTTCACATCGAGAAGTACGGTCTGCTGGGTGTCTTTATCTTTGCCTTCATCGCCGGCAGCGTGGTCAACTTCGTGGCCACCCCCTTCCCCTACTGGCTGCTGGTCTTCACCGTGCCCTCACTGCTGGCCCCGTCCTGGGGAGCCTTTGCCCCGCTGTGGGTGGGCATGCTCTCCGCCCTCGGCGCCAGCCTGGGTCAGCTGCTCACCTTCATGGTCGGCTACAGCGGCAGCCGGCTCTATCACAAATTCACCGTTAATATTGATAATAGATTCTATAACAGGTCTATCGGCTGGGCGCAGCGGCACGGCTCCTGGGCGGTCTTCGCCATGTCGGCTCTCTTTAATCCCATCCACTTACCGATGACCCTGGCCATCGCCGCCCTGCGCTACCCGCCGCTCAAGTATTTCGTTTTCTCCCTGCTGGGCAATCTGGTCAAGAGTTTATTCATCGCCTATTGTGGCTATTTCGGGCTGGCTTCACTATTTAAGTTCTTAGGGGTATAATAAAAAGTTATGGAGTATCTCTGGCTCATAGTCTTAGCCGTAGTCGTGGTTGGGGTGAGCTTATGGCAGCTGTCGGTCTGGCTCGTCGAAAGCCGTGCCAAAAACCGGCAATACAAGGCCGCCTGTGCCTGTGCCCGGGAAAAAGGCAAGCCCCTGCTGGTGGCCGGCGGCCCCTGGGGAGTTACCCGCACCCGCCGCCGCTTAAACATACCGGCTCACGGCAACGGTGATATCTGCCTGGACATTGACCGGCGGGCGCTTGGCGACCACCCCCGGGGCGTAGTGGCTAATGTTACTCATATACCCTTCGCCGATAAAAGCTTCGGGGCCGTTTTCGCCAGCCACCTGCTGGAGCACCTGCCCACGGTTGAGGCCGCCAGCCAGGCCCTGGACGAGCTTAACCGGGTAGCCGAGGCGGTCTATATTGTCTATCCCTCGCGGCAGTCCGTCGCCGGCTGGCTTATCCCCGACCACCACCTCTGGGTCTGGCAGAAGGACAGCACCACCTACCTCAGGCAGAGAGGTAAATCCACCGGCAGGAAGGCAGCGGAGCATTATGGTTGAATTAGCCGGAACCGACTTTAATAATAAAGATAATGCGGTAGATATGGCCGATGTCGCCCTGGCCCTGCGGGAAGAAGCCCGCCGTATCGGCCGCCAGCTTTTTGGCGATGATGTGGAGAAAGGCGCCAGCTTTGCCGACCGGATCATGGCAATCTACCAGGACGCCCGGGGCAAGGACTTTCTGCTTATTCACAACCCCGGTGGCTGGGGCAACTCACCTCTGGAAAACTGCCTGCATTGGGAGAGAAGCGTGGTGGCCGGCATCAGCACCACCCTGGAAAAGCTGGGCTGCAGCTGGTCCTTAAGCCAGTACTTTCGCGGCGGCGTCGGCTGGCGGGAGCACCTGCGGGATATCAGGGACTACGTCAGCTTCTTCAGCTTCGAGCGGGAAATCCTGGCCGCCGAGGTGGAGTTCCTCACCGGGCATATAGAAAACCTCAAGGTAATACTCATCGGCATCAGCCAGGGCGCCGGTTTCAGCAATGCCGTGATGCAGAGACTTAGCGAACTCAAGCGCGTTTACAGCATCGAGCTGGGGGTGTTTTTCTATCACCGGCCGCGGCGGGTGATTACGGAAAGGACGCTGATAATAGACCATAACGGGCTGATGCCCGATGCTGTTATCGAGGGGGACCTGGTAACCATGGTCATGACCCTGCCCATGGCTTTCCTGCGCTGGGTCAAGTACCGGCTCAAGGGCAAACCGGTCAAGTTCAGCCGCTGCATCAAGCTCGCCGGCCACGATTATCACTGGGAATACCCCAAGGTCAGCCAGCAGATTGGTGATTTCCTAAAGCTCAACTTCGGCGCCAAGCGTTAGCGGCGAGGTTGCGCTTCCGGCTGTTTTCGGCTAAATTAGATAAGGTCTTTAAAGGGGCCGTAGTTCACTTGGGAGAACGTTTGACTGGCAGTCAAAAGGTAGGGGGTTCGAATCCCCCCGGCTCCACCAGAGATTTAGACGGCAGGAAGGACTTTCCGGTATTTCCCATAGGTGTCGCCTCGGAGCCAGTAAATGTCCACCCGGAGGTCATCCGTGCCTAATTTTAGACGCGAGTAATAAAAAAACAAGCGAGGAGGTCAAAGATGAGCACTAACCAGAAGAACTTGGAGATATTCAAAAAGTTCAATTTTGAGATACCGCCGGTGGGCATTAAGTACCTGGCGGTCAAACCGGAGGGGATAAAAGAGCTGGACCAGATTTTAGATTTCTGCGAGATGCTACCCGAAGCCCAGAAAGGCAAAGCCTTTTACGCCACCGTGGACAACTTCACCTGCGTCGGCCCGCTGCTGCTGGGCATGGTGGACAGCGAGCCGATTTTCGAAAGCGGCCTGGTCGGCCCCGAGCTGGGGGCATTGAAAGATCCCCGGGCCAACAAGAGGCTCTACCCCCAGGTACCCAGGGTAGATAAGGGCACGGTCAACTACGTCGCCTTCGCCCCGCTGGATAAACTCACCTTCGAGCCGGACGTGCTGGTCGTAACCGCCGGGGTCAGCCAGGCCGAAATTCTACTCAGAGCCAACAGCTACAGCAGCGGCCGGTCTTGGTCGGCCCAGGGCACGCCGGTCATGGGCTGCGCCTGGATGTTCGTCTACCCCTATGTCACCGGCCGGATGAACCTCACCGTCAGCGGCTTTGCTTTCGGCATGAGGTCCCGCAATCTCTTCCCGGAAGGCCTGATAATACTATCCATCCCCTGGGACCTGCTCCCCGAAATTACCGAGAACCTGCGGGAGATGGAATGGGTGCCTGAGTCCTACACCCTGGGCAGAAAGGGACATAAGGCAAAGGTCAAGAAAATAATAGATAGATTAAATAAGAAGCTTTCCGCCGGTAAATAAAGGGGGGTCAGGATGCGCGACCTGTCCATATTTAACGAGTTCAATTTTGAGCGGCCACCGGTGGGCATTAAATACCTGCTCAATAAGCCGGAGGGCATTAAAAAGCTGGATAAGAAGCTGGCTTTATGCGAGATGCTCCCCGAAGCCCAGAAGGGAGAGGCTTTCTACGCCACCGCGGAGGACTTTGAGTGTGTTGGCCCGCTGATACTGGGTATGGTCGAACCGGATGCCATCTTCGAAAGCGGTCAGGTGGGCCCCCGGCTGGGCATCTTCAAGGAGGCGCGGGCAAACCGCCGGGTCTATCCCTCCATCCCCACCCTGGCCAAGGGCTCGGTGAGGTATATCGTTTTCTCGCCTTTAGATAAGCTCACCTTCGACCCCGATGTATTGATTTTTACGGCTAACTCTGACCAGGCCGAGATTCTGCTCCGGGCCTACGCTTATACCACCGGCAAGATGTGGAATGCTAAGGGGACGGTGGTCATCGGCTGCGCCTGGCTTTTCATCTACCCCTTTGTCACCGGCGAGTTGAACTTTACCGTCACCAATATCGGCGCCGGCATGAAGGCAAGGCGGGTGCTGCCGGAGGGCCTGGTGTTGTTGTCTCTACCCTACGACCTCATCCCCATGATGGTGGAGAACCTGAAGGAGCTGGACTGGGTGCCACCCGATTACATTGGCGGCAGGGAGGCGCACAGCAAGATTTTTGAGGAGGTCGTTGAGGCGGTGATGAAGGAGTATCAGGAAGATAAGTATTCGTCCTAGATAACCACTCTCTGGGGCCAGGCTTCCTGAAGACAGGCGTTCCACATGGTTTCCAAATAGGCGTGGGTGTATTCTTTCTCAATAAGATGGAAAAGATAGGCCCCCCTCTCGGTGAGATGGATGGTGTTTCTTCTACGCTGGGTCATACCCAGGAATTCAAGCAGAGAGAGGAAGGCTCGGACCCGATAGGGGAGGTCCTGGCCGAAAATGGACCGGAAGGTGCTGGTGTTAATAGCCAGGTCATAGGCGCGCCAGAAGAACCAGTAGGCCATCTTGTCCCCGGCATCCAGCCTGGCGGACAGAGCCAGCGGTGAGCCTTCTTTTACCGCCTTGATATATTCGGCTACTGAAAAGGTGTTTAGCTTGAAGTAATCGCCTATCCTGGATGTGGCGCTGGCGCCGATGCCGACAAAGGCATCTCGGGTAACAGTGGTGTAGCGAATTGTCTCCGGTTTGTTGAAGCTCCAAAGCGAGGTTCTCCGGTATCCGGCCTCCTGCGTCTTCTTCACTATTGCTCCCAGCATTTGCCTTTCTACCCACCAGGGCGGCGTGGTCATTCTGGCTTCATGCAGCTGCTTCCTCAGCGGCGCATAAGAAAAATAGAGCAGGGGATAGGTGGATATCTGGTCTACGCCTAGCTCGCAGGCTGTTGCGACGTCGGCCTCCACCTCCTGCAAGCTCTGAGTGGGAATGGCGAATATCAAATCAGCATCTACGGTGGCGAAAGCCCCAAGCAGCCGCCGGCAGGCCTCTTTAGCCAGCTTGCTGTCATAGTCGCGTCCCAGCATATCGAGAAACCGGTCATTAAAGCTCTGCACCCCCAGGCTTATCAGGCTGACGCCGCTGTTTTTGAAAGCGCTGATAACATCTGGGCGGGCGTCCAGAGGGTTAACCTCAACGCCTATCTCACGGCCCAGGTGGAAATTACCGGCTATCCAGGATAATGTTCTCTCTATTATCTCCGGCGTCATGGAGGGCGTGCCGCCGCCAAAATAGACCGATTCAATGTTGATATCGCCCCATAACTGGCGGTAGCCGTCCAGTTCTTTGAGGAGGGCGTCCTGATAGGCGGTACTCACCGCCGGGTCATAGGCCTCTTTCATGTAGGGGCAGAAGGGGCAAAGCTGGCGGCAAAAGGGCAGGTGGATGTAGAGGTTGATACTGGATAGTTTTGTTGGCCAGACCACCGGCTGCGGCTCAAAGACAAACGGGCCTTTTCGGCCTGGGAAAAGTAACCTCAGAATTTGGGGTAACAGCGGCCTCATCAAGCCTAATTATACCACTAGTTACCGCTTTTCGCCCCAAACAGCCCCCGCCCCATTTTAAGTATTGTCTTTCTTCCCATACCCGCCCGCCCAAAAAGGCTCTGCCTCTTGGACTCTCTTCCCCGCTAATCCATAAACACTTCAAAGATGGTTATCAGCCAGGGGGCGGTAAAGATACCCATGGTTACTCCCAGTATGGCTGCCTGTCTCAGGCTCATGCGCAGCAAGAGGCGGGCGGTGCCGAAATTGACCGCGGCGACCAGAACCAGCGGTATCAGGATGGTGGCAAATTCCAGGGCTGGTTGCAGTCCGGGGCGCTCGAACACCGGCTTCACTCTCAAACCACCCAGAACCAGATAGCCCCAGGTCAGTTCGTAATAGAGCCAGTCGATGAGCAGGCCGAGGGCGGTGACTATAGCGCAGTAGACAAATCTCCGGCGGCGGCTGACGCTGAATTTCAGCCAGCGCAGGCCGAGGAAGAGTATCAGGTAGTTCCAGAAGTAATCAGCGGCCACACCTAGTAACATCGGGCCGCCCAGGATGGGAATCAAGAACCAGCCGCCAGCGTCGTGTAGTGTCCCTGAGCCTTTAACCCGTCTGTCTATCACACCTTTATTGTATACCTAAATCGTTGATAATATAAGAGGGGTTTTAGCTCTTTTCCCCACCCCCATTTATATCTATTCCCGCCCGCCAACCCTTTAAGGTAAAGAGGGGTTACACCCCTCTTAAACTCCCTGTTAGTTGCCCCTCCTTATCCCCCCACCCTAATTTTCGGGATAGTTTTAGAAGCGCAGCTTATGAGGGTGGGTCAGGGTGGGAAATAAAACGTACTCTAAAAACCGGGCAATCCCCTCCAAACATTGCGCCCCTTGCGCTTTATTGCTACAATTACTCCCAGTAAAATGACAGCCAGCTATAGTCCAAAAGAAATAGAGAAGAAGTGGCAGCGGAAGTGGGCGGAGGACAAGCTCTACGAGGTCAGTGATGACGACCCCCGCCCCAAGTGGTACGCCCTGACCATGTTCCCCTATACCTCCGGCGACCTGCACATCGGCCACTGGTACCCGATGGCGCCCTCGGATGTCCACGCCCGTTACAAGCGGATGCAGGGCTATAACGTCCTCCACCCCATGGGTTTCGACGCCTTCGGCCTGCCCGCCGAAAACGCCGCCATCAAGCGGGGCATTCACCCCTTCACCTGGACGATGCAGAACATAGAAAACATGCGCCGCCAGCTCAAGAGCATCGGCGCCATCTACGACTGGAGCCGCGAGGTCATCACCTGCCTGCCCGACTACTATAAGTGGACGCAGTGGTTCTTCTTAAAGCTCTACGAGAAAGGCCTGGCCTACCGGGACAAGGCGCCGGTGAACTGGTGCCCCCAGTGCCAGACGGTACTGGCCAACGAGCAGGTGGTCGGTGAGGGTATCTGCGAGCGCTGCGATACGCCGGTGGTCCGCCGCGATCTGGAGCAGTGGTTCTTCCGCATCACCAGCTACGCCGATGAGCTTCTGGAGTTCGACGGCGTAGACTGGCCGGAGCGCATCAAGATAATGCAGCGCAACTGGATTGGCAAGAGCTTCGGCACCGAGATATCTTTTGGCCTCGACCACCCCGCCGCCGAAGAAAAGGAGATATGGGTCTTTACCACCCGCCCCGATACTACCTTCGGCGTGACCTTTATGGTTTTAGCCCCCGAGCACCCGCTGGTGGCCAAGCTGACCTCGCCGGATAAAAAGGCCGAAGTCGATGCCTATATCGCCAGTTCTCGCCGCCAGAGCGAAATCGAAAGGCTCTCCACGGAAAGGGAAAAGGACGGCGTTTTTATCGGAGTCTACTGCACCAACCGCCTCAATGGGGAGAAGGTGCCCATCTGGATTGCCGACTACGTGCTCCTGAGCTACGGCACCGGGGCGGTGATGGCCGTCCCCGCCCACGATGAGCGCGACTTCGCCTTCGCCAAAAAGTATAACCTGCCCATCAGAGTGGTCATTGCCCCGCCCGGCTGGGACGGCGCTGACCTGGCCGAAGCCTATACCGAACCCG